>Ga0182024_10004350_pt1 | contig 32708 bp, 27 predicted proteins | sample P32metaG_FD_120480 | JGI IMG/M metagenome (GOLD analysis project Ga0182024, IMG submission 120480) | Permafrost microbial communities from Stordalen Mire, Sweden - P3-2 metaG (Illumina Assembly) | ecosystem: Environmental > Terrestrial > Soil > Wetlands > Permafrost | place: Sweden: Stordalen...
AAGCGGAACGTGATCATCTGCGCGTCGGGGACCACATCGTGCGCGTCCTGACCATGAAAGAGGTCATTGGTGAGACACGGCCCTTGGTTCTGGATCAACTGTTGAAGATACCGGGGAACTTCTGCGTAGTCACGGAGTGGACCCCTCTTGCAACGAACAAGGCGCGCAAGGAGATAACGAAACGACGCCGGCATTTCAACATGACCAAGACTGGGTTCATCTCGCAGATGGGCAATGACACCACCAAGGTCAACCCCAGGGATGTGTTGGTAGACGAATCGAAACAGGACGACATCGAAAACCTCGGAGACTGCCTGCGCGCTCTCGGCGATGGTCAATCGTTGGGTGATTTCTCGCTCACAATCGTGATGTATGCGACCACCAAAGGAGAGCTTGACCAGCTAGTAGGTGAGTTCAGTGGAGTGTTTAGCAATGCGGATGGCAATCTATTCGTCGAGACGTACAACCAGCTCAACGCATACTTTGCCACGGTGCCCGGCAACTACGCGCAGAACTTGCGCAAGCTCTACTTGTTGAACACCAACTACGCGGACCTGTCTTTCTTCTTTACGATCCTGGCCGGCGAGAAACACAATGCGCATCTGGACGCCGAATACCTCGCGGTGCTCGAAACAGACAACGCTACGCCGTACTTCCTCAACTTGCACAATGGGGAAGTGCCGCACACATTAATTCTGGGCATGACCGGCAGTGGCAAAAGTTATTTCTGCAATTTCGTGTTGCAGAATGCGCAAAAGTACAACCCACTGACCTTCATCTTCGACATCGGCGGCAGCTTCCAGTCGCTCACGTCCATTTTCGGCGGTTCCTATTTGAACGTTGGCCAGGAGTCGCGAGATTTCACTATCAATCCGTTTTCGCTCCCGCCGACCAAAGACAACTTCCAATTTCTCTTCAGCTTCTGGCGCGTGCTCATTGAGGGCAGCGATCAGCGTTACCGTATGGACTTCAAGGAAGAGCGCAAGCTGTGGCATGCCATCGAGCGCATATACGTACTGGAGCCTGAGCAGCGTACTGTCTCCAACTTCGGAAGCATCATCGGTGAACTGAAAGAGCGCTTACATCGTTGGACTCGGGGAGGGCAGTACGGCTTTCTCTTCGATAACGTCGAGGACACGCTTTCCTTCTCCCGCTTCCAGACCTTCAATTTTCACGGCTGGGACGATGCGCCAGAGGTTTTAGAGCCACTGCTCTTTTACGTGCTCCACCGCGCTACCGCTGAGATTGCCGATCCGAACAAGCTAGCCACATTCAAAATGTTCCTGCTGGACGAGGCGTGGCTGTTCATCAAAAACGAGACCATCCGTAACTACGTCGTACAGGCTCAGAAGACCTGGCGTAAACATAACGGCGCCATGATCCTGGCCACTCAATCTCTCAAGGAGTTCGAGGAATCGGGACTGTTGCCAATCGTATCCGAAAGTTGCCCCACCAAAATCTTCCTCGCCAACCCGGAGATGGACCGCAACGTATACCGCGAGGCATTCCATCTGAACGATACCGAACTGGATTTGATCGCGGGGCTCGTTCCACCAGGGCAGATGCTTATTCGCAAGGCGCAAACCTCCAAGAAGGTCCAGTTGAACGTGGATTCCATCTCGCACTGGATGGCGACCAACAACCCGCGCGACAACCTCAAAAAGCGGGACTACTTCAAGCGTTTCGGTATCGCGGATGGTCTACGCCATCTCGCTCAGGATCACCCATTCCAGCCTCAAAAGCTGGCCGTTGCTAACTCGAACTTCACACCTAACCGCTAAGGAGTCATCGTATGCACCGCCTGAAAGTCACCACCGGGGCCGTCCTGGTTCTCTTGTCGATTTGTGCTGCCGCCCAGGAGTCTGCCCGCACCGTCCAATACCACTCGCAGGACATTATTCCCATCCGCGCCAAGGTGAAATACACGACACTGATCGAGCTGCCATCGACCGAGAAGATCATGGAAGCGGCCACCGGCGATAAGGATTTCTGGATCGTCGATGTAGTCGGAAATTTCTGCTTTGTGCACCCGGCCAAGACAGGCATCAGTTCCAACCTCAACCTCATCACCGACAAAGGTAACATCTACAGCTTCACCTTGCAGGATGTTTCCGCATCTGTTGGAGAGCCTGACCTGAAGGTGATTGTCCAGCCCGCTGACCGCTCCGCGATCGTTGCTTCGAGTGGTCCGCCGCAGTTTGTGCCTGCTGCACAACTGGCGCAGTCGCAAGAGCAGCTTGCGACGCTCCAGTCTCGCGTGAATAAGACAATCGATGAGTACAAGAGCGCTTATCCGATGGAACTGAAGTTCGACTACACATTCAAGGCGAACGAAGCGCCATTCGATATCCAGTCGATTTACCACGACGACAGATTTACATACATCCATACCAACGCGCAGGAGAAGTTTTCCGTCTACGAGATCAGGGACGGCAAGCCCAACCTGATCACCTACGACCTTCGCGACGGCACGTACATTATTCCGAAGGTCATGGACAACGGATATGTCGAATTGGGCAAGAAGCGTATGGAATTCTCGCGCTCCACGAAGGGATGACCGCGATGGCTGGGGACAATTTCACTGCCAACACCGACCCGGAACCGGAACTCCGTCGCGCCGGGGCCGAACCCAAGGGGGTTCTGCAAAGGAACCTCAAAACACTCGTGTACTTGGGCGCCGCCCTACTTGTTATCGTCGCCGCCATCTTCAGCTCGACGGGGAAGAAGAGTCAGGGGACGAAGGGTCTGCCACCACAGCCGATGGTCCAGGACAACACAGACAACAACGTGCAAGACTTGAAGAACCAGCTTCAGGCTGAGCGGCAGAAGGAACAACCACAGACCGCATACCCGAACCCTGACTATGCGCCCGGTGGTCGCTACTTCGGCTGTGTGCCTGGACAGGTTTGCACCCCGGAGATGCAGCAGCCAAATCCGCAAGCGCAGCAACTCACTCCAGAGCAGCAGCAAGAGCAGCAGCTCGCCGCAAAGGACCGGGAGCTACGGTGCGGCATCTATATATAGATATTGACACTGACGGCGAGGCCAGGCTCGCTGCCCTCCGGGCCTGCGATGCCGTTCCCACTCCGAACGTCGTTCTCTCGACTGCGCCGGGCAAGTATCAGGTGCTGTGGCGGGTTGATGGCTTCGATTTCGAACGGCAGGAAAGTACCTTGAAAATTCTTTCCGTCGCCTTCGGAGGCGATTCCGCTTGCACCGACTGCAGCCGTGTTGTCCGGGTCCCGGGTTTCCAGAATTGCAAGTATGCACTCGCGCATGTTGTCACCGTTCAATACCTGAGCGATTGCATCTACAGCCCCGGGGACTTTCATCTGGATATTTCCGCAGCCGTAGCGGCGATTTCTACCCGCGGAAACGCCCAGCGAAAGCATCCGGGAAAGCATACCCATTCGGAACGTGATTGGGCTTGGGTTTCGCGTGAGCTTGCTCAAGGGAACGACGCCGCGACAATTGCTTCGGCGCGGCTTTGGCTACTTGAAGGCGTGCGGATTGAGGACGTGGTCACGATGCTCGAAGTCCGGCGCCGCTTTGACATTCCCAGCTCGCTTTGTTCCGCTCGCGCGCGGGAGATCGCGCTCACGGCCCAGCGCATGATTGCCCGCAGGAAGACCGCCTGATTTCACTAGCGAAGGAGAACTAATATGCCACTACTCGAAGTCATTCAAACGCGCCACGTCAGCGCCTCAATCCGACTGGACGAGGGCACCGCAGCGCAAGTCGATCAGTATGCCGCGTTCATTCACGCTACAGCAGATGATGTGGTGGACAAAGCGCTCAACTATGTGTTCTCGAAGGACCGGGACTTTCAGGAGTTCCTGAAGAGCCCGCAGGCAGCGCAAGTGACGGCGACTCTGCGTATCCGCAAAGTCGCCGCCGCGGATGCTGCTGAATCGCGTGTCCGGAAGGCAGTTGATGTCGCCGAGTCGCCTGTCCGGAAGGCAGTTGCCGGGGTGGAGTCCATCGAATCTGTGCGGGTACAGAAGGCATGATTCATCCTCAGATTCTGTGGCAGGACCACAACGGTGCTTCGCACCGGAGGAAAGTTGACACTCCATCCCTCGCAGGGAGCTGTTTAGCTCCTTTGGGGAGCTAATGGATTCCATAACAAACGATGTGACTTGCGCGAATCGGGGAGCCAGTTAGCTCCCTGCGATTTTCGAGAAATGGAGCACGGTTGCGATGCCACTTCTGGAGATACAAACACCTGCCAAACGCGGCGCGATTCGTGGCCGGGAAAGCCGCAATCAGACCCTCACAACAAAACTTACGGAGGCGGAGCATATCGCCGTAGAAGAAGCCGCAAGAGCAGATGCGAAGACGCCGGGCGAGTGGTTGCGCGATGTGGCGCTGCGCGCAGTCAGCGCGAACGCCGCAGGCAGCACGGAAGCCATTGTGCTGTCCGAGGTCGTAGGTATCCGTTTGCTGCTCGTGAATGTTCTGCGCTCGCTCGCAACAGGTCAAAAACTGGCACCGGAAGCGTTCGACAAACTCCTTGATGAGATTGGTGGAACAAAGCACAAACTGGCTGGAAAACTCGCGTCCGGGGGAAGGAGATAACGCAATGGCAAAGTCTACATGGGGTCGCAAGGAGACGATCATCTGGCCGCCGCACAGTCCCATCTACACCTATGGCGCAGTGTTCATGGCTGTCATTCTCACAGGGTTGTTTGTGTACTGCCGGTTCAGCTTTGGGAACACTCCATTGCAGCGGTTTTACACGCCAATCTACGCACGATCCACGGTGGCCGGAATGATAGGTGCGACACGTCGGGACAAGTACCGGCTGCTCCTCGTCGGAGGCCGCGGCGTACCCATGCGGCTCGTTACCGAGAACGACGTGATCGACGGCAGGACGCCGGAGCCGGGGGGCAGAGTCATCCCGCTTGCACTCTCGAAAGTCGCCATGCGGCACGGCTTTGTCTCCCTCTTCCGTGGTCCGGAACAGAGTTATATTGACGCGCCCCTGAGTGCCTATTTGAAAGGTGCTGTTTACAATGGCGACAGTCTTTTCGATCTCTACAAGCCGCCGTTGCTCTTCGGGTTGCTGGCCCTGGTGACCCAGCTTCCGTTTTCCGTCCATAAAGACATCAAGCGGCGCAAGGAATTGAAGTACGGGCGGCGGCTGAAAGGCCCGGAGATGAAGACCCCGAAGGAGTTCAACAAGGTTGTCCAGGGCGACGGAATAGGCTTCAAGACGGACGAGATGCGGGAGATGCTTCGCATTCCCGCGCGGGCCGAAGCCCAGCACATGCAGTTCATCGGGGACACCGGCGCGGGAAAAAGCGCGCTCATGTTTCAGGTGCTCCGGCAGATACGCAGCCGTGGGGATTCGGCCATCGTCTATGATCCAGCGCGTGAGTTCGTGAAGCGTTTCTACGACCCGGCGCGTGGTGATGTGATTCTCAACCCACTGGACAAACGCTGTCCCTATTGGGGACCAGCGGAGGAGTTGCGTAGTCGCTCCGAAGCCAAAGCATTATCCGTGTCTCTCTTCCAGCCGCCACAGGACCGCAAGGGTGAGTTTTTCATTGAGTCTCCGCAGAAAATCTTTGCGTTCCTGATGGCTTATGGGCCGACTCCCGAGGAGCTGGTGAAGTGGATGTCAGACCCGGAAGAGATCGACCGCAGGCTCAAAGGCACCGAGCACGCGCACTTGATTGACCCCAAGGCGCACCAGCAACGAGCCGGTGTACTCGGATCATTGGGACTGGTCGCAGACAGCCTTCGCTTGTTGCCGAAGAGGGGTGAAGGCAATGGAGCATGGACGGCTACGGAGTGGGCCGAGAAGCGGCAAGGATGGATCTTCCTTACCTCGCTTCCAGCCGAGCGTGAGGCACTTCGGCCTTTGCAGAGTTTATGGATTGACTGGCTGGTGTTGCGTCTGCTGAATGAGCCGACCGAGGAGCAAAAGCGTGTGTGGTTCGTCATCGACGAGCTGGCAAGTCTGCAAAAGCTACCCCAGCTCCACACCGCCATCACCGAGAATCGCAAGAGTAAGAACCCAGTCGTGCTGGGTTTCCAGGGCAAGGCCCAGCTTGAGTATCTGTACGGCCATCTGGCCGAGGTGATGTTGTCGCAACCGGCGACGAGTGTTTGGCTCACGACGAAGGAGCCGAATGCGGGCGAATGGGTTAGCAAGTTCATCGGCAAGGTCGAAATTGAACGACTGCGCGAGACGCATTTCGACGGCACCCGCGCAGGACGGAATTTCTCGCTCGATAGACAGGTAGAGCCGTTGGTATTGGAGTCCGAACTTTCTGGTCTCGCAGACTTGCACGCCTATATGAAGTACCAGAACTATGTCACCCGGTTTTCGTTTCCGTACTTCGACTTGCCGGAAGTGACAAGGGGTTTTGAGTTGCGGGACAGGCCGGATGACAAGCTGCCATACGACCCCAAGAACCTGCGCGGCGGTAAAGTCGAGGCGTCCTCTGACGAGCTGAAGCAGGAACCGGAGGCCTCCGCTCCACCGCAGCCCAAAGAACGGCCAAAGACCCAGGAAGTCCAGCTGGAGGCCGCTGTTGCCGTGGACTCCAACGGACAACAGAACCTCATCCTCCGTGGTTAAGGAGTTGGTATGCTGACAATCTCAAAACCGCTCTCCGCAGGCCAGGCACTGACCTATCACACCAAAGAGTTCACCGCCGCCGAGCAGAATTATTGGAAACAGAGTGACGCCATTCAGGGCGAGTGGCACGGCAAACTGGCCGAGAAGTTCGGACTTGCCGGTGCCGTCGGAGCACAGGAGTTCGCCCGTCTCTCGGAAGGCCAGCATCCACAGACCGCCGAGCAGCTGGTTCGACATCGCAAGGTGCAGGAATACCAGTCCGGAACAGGTAAGACCGTCGCTCCGGTAGAGCATCGCGCCGGTTGGGATGCGACGTTTTCAGCCCCGAAATCCATATCCTTGGCCGCGCTTGTCGGCGGCGATGACCGGGTGCGGGACGCGCACCGCGAGGCCGTCAACGTCGCCTTGAATGAGTTGGAGAGATACACTCAGGCCCGCATCGGCGGCAATAACGCCGCCGAGACAACGGGACAATTTGTGGCGGCGAAGTTTGAGCACGACACGGCCCGTCCGGTGGACGGCTACGCCGCGCCCCAGCTCCACACGCACGCAGTTATCTTCAACGTCACGGAGCGCGAGAATGGGCAGACGCGCGCGCTTCAGGAACACGGTCTTTTCGATTCCCAAAGCTACGCAACGGCGGTCTACCAGTCGCACCTTACCTACCAGCTCCGCAGCCTTGGCTATGAAATCGAATCGGGCAAGAGCGGGGCACCTGAAATCAAAGGTTTCACGCAGGAGTATCTTGACGCCTCCAGTCCGCGTCGTCAGCAGATCGAGGAGGCTGTCGCCCAGAGCGGGTTCAGCGGCCCCGAGGCCGCGCAGATCGCCGCTCATAGTACCCGCGACCGCAAGGAAATTCTATCTCCTGCCGAGGTGATGGCGGCACACCGGCAGATTGCCGCAGAGTTCGGAAATCAGGCGGACAGAGTAGTTGCTGAGGCGCGGAAGCGCGGCCAGAGCCAGGCACAAGAGCGCCCGCCCGACGAGCGCCAGCAGCGGGCGCAGGAGGCCGTGACTTTCGCCCGCGACCGCAGTTTCGAGCGCGAAGCCGTCACCGATGAGCGGGCGCTCTTCGTAGACGCGCTACGCCGGGGGATGGGAGAAACGACCTACCCGGAGGTTCGCGCCAACTTCGAGGCGCGTGTCATGTCCGGTGAGTTCCGTGTCGTCGCCAGTGAGAAGCACGATACGGGCCGTCAGCTCACCACGGCGGAGACGATCAAGGCCGAAAAAGAGATTGTCCAGAAGGTGCAGGAGGGCCAGGGCCGCGCGCAGATCATGACCATTCAGGATGCCATACCACTCACCGAGGCCCGGCTTCACCTCAATACGGCGCAGCGGAACGCCATCGAGCAGGTGTTGACTTCGCACGACCAGGTACAGGGATTGCAAGGAATCGCCGGGGCTGGCAAAACCACGACACTTGAAGGCATCCGTCAAGGTGCCGAGCAGAGCGGCTATGCCGTCGAGGGCTTTGCCCCGACCTCCCGAGCAGCGCAACAGCTTCGTGATGCGGGTATCGCCGCCGACACGCTGCAAGGATTCCTTGCCCGTGGCGGCCAGCAGCAGACCGCCGCCGACCCTGAACGGAAACATCTCTATATGGTCGATGAATCCTCGCTTGCATCCACCAGACAGATGCGCGGGTTTCTGGAGAAGATCGGCCAACAGGACAAGGTGTTACTCATCGGTGATACGCGCCAGCATCAGGGAGTGGACGCGGGAAAGCCCTTCGAGCAGTTGCAGCAGGCCGGGATGCAGACCGCGCAGCTTGACCAGATCGTGCGCCAGAAAGATCCAGAGTTGCTAAAGGCCGTCGAGCATCTGTCGAAAAATGAAACCTCCGTTGGTGTCCAGATGCTCCAGCAACAGGGGCGTGTGACGGAGATTTCAGACCCACGGCAGCGCATCGCGGCGATAGCCAAGAGCTACGCGGCCCATCCTGAAAATACCATTATCGTCTCGCCCGACAATGCCTCACGTCGAGAGATCAACCAGGCCGTGCGGCACGAGTTACAATCTCTTGGCACGATTGACAAGGTAGACTTTGCTGCGCGTGTGCTGACACCGCGCTCCGACATGACCGGAGCGGATCGAGCATGGGCCGCTCGCTACCAGGCCGGAGAGGTTCTGCACTACAGCCGGGGGAGTAAAGAGTTGGGCATGGAGCGCGGCAGCTATGCTCAAGTTCTTGCGACAGACCCCAAAGACAATCTCCTCACTGTCCAGAAGCAGAACGGGGAGCAAGTCACTTATGACCCATCACGACTGCGCGGCATTAGTGCCTACCGTGAGATCGACCGCGAGTTCGCCGTAGGCGACCGCATCCAGTTCACCGCTCGCAACAGGGAGATTGGCGTCGCCAACCGTGACCTCGGCACGCTCCAGCAGATCGACAACAGCGGCAGGATGACCGTTCGCATGGATGGCGACAAAGAAAAAACGGTCGCGTTCGACCCCAGGGAGATGCGACACTTCGACCACGGCTACGCTGTGACCTCGCATAGTTCGCAGGGAATTACCGCAGAGCGTGTCTTAGTCAATATGGATACGGAAGTACACCCGGAGCTAATCAACCGCCGCTTTGCCTATGTCTCCGTTTCGCGGGCATCGCATGAGGCGCATATCTATACGAACAACGCAGCGTCTCTTGGGGAAAATCTCAGCCACAATGTAACAAAAACCTCTGCGGTCGATTTCAGCAAAGGCCACAACCTACCCGCGCAGCATGATTTCGATCAGGGATCAGGGCAGGCAAAGTTGCCGGAGGTTGGCCTTGGGTTGGCTCTCTGAGGGTTGGGTGAATCGCATTTCCGCATACGCTCAATTCTTACTGACTTGCGCGCGGAACAGCTTTGTAAGGATGCTTGTGAGAAGGAACAGGGTGGGCAGCAGTCGTGCTCCAACAATGTGCGTTGCGCCATCAACCTGAAATGGGTCTTTGTGTTCGACCCAGCATGAGACAAAGTAGCTACCCGGTCTCACCGGAACACAAGTGGCTGCTGAAATGAAACGGCTATTATAAAGCCGGCAATCCCGGTAGTTCTCTTCAGCGGCCTGGCGGAGCCACGCCTGGGGAGCGAGCACGTGGACCTCGTTATCGCGAAGGGCATGCCTGCGGTCGAATTCCTCCGTAAAGTGGGCAAGTTAATTCCAAAATGACAATCTTTAGACGTGCATGCCCCGAAACGGTGTTTTCGCTAATTTCCATTAATACGCGTGCCATGGTACGGAGATACCTAAAATTTTCCGTAAGCGTCGATGAGACCTCGCACTTTTCCGTATTGGGACCTAAGATCGCTCTTCTTCACAATCTCGCGTCTTCCGCCCAGCATTCAGCAATATAATCGAACCTTGCGCTTGCGCAATGACCGAACTAGCGGCGCATGAAATCCTAATAGTGTTCAGAAACTACCTCAAAGAGTTGGGTCTTGAACAGTGAGGAGGCGGAGGGCCACTTGGAAGCGTCAACAGTCCGAGTTCTCGTTGTCGATGATTACGAACCGTTCCGGCGATTTGTATGTTCAACGCTGGGCAAAAGGCACGGTTTGGAGGTCATCGGTGAGGCCTCAGACGGATTAGAAGCAGTTCGCAAAACCGAAGAACTGAAACCGGACTTGATTGTTCTCGACATCGGTCTTCCCACCCTCAATGGAATTGAAGTGGCTCGACGAATCCGCAATCTCTGCCCTGGATGCAAAATACTCTTCATGAGTCAAGGATCTTCTGCCGATGTGGCTCAAGAAGCCTTTAGCTTGGGGGCAATGGGCTACGTTGTTAAAGCGCATGCCGGAAGCGAACTGTTAGCCGCTGTCGAAGCGGTTTGTCAGGGCAGGCAGTTTGTCAGTAAGGGACTATCGGGTCACAATTGGACCAGTGCTACCGACGCACAAGCTCCCGACCAGCTCTTCCATCAGGAAGTTTCCCCATCGCTCGCGCCGAAAAAGGCGAACATCCCTCACAGCCACGAGGTTCAGTTCTATTCTGATGACGCAGCTCTTTTACTTGACCTTACCTGTTTTATCGAAGCTGCTCTAAAGGCCGGAAATCCGGTTATCGTCGTCGCGACCGAGTCACACCGGACGGGTCTTCTCCAGAAATTGCTGGCGCGTGGTGTGGATGCTGCAGCTGCCATCGGACAAGGCCTCTATCTACCTTTGGATGTTGACGAGGCGCTCTCGACATTCATGGTAAATGATCTGCCTGACTCGGTCCGATTCCTGAATGTCTTTGGGGATCTAGTATCTTCAGCGGCCAAGGCGACGAAGGCGAAGCATCCCCGAGTTGCAGCTTTTGGTGAAATCGCAACTACGTTGTGGGCGCAAGGTAAGGCGGATGCGGCGATTCAGGTCGAGCAGGTCACGGACGAGTTAGCCAAGACCCGCAACGTGGATATTCTTTGCGGTTATGTGTTGAACAGCTTCCAGCGCGAACAGGATCACATCTACGAGAGAATCTGTAAAGAACACACAGCCATTTGTTCCCGGTGAACGGGCTATCAAGCGGCTTAACTGAGAGGCACGCGGGCGTGGATCGTTGTGCCACGATTGGGTTGCGATTCGATTGAAATGGTTCCCTTCAGTAGTTTCAGCCGTTCCTCCATGCTGACGAGGCCAAGCCCTCGGCTCTCTTTTGCTGCTTCGCGGTCAAAGCCGATGCCGTGGTCACTCACCGCGAGATGAATCTCATCCGGCGTTCCCCACAATCCCACTTCGATATGCCGTGACCCACTGTGTTTTACCGCATTGCGGAGAGCCTCTTGCATGACCCGGAAGAGGCAAAGAGAAATGTCCGGCGGCAAGGGGGTGGGCAAATCCTGGCTTTTAAAGTCAACCTTCACCTTGGTCTGCTCCCCGAGCTCTTGGCAGTGGCCTCTCATGGCGGCAACCGGGCCCAGATATTCCAGTTTGGTCGAGTGCAACTCGTGTGACAAGGTTTGGATATCGGTTGCCATCTCGCTGGCCTGCTTCTCTAATTCGCCCATGCGGCGGCGGACTTCAGCCAAATCGGGAGGGTCTTGGTGGAGTTGTTCTAACTCGCCCGCCAACAGTGCGAGACGTTGACCAATGTCATCGTGAAGCTCTCTGGCGATCCGGCTGCGCTCCTGCTCCTGGGCCTCAATCAACCTGCGGCTCACGTCTGCGAGCGCCGCTTCTGCCAGTTTGCGGTCCGTAATATCCGCGACCATGCCGACAATCCGCAGCAGTTGGCCTTGTTCGTTGAAGTGCGCGCGACCGGTTTTCTCCACCCAAATCACACCCTCGTCGGGACCTGCCATGCGATGGCTGACTCGAAGGTCCGGCTTTTCGGCGGTAAGCGCAGCATCTGCGGCCAAAACTTTTTCTCGGTCGTCTGGGTGAACCTTGGCCGATATCTGTTGACCAGTAGTAACGTCCGTCACTCTATCGGTGCACAGCATTTCGGCGTACTCTCCCGAGCGCACGACCACGTCGGTGGCAGCGTCCCACTCATAGGAGAACATCTTTCCGGCGTAAGCCGCCAAACGAAACCGCTGCTCGCTTTCCCGCAACGCATCTTCTGTCCGCCTGCGTTCAGTGATGTTCTCCACAAAGGCAAAGACCAGCGGAGTCCCTTCATCGATGTTCTTCAAGAGAGAGACATTCAGACGTCCCCAAAGTTGAGTCCTATCTTTCCTCACATACCGTTTTTCCAGCGAGTACCGGTCGATGACGCCCGCACGGAGCTGTTGAAAGAGAGCCCAATCGTCCTGGGAATCTTCCGGATTAGCAAATTGGGAACAATTCATGCCGCACAGTTCGTTCTCCCGGTATCCCAGCATGGAGCAAAGCGCCGGGTTGGCAACCAAGATCTTACCCTCGAGATCCTCCACTGCGATTCCCAGTGACGCTTGCTCAAAAAGATACTGGAAAAGCTCTTTAGCCTGTGCCGGCAATGCTTGCGAAGACATGAAGACTCCAGAAAGTCAAAGAGTCCTCACCCTAGCACTTTCCGGCGCAAAAGTGAATTTTCGTGGAAATTGGGGCCGGGCGATAAGTTGCAGTTAGGCAGGGAGATTGGCGTTGAATGCTCCCACCCTCGGCCTACTGGGTGAAGATTTGGCGCAACAAGTAGCTTTTTCGTCCCAACGCTGCGATTTTTACTAGTTCTTCACTCCCAGCCTAGCCTCGTAATCTTGCAGCAGGTTAGCGACGGCCCGTCTGGGGGCTTCTGTAGACGCATCCAGAACGCCAATTGCTAGCCAAGGCAAATGTGATTCGCTGTCGAAGCTAAGGCCGTATGCCCAATGTTTATAGAATGACATTCACACGTCCGCTCCGGTCGCTTCCGAGAATGAACGGTTGTTTTTCGCGCGGCCGATGCACGGCAAGGCTCATGGCAGCTCGCGTGAGTATTCTCGCTCTGCCGTTTCTGGTCCACTCATGTATAGGGCAAGAACCAGCCGAAGCTTCGGCAACTCCAGCGACTTCGGTCAACAGTACCCTACCAGTGAATTGGATCTACGGCGCATACCTCCCTAAAGATGCGCCCGTTCAACCGCTCACCGGCAACGAGCGTTTCAAGCTCTATATTCGGCAGACCTATACAACTCCCGGAATCTACGTGAAGACCGCACTCTTCTCAATACACGACCAGGTCAACGAAACCGAACCGGATTGGGGGGATGGCGCTTCAGGTTTTGGCAAACGCCTTGGCTCGCTCCACGCCCGGAACATCATTCAGAACTCGTTAGCGTCGCTAGGCAATGCGGCGGTTGGATTCGAGCCCCGCTATGACCGTTGCCGCTGCGAAGGCGCCTGGCCAAGAATTCGCCATGCTGTCGTCCGGAACTTCATCACCTATGGCGGCGGAGACGACAGGGGAATACGACCTCAGATCATGTCCTATGCAGCAGCATTTGGAGCCGGGGTGACCGTCGCCTCGTGGGAGCCTGACGATACTAGCGTATTGATTAAGGGCTATCAAGGCGTTGTCACTCAGGCGTGGGTAGGAGTGATCGTAGACGCGCTGGCGGAGTTTGCTCCCGACATCAAACGGATGTTCCACAAGAAGAAGGCAGACGATAGTTAGGATACCTCGAGAATTTCAGTAGGCTTATTGTTCGGACCAAAACCAACTCTTACACCACACGGAGTCAACCAATGAAAGTTCTGTCTCCTCTGACTCGCCGTACGTTGCCGCTACTGGCAGCCGCTCTCATCTTCAGCTTTGCTGCTCCAGCGGTCATTGCCCAGAGCCCCTCGTCGACATGGTCGCAAGAGGACACGCTCCGCATCGCCAAAGAGGTGCAGAAAAGGCTCGCCGGCCTCACCAACTACGGCGTGTTCGACTGGATCACCTTCGGCTTCCATGGCAAAACCGTCGTTCTCAAAGGCTTTGCCTCTCGTCCTACTCTCAAGAGCAGCGCAGGCAACGTTCTCAAGGCCATACCAGGAGTCGAATCGGTCGACAACCAGATTGAAGTCCTGCCGACTTCTCCTAACGACGATCGTATCCGCGCCGCCGTCTACAGCCGCATCTATACACAGCCCAGCCTGCGGAAATATAACGCCAACCAAGGCAGTGTCGCGCAAGCGATGAGACCGGGTGGTCGCAGCGTCGCATGGATGGCCGGTGGCATCACAAATGATCCGCCTCGAGGCTTCCATGCCGTCCACATTATCGTGAAAAATGGAAATGTTACCCTCTACGGTGCCGTCAACAACGAGAGCGATGCGGCCATTGCTGGCATGCAGGCCAACTCCGCTCTCGGGGTCTTCAGCGTCGACAACGACCTCATCGTTCCGAGTGCCGCCCCCAAAACCGAATAGGCCCCGCACCAGCGAGAATTCCCGCTCGCAGTACGAGCTATCTGAGAGCTGCACGACTCGCGGTGACGAACAGATAAGAGCATAACAGGACGGTGCCAGCCAAGCGATCAGTCGCTTTGGACATTTTCGGTCTTCCGTGTGACCCATTCGTTCGCTGCAGTCAGAGCCTCACTCATTGGACCTCCGAGGCTTGAGGTTGACGGGAAGATGTTTTCCTCTCCGAGTAAACTCGTGAGTCCTGTGCGATCGAGCTCGTGCTGCAGGCGTGGTTCGACTCCAACCAGCATCAGCTTGTTCCCCCGGGCTTGGAGTTTGCGGGCGTATCGTTCCAACATCACGATGCCACTCGTGGTGATGGTTTCCCGTCCACGCAAGCCAAAGATGACGACAGCATTTCTGGCCCCTTCGGCGGTGGGAAGAAGGGCTTCGAGACTTGCGATCGCGGCGAAGAAAGCGTTCCCATGAGCGTGCAGAGCCGTCACCTCGTTGCTAGGCAATGAAACCGGCGCAGTTTGCTCCTCAAATCCCCCATCCGGCCCCGGCACGATCCTAACCAGCCGCACCTGGCTGGAGGATGAATAGATGTACAGAAGCAGCGTCAATCCCACACCGGCGAAAATCGCCCAATGTAACGGAATCAGTAAACTCAAGATGAACGTGGCTACCATGGCGGCACGCTCTGCCGCATACGTGTTCCAAACTCTCGCGACGCGATCAAGCCGCATCACGCTGAAGCCGATGTAAACCAGCAATCCGGCGAGAGCCGCCATGGGGATGCTCTCCGCCACTCGGCCGATGGTGAGCAGAAACGAGGCTAGAGTTAGTCCCGCGAAAATGTTTGCCCACCGGGTCCTCGCGCCCGCGGAGACGTTGGTGGCCGTACGGGATATGGAACCTCCGCACGGCACGCCTTGGAAGAAGCCTCCCACCACATTCGCCGCGCCCTGCGCGATGAAGTCGCGCGAGGCGTCCGGGATGCTGCCGTCTGATTCGGGATAGGCCTGGGAAACACCGGACGCGATGCTCAACCCCAGAATTGCCAGTGAGAGCGCATCCAGGAATAATTGTGGAAGGATACGAAAATCGGGCAGGATCGGGTTGGGCAATCCACTTGGAATCCTGGAAATCGCCCCGACGAGCTGCACCGAGTTCCAATGCAGCAGGGACACCATAACGGTTACGATCACGAGCGCCAGGACGAATGCAATAGCCTTTAATTTCGTCCGTTGGAACACAATGATAGCGGCGATCGTCAACAGGCCCACAACAGTTGTTCGCCAGTCGATGCGATGCAAGTGAACGAGCCAATCCCAAGTCTTTACGAAGACGTTGCCAGAGGGCCCTCCGGTGTAGCCGGTGAGTTTCTGTAACTGGCCGAGGACTAGTAGGATGGCCACCCCGCTGATGAAGCCCGTCATTACACAGTTTGAGATAAAGCGGGTCAGGCTTCCCAATTTAAGCAGACCCAGGACAAGCTGGATCAGGCCGATCATCAAAGTGAGGGCGAACAGAGCTTGAATAGAGAATTGCGGGCCCATGCCGGCGAGAATACCGGCAGTGGGCACGGCAAGTTCGTTGGTCACCGTGATGACCATGAGAGAAGAACCTGCCAGAAGTGCGCCGATCAGCGGTGCAAAAACCCCAGTGTAGAGTCCGTACGCAGGGCTGACTCCTGCCACGACCGCGTATCCCATTCCCTGCGGAACATAGGATAGTGCGCAGGTGATGCCCGCCAGGAGATCCGGGAGCATGGTCTGGCGCGTGATTTTCAGGCCTTTCTGCATGATTCTCAGCGATGAACCTCATCGTTGAACGAAGGTCTGCATAGCAATGGGAAATCCGTTTTAATACGCCACGAGCGCACGCACACCGATGAGAATCAACACAAGTGCACCCGAGAACTTGCTATGTCTGCCCAGGGATGTCCCCAATTGTGTTCCCAACAGCATGCCGGCGAATGAGACGCACAGGGCAACCGCGCCCATGATCCCGCTTGCTTGAAGAATGTCGACATGAATCATAGCGAGACCGAAGCCAATCACCAGCGAGTCAAGGCTCGTTGCAAACCCTAGACCAAGCACAACACCCAGAGAGAGCAGACTGGTCTGCGCTGCCTCATCACACTCTTGGGTGGAGCGAAACATGCGCCAGGCAACAAACGCCAGCGATCCACACAGCACCCAGCTTTCGCGCCCGCGAAAAAGAAAAGCGGCCTGCGATCCGCCAAGCCAGCCCAGCAGCGGCATGAAGACCTGGAAAGCGCCGAACGCGAGCGCCACCCGAAACATCGGCATGACCGTGCGGACTGGATGCGCCGTGCCGATGCCCAACGACACTGCAAAGTTGTCCATCGAAACGCTAAGCGCCAGAAGCAGCAAAGCAGCCAGGTTCATCCGTACCTCCAGCGTTACCGTGTTTGCGTTCACCGCTTCATGCCACAGATCGACCGCGGTCGGCATTGGCGGGCGCCGATAGCTGCCCGCCTGTGTCAACCATCTCTATTACTGCCGTGCCATCGCCAAGTTCAGTCTTTCCTCCGGGCTGATGTAGTGGTCGTGGGTGTCCTTGCCCAGGTCGATTTGGACCCAGTTGACCTTCCCGTTAAATACGCTGGTAGCGCGGGTGTAGTCTGAACTGACCGGGGTAGCGGTATCGCGGCCAATATCGGTCGTCTCATCCGCAGAAAACGCCATCGGAACCGTGCGCTCAACCCGGCCTTCACCGACCTTCTTACCATCGTAATAAAGGCCAACGTTGCCGCCCTTGGCGAGGCCGCCGCCATCGTAGGTAAACTCCATCCTCACCTGGTGCTTACCAGCTGGAATTGGCTGGGTCGCCTCCGTGGTAAAAGTTTGCAGACCAAAGAAGTTATAGGCGAACTTCGCCTTTCCACCCTTGGTGTAAAGACTCATGCCGCCGAATGCACCGCCTTGGTGAATGATGACGCCTTCAGCTCCTGATGATGGCACCTCCACCTCGGCGGTGATCGAAAACGATTTGTTTTTCATGACCAGAACGCTGTTCTCGCTCAACCTTCCCATCCCGCCAAATAGCAGTTGCGAGTTGCCCTTGACGAGCTGGGGCCGGCCAGCCAGATCAGCATTGAAACGCTCGACTCTTCGGTCATCGATCGGTAACACGTTGTACTTGGTCGCCTCGATCAACCACAGCCGCTGCAGTTCGCGCAGCTTCTCCGGCATCTCTTTCGCTAGATCGCGCGCTTGGGTCCAGTCCTTGCTGCCGTCGTACAGTTCCCACACATCGTCGTCGAAGGGGGGCAGCTTTGCCATCGCCACCCAAGGGGTTGAGTGCCTGGTCACCGCGCTCCATCCCTTGTGGTAGATTCCCCGGTTGCAGAACATCTCAAAATACTGCAACTCGTGCTGCTCTGTGGCCTTGGCGTCGTCAAACGAGTAGGCCATGCTGACACCTTCCATGGGCGCCTGTTGCACGCTGTTGACGATGGTTGGCTCCGGCAGGCCGGCGACTTCCAGCACGGTCGGGGCGAGGTCGATCACGTGACAAAACTGCGAACGAATCTCGCCTTTCGCTTTGATGCCCTTGGGCCAGTGGACAATCGTCCCATTGCGCGTGCCGCCCCAGTGCGACGCCACCTGCTTGGTCCACTGATACGGTGTGTCCATGGCGTGCGCCCAGCCCACAGCATAGTGGTTGTACGCCTCCGGGCTGCCGAACTTGTCGATCCGCTCCGTCAGGAATTCCGGGGTCTCGATGCCAGTGACGCCGTTGAGCATGAGCATCTCGTTAAACGTGCCGTTCGGCGTGCCTTCGGCCGAGGCGCCATTGTCCCCGATGATCACATAGATCAACGTGTCATCGAGAATCTGGAGGTCCTTGAGGGTGTCGAACAGCCGCCCCACATGATGATCGGTGTGCTCCAGAAACCCGGCATACACCTCCATCTGGCGTGCCAGTACCGGCTTCATTTTCGGGTCGACTTCATCCCAGGCCTGAATCTCCTTCGGTCGTGTGGTCAACTCGGCATTCTGCGGAATGACACCCAGACTCTTCTGCCGAGTGAGGATCTCCTCGCGCAGCTTGTCCCACCCCTGATCGAACTTGCCCTTGTATTTGTCCGCCCACTCTTTGGGCACGTGGTGCGGTGCATGGCAAGCGCCGGGTGCGAAATACATGAAGAACGGCTTGTCGGCCATGAGCGCTTTCTGCTGCCGCACCCAGGCAATAGCCTTGTCTGTCATGTCCTCGGTAAAGTGGTATCCCTCCTCGGCTGTCTTCGGCGGTTCCATGGGTGTGGTGCCCTCATAGATGCCGGGATCCCACTGGTTGGTCTCGCCGCCGAGAAATCCGTAGAAATACTCGAAGCCTCCTCCGCCTGTCGGCCACTGGTCGAATGGACCCATCGGGCTGGTCTGCCAGACCGGTACTTCGTGGCATTTCCCGAACTGCGCCGTCGAGTAGCCGTTCAGCTTGAGGGTCATCGCGAGCGGTGCTTTATTCTTGGGCAATATGGAGCAGTAGCCAGGTGCGGATGTAGCAATCTCGGTAATGCCACCCATCCCAACCGAGTGATGGTTGCGACCTGTAAGCAGCGCCTGCCGTGTCGGCGAACAGAGCGCAGTAGTGTGGAAGCGGTTGTATTTCAGTCCGGTAGAGGCAAGCTTCTCGAAATTTGGTGTTTCACACGGTCCACCGAAGGTGCTTGACGCTGCGAAGCCAACGTCGTCGAGCAGGACGACCAATACGTTGGGCGCGTCTTTCGGTGGGCGCAGTGGTTCGATCGCAGGAAACTTTGTGTCAGGATCTTTCGCGTCATAGGTGGTCAAACCGATATGCGGCCGATCCAGGATCGGCAAAACAGTGCGTGGCACCTTCGAATCTGCCATTTCAGGCTCCTTAGCTCTACTCCACCTCGAAACAGTCGAGTTTCAGCAGATCCTAACGGCGGAGCCCTGCCCAGTAAACTGGCAGAAGTGACAGGGCGGCGGAAATACGGCCTTTCTTGCTGAGTTGCTCTCAATGCCCCCACTGTCGCAAGAGACAGTATCCGCCATTCCCAACACACCCTATGCTTTCCGTGTTTATAAGGTTGACAATCGCAGTCGCGCCAACCGCGTCGAGGTTTGAACTTCGACGACTCCGATTGGCATCCTAGGCCGCATTCAGCCCGCATTTTCCATGGAGGATAAGAAATGAAGAAACAGAAAGCAGCTTGGATCCTGGTTCTGGCGTTGCTGGTTTATGTCCCGGCTGCGCGGGCCCAAGATAGCATGCAATCGACGCAGACCGGCGGGCAAGCCGGCACATCGCCGAACTCAGATGGTCAAAACATGCAGGCATACATCGAGCTCCTGCGCTCCGATGTCCGGCAGCAGAAAGCCGAGATGTTAGGAGAGGTTATGCAGCTAAGCGCCGCGGATGCGGCAAAATTCTGGCCTATTTACAGCGAATACGACGTCGAGTTGAACAAACTGAATGACCTAAGGGTGGCGAACATTCAAGAGTATGAGAGTAAGTACTATGAGATGACCGATGAAAAGGCAGACGAGCTGATTCGGAAAGCGATGTCGTATCGCAAGCAGCGATCTGAGCTTATCGAAAGATACTACGAGCGTGTCAAACAGGCTTTGGGGGGAGTTACGGCTGCGCGCTTCGTCCTGGTCGAAGACCAATTGCTTTTGATTATCGATCTCCAAATCAATTCTTCGTTGCCGGTACCGGTAGCTGAGTGAAGCTCATAAATTCGGAAAAGAGGAGAGAGCAAATGCGAAAGGAAATGATTCGGGCCGCGACACTCCTGGCGGGGATGGCAACTGTCCTGACGGTGATGAGTGCTTCAGCGCAGAATGAAAGAACCGTCACAGTTCCAGCAGGAACGCGGATCTTGATACGAATGAGCAATTCCATAGATTCCAGTAAGCAAAAGGCCGGGTACCGATTCACTGCAAGCCTGGAGACAAATCTACAAGCCAACAACATGGTGGTGGCCCCAAGAGGCAGCACCGTTTATGGCCGTCTCGCTTCAGCTTCATCTGCCGGCAGAACGTCAGGCAGCTCCGACCTGGGACTGGAGTTGACCGACATCCTGATAAACGGAACATCCTATCCACTGCTCACCAATACCTACCAGGTCCAAGGAAGCGGCGAGGGATCTAAGACAGCGAAAAAGGCTGTCGGCGGCGCGGGACTGGGTGCGCTCGTCGGCGGGTTAGCAGGAGGAGGAAAAGGAGCCGGGATTGGCGCGCTTGCCGGCGCTGGCGCTGGTACAGCCGTCGCCGCCTCCAAAAAGGGGGAACAGCTCTCGATTCCCAGCGAATCTCTGCTCGAGTTCCGGCTCCAACAACCGGCGTCCCTACCGATCGGAAAGCAACCGGGAATGTAGGATTCTCGCAGTAACGAAATATAGGAAGAACAACTCAGAATGCAACACCCGACAGTCAGGTTGGGAAATAAGGCGCCGTCAAGAAAGCTGCCGGTATTCCGGGCCACAACCGATGTCTTACTGGGTCTTGGACGGCCGCGCGTGTATCGTCATTGATCGACGTGACAATCGGAATCGCGTCCGACACAGCTTTGCGGTCGCAACCAGCTAGCGACACGAGGCGCGGCGGGCGCGGCGCTCACTTGCCGCGCACCGTCGTTACTTCGACTGCAAGTACGGAACTGCACTCCATTTATGCATGCACGGCCTTACGATGAGGCACTACTTCGTCAAAAGAGGGGAGAGGCTTAATCAGCGGCGCGAGCAGCTTGCCGGATTCCTCCGTCGTGAGCACATCCGCGGGATCGAGCTTAAGGAGCTCCCCCTTGGACGGCTCTGGCTCCCAAACGTCTTCGCCAATCAATCTGCCTCGGTCGTCGTAGGGCCAGATCATTTGCATCCCCATTGTCTTGTAAAGGAATATATCGTTATCGTCAGCTTTGTGCTCTTTCTTGCCGAGCGTTTTCTCCACCAACTTGCGAGCAATAGCGCTCGGAAAATGGGACAAAAACTTCCCCTGCCTGAGCCCCTTGCCCGATACTTGCTGGTAGGTAGTTGCGACGGACGCGACGAAATGGTCCGCCACTGCTACCTCCTCGTGTTCCACGAAGAAGATACTCTGGTTCGTTTCCGCCCACATGCGGTACAAGCTCTTTACCTGGTCCTGTCCCCTCAGCACGGTTTCGACGCCGGCTTGGTGGAAGTGGTAGACGGGGTCCATGGTCATCATGTCCGGGGCAAAGATCTCCTCGTAGCGTCCCGCAATCTCCAAATAACGGTGCCGGCTGAAGGCTTGCAAAAGAAATCGGTGCCTGGGGTTCTCCGTAGTTTCTAGCAACTTGTCGATAGCTACATTTAACTTCGTCACGTCAAATTTGGGCATATTGCGTTCTCCTTTTGTTAAAGTCAGCCATTCTTGATTACCGCAAGGTCACCTTCGCAGGGCGCTCTGCTTTAGAGCTCGGTAATGGAAAAAGCAGTGGCCTGTGTGGCTCGACATGTCAATCTAATGATTTCCGCTAATGTGTGGGTACTAGCAAAATTAGTCGAGACGAAGCTGAAAATGTACGTAACCTTCTGGGCTGCCTGTCACAAATGACAGTTGTCTCCTCCGCTTCCTCCCAATAACTTGGTTCCCGCCCGAATCTTTCTGATTGTTCGGTTTCACCGGAAGCCAACAGATTTGTAGTGAATGGAAATGAACGACTATCGAGGTACTCCGCTGAAAAGCCTGGGAGCGTCGATCAGTTGAATCCCGAGACCATATCTTGAACTGTGGATTCTGAGATCACCGCGGTAGGCCGCTTCACTCATGACCAGGCGCGATCGCGGGTATATCACTGGGATGGAGTCATTCTTGTCGGAATCAAGGATGAGACCGAACCGTGTAGAAATCGATGATGATATACGATAGCGCCGAATGACTGGATCGACGGATGCTCTTGCGTAGAGAGAACCGAAAGGGGATAGCCCTGCCGCTGAACCACAGCCTCGCTCGCGGCATAATCCTTTCCGTGCTCCTATTCGGAGGTTCGGATGCGCATTTGTCTGCCCAGCATCCGGCATCCGCAGCGCCGTCGTCGACTAAAGCCGAATCTACGGCAAAAATCGATCCGCTCCATCGCGAAACACCTCGCAGTGCATTGCTTGGCTTTCTCAAATACGGAGAAACCGGTGACTACGCAACGGCCGTGCGTTACCTGCAACTCCCTGCTGCTCAAAACACGGACCTGCTCGAGCTCGCCAAGGAGCTTCGAGCCTTATATCCGACCTTCCACGGCAACATCGCCCTCTTGAGCGATGATCCCAAAGGCACCGTGGAATCCGGACTTCCGCCCGGCCAGGTACGTGCCGGTACCCTGGTGGTAGGTCACACGACCGCGGACATTATCCTGGTGCGGGTGGACGATCCTGATTCAGGCAAAATTTGGCTGATCTCACAAGAGACGCTTGCGAATATCCCGAAGCTCTACGTCCAACTCGGGAGCGAAACGCCAACGGCACTCGATCGAATCCGACGTGCCACACGGAGCGGTCCTCAACTGCTAGGGATGTCATCTACGCAATGGCTTGGCTGGCTGCTCTCGATTCCGATTTCGTGGTTACTCGCTTGGCAATTGACTTTTCTGTTTAGCGCGCCTAGACGAGTCTGGTGTAAATTCCGGCAACTTCCCTTCAGCACTATCTGGGATACGCCGGTTGGCATGCCGCTCAGGTGCATCATCGCGGCCCTGCTGCACGGCTTTTTCGTGTACCTGCTGCAACCGCCACTTTTGTATCGCGCCTACTATTTTCGAATCATCGGGGCTTTTGTGGCCGGATGTTTCGGGTGGCTCGCGGGCAGGATCTCTGACCGAGGCTTCGACCATCTGTTAAACCAGACGCGAACTCATCGCAGAGGGGGCGAGTCGATCCTCATTTTGATGCAGAGGCTTAATCGCGTCGGGATATTGATCATCGCCTTGGTCGTCGCACTTGCGCTACTTGGATTGAATATAACTGCGACGCTCACCGGGCTCGGCATCGGGGGATTGGCGGTAGCACTAGCCGCCCAGAAAACCCTTGAAAACCTCATCGGCGGAGTCTCGTTGCTCATGGACAAAGCAGTACAGGTTGGCGATGTTTGCAAGATCGGCGAACGAGTTGGCACCGTTGACGATATCGGGCTTCGCTCTCTAAAGCTACGAACTCTCGAACAGAGTCTGCTGGTAGTCCCTAACGGCTTGCTCGCACAAATGCAGTTCGAAAACATGAAGTTGCGCCCCAAATTACTTATCAAACAAAACTTCTTGCTTCGGATTGAAACCCAGGTTGAACAACTGCGGTTCGTACTGGACGGTGTGCAGAGAATGCTGGACGAAGACCCCAAGATCGAATCCGGAACCTCAAGATTGCGGGTAACGAATTTCGCCGGCGCCGCTTTCGACTTGGAGTTGTTCGCTTTCGGTAAGACGGGTGATATGCGCGAGTTCACTGGCATTCGCCAGGAAGTCATCCTGAAAATAGCTGCAATCGTCGAGGCCGCCGGTGCCAAGTTTGCAGCGCCCACCCGACTGACGTATCTTTCGACGGGCGCAGGTGTCGACTCGGAAAAAACGAATGATTTCGTGCATCACCTTACGGAGTTGCGGGCGACTGATGAAGCTCAAACCGGAACGAAATCAACATAGTGTCACGAGTGGCGGAGTATCGATGGCAATTTGTCGGGGGAAAGCAATAAGTATGAATACTCCGGTTACGGCGTTGCTGAGAGAGAGGAAGCCACGATTTCTCGAAGGACTGGAGGCGCCCGACGTCAGAACCATCCTTGCAGCGGGAACCCAGCAGCGCTTCTTAGAAAACTCAATCATCGTAAACCAGGGGTATCCTGCCGGGCATTTATATCTGCTGCTGACTGGCCGTGCCCGCCGCTTCTTCCTGACGGAAGATGGCCAAAAGATCGTTCTCCTTCGGGTTCCGACGGGAGAGATCTTCGGCGAAGCGGCAATGCTGGCAAGGTCTGTCGACTATCTGCTCAGTACGGAAGCGATTGCCAATAGCACTACCTTGGTTTGGAGCCGCGGCACAATCCGCAGTCTATGTGAACGGTATCCAAGGTTATTGGAAAACGCTTTGTTAATCTCCTTTGACTACCTGGCAGCTTATCGGGCAGCTCACGCCTCTCTGATCTGCAATTCCGCTCCACAGCGGCTAGCTCAAGTGTTGGCTAATTTGGCCAGCGGAATGGGCCAGAAGGTTCCAGGAGGCGTAGAGCTTGACGTTAGGAATGAGGAATTGGCCAATGAGGCCAACATTTCTCTTTTCACTGCAAGTCGTCTCCTGAGCGCATGGCAGCGCGAGGGCATTCTGGTAAAGCGCCGGGGAAAGGTCTTGCTTCGCTTTCCAGGACGGCTCTTTGCGCGCGATATTACAACTTATGCCTGATGGGCAAGGTTGCGAGACGGAAGAGTGTGAGACTTGATCCAGGTGCTGCTCGCTCCAAATTGGTTGGGCGAAATTTGGCAGGTTGGTGCATAACTCCCACATCATCGTGCGAACTGCTACTACTAATACTAGATGTGCAGTCCGATTGGGCCACGCTAACCTTGGATCTCTGGCTCGCCAGTCTCGAGGGAGGTCCCGTTCGTGAGGAATATGCACCAAGTGGAGACAGGAAAAGGGAAGAGGATCGCATGCTGAGGAAGGATCTTCGCTCAGCCACTTTGATTGTGCTCTCGTTTTCGCTCCCATGTGCCCAGCTGTCTGCACAGGAGAATCAGCCGGCTGACGCCGGCAAACCGCAAATAGCAGAAGTCGCTGAACCGCAGGAAAATACCGTGGTGTCGGCAAATGCGTTGCAGAAAGCGACACAGAATCCAGTTGCGAGCCTGATTAGCGTTCCTATTCAAAACAGCGCAAATTTCGGGGTTGGTCCGTATGACCGAACACAGGATGTGATCAATGTTCAGCCTGTGATTCCGGTTCGCATTAGCGAAAATTGGAACCTTATCACGCGGTTCATTCAACCGTTCGTGTGGCAACCGTATCCCGCCAGTACCGTTGGTGGACAGTTCGGCATTGGAGACATGAACCCGGCGTTCTTCCTGTCTCCAGCGAGGCCTGGCAAGTTGATCTGGGGAGCCGGTCCCACGATTGTGATTCCAACAGCTACGAGCTCGGTCGTGGGCCAGGGGAAGTTGAGCATGGGGCCTTCCGTTGTAGCCTTGACCCAACCGGGACCATGGACCTTCGGAGCTTTGGTTAACAATGTCTTTTCGATCGTCGGTTCTTCCCATAGACCTGCGGTAAACCAGATGCTGCTGCAATATTTCATCAACTACAACTTGAAAAAGGGTTGGTTCATCAGCAGTTCACCGATCATCACCGCGAACTGGCATAGTCGGGCCAGCGGCGAGGCGGCAGATGGGAATGACACCCCTGGTGGCAGCGTATGGACGGTGCCCTTTGGAGGCGGTGTCGGACGCATCATGCGCCTGGGCTTCCAGCCGGTTAACATCACGGCGCAATTCTATGGAAGCGCAGTGCACCCCCCTGGTGCGTCACCCTGGGGCATGAGGTTGCAACTCGCGCTCCTATTTCCCAAGTTGACCAATGGGCAAAAGATGGGACTAATGAAAAAGACGCTGCAAGAAATGCAAGAGCAGCAGCAGAAGAAGAAATGAGTGTGAGTAGCTAATGTTGTTCGGGAGCAATCCAGCGAGGCGCAGACTATCTCCGTGCGAAACCGCCAGTTTGGCCGGTATGCCGGGCGCCCAGACGTCCCCGGAACCATCGCCTCAGCCCGCTTGACCGCACAATCACCCTTCCTAGTTGCTCATGAGCAACGACCAAGCCTGCCTGTCTCTGTAATCCTCGGAATTCATGCGTTTGTTGAGGCAGAAGGGATTCCTATGGTCACCTCCAAAACAGCGGTACCAATGTGCGTTTCGACAGAAATGCAAGTTATGAATAGGGAAGCAGTTCGTTTTCCCTCTTCTTCAGGCCAGCTTTTCGGCGGGTATTTCTCGTCCGCAAGAAACTGGAAGTTCGGCAAGAGCGATCTAATCGATGCCCGCGGGCGGCGGCTGTTCGAGACCACCGCCATGGCGTGCAATGCAGACGCTTATCCATTCCAGATTCCTCTGGGGACGAGGACCGGGCCGGAGGTGCAGGCGGACTGCCACTCCATGCTGATGTTGTCCTCCTACGACTATCTGGGGTTAATAGGTGACCCGCGCATCGACGGCGCAGCAATCGAAGCTATCAAGAAGTACGGTACGGGCACCGGTGGCGCCCGGCTGCTTACTGGAACAACGGATCAGCACCAGCAGATGGAGCAGGATCTAGCAGCCTTTCGAGAGACGGAAGGGGCTATCACCTATAGTTCCGGCTATGCAGCCAATATCGCTGTCATCGGGGCGCTCTTCGGGCCGGCGGATCGCGTCATTATGGATGCGCTTTGTCACCGCAGCCTGACCGACGCATGTCGATTCGCGGGTGTTCAGTTGCAGCGGTTCCAACACAACGATTTGGAGTCGCTGCAGCAAGAGATCGAAAACGGGGCGCCGGCCAACCGCACTCTCATCATTACCGACGGCGTCTTCTCGATGGATGGCGACATTTGTCTTCTACCGGAGATCATCGAGATCAAGAAAAAATTCGGCTGCTTCCTGCTGGTGGATGACTCGCATGCCACCGGCGTGCTGGGAGCCCACGGCCGCGGCGTCGATGAACACTTCGGCGTTGCCGCAAGTGAGGTCGACGTCTGGACGGGTTCGTTGGCCAAAGCAATCCCTTCCACGGGAGGATTCGTTGCCGGCTCTCAAGAGCTTGCCATCTTTCTGCAACACGCGTCCTCGCCTTATATCTTTTCCGCCGCGTTGAGTCCGGCGTCGGTAGCGGCGATCCGTGAAGGACTGTCTATTCTCGCTCGCGAACCTGAGCGCGTCGCAAGGATCGAGCAGAACGCCAACTTCCTGCGTAACGGTCTGCGCAGCCTGGGCTACGACACCGGTCTCTCGGAGACCGCGGTCATTCCCGTCATCCTGAAGGACGAGGTGACAACTGCGCTCTTCGCGAGACGGCTCCGCGATCACGGCGTCCTCGCCGCTCCCATTCTCTTTCCCGCAGTTCCGCAGGGGTCGGCACGGCTACGGCTGTGTGTTACGGCCGCGCACACACGATCGCACCTGGAATTCGCGCTGGAGGTCTTTAAGAAGATGGGCAATGAGAGCGAACTGCGGTAAGCGGATAGATCCAGCCTCGCCTCATTCGCTCATTTCCTCCGCTTGGAACTCCGGGTAGATCTGCCTTGCCGCACGGTAAGCCGCTCGCCCGAGGATCCCGGCATAAGTGGGAAAGGAGAGCGGAACTCTAGCCAGTTTGTTCACTTCCAACCCTGCGGCGATCGCAATCGCCACCACCTGTGCGATCTCGACGGCGCGCTCACCTACGACGTGGCAACCCAGAATTCTGCCCGTCGCCCGGTTGGTGATCAGTTTGCAGAACCCGGTCGTCTGACCGTCGATGATCGTACGCGCGGTCTCGTCGAAGCGCACAACATCCACCACCACGTCGTGCGCTTCACGAGCCTTCGCTTCAGTTAGGCCACCTGCGCATATTCCGGCTCAGTGAAGCTGCCAATCGGACTTACCTGGTCTCCAAGCGTCATGGTTGCGCCACACACCGCGTTGGTGGCCGCGACGAAACCGTCATGAACAGCCTGTGGTACAAGCATCAGGCGGCCAGTAATGTCGCCCGCCGCAAAGATGTTTGGCGCGGAGGTCTGGAGGTATGCGTCCACCTGCACATAGCCCCGAGGATTCGTGCCGACACCTGCCGCCGACAGGTTCAGGCCGGCCGTGTCGGCTACCCACCCGACCGCCACCACCACGAGCGCTGCCTCCGCGCTGTCCCGCACACCTTCCTTCGAGAACAACATCCGCACACCACTCGGTGTCTTCTCGAACGACTCGATGGTTCCGAAGTTCTCACGCACTACCATACCGGACTCACGAAACGCTGCCGCGACCGCAACGGATACGTCTTCGTCCTCGGTCGGCAGGATACGGGGGCCTGCTTGAAAGAGCTGGACCTGTGAGCCCAAGGATTGGAAGATGGAAGCAACCTGCGCGCCCGTCGCTCCCGCTCCGACGACAAGCATCGAAGGCGGGACCGCACTTAGGCCCCACGCATCGCTGTGCGTGGCGGTCCATTCAAAGCCCGGAACTGAGAGCCGCCGGCTCGTGCCGCCTGCGCTGAGGATAATTTTGTCCGCCTGGAGCCGTACTCCGCTCTCAGTTTCGATGGCGTGGGGGCTGACCAGGCGGGCGGTGCCAGAGTGTTCGTAAATAGTCACACCCATGCGTTCAACGTAATCGCGCCGTGTCGAATGCTCGCACACATCCTGGACGACCTCGCGCACGCGCACCAGTAGTTGAGGGTAATCAAGAGTTGCCGGACTGACAGAGATGCCGAATCGGTGGAGTTGTCGAGCTTCCCGGAGCAGCCGGGCTGCCTGAGCCAATACTCGCACGGGTATGGGGCCGTCATTCGCCGCCATGCCGCCAAACTCGTGGCGAGTCACAAGAACCGTTCGTGCGCCCAACTCTGCGGCCCTGAGCGCGGCGGTCACACCGGCCGGGCCACCCCCAACGACTACTACATCCATAAGACTCTCCCTCTTGATGCTTCCACCGTGTCCTTTCGGACGGACGCCGTGAATCCCGAGATCCCCCCAGCGTTTGCCACATACAATCCCGGCCGATCTCAGAGGACTAGTCTAGGAGCAATTTCCGCCAACTCATCGAGTGCATGAAACAATGGATTGTCGTAGGCCGTACAAGTCGAAGCAGCTGATGCGCAAGAGCAGTTTACGGCGCGTCAAAGGCGTCCTGTAACTAGCAAAATTGACAGACATGCAATGCGCCAGTTGGGGCTCGGCGTGACGGCCCTAGCCGGCCAATATGAACCCAAGCATCCTCATGCGAAGGGTGATATGAAACAGGACCTCGCTGAAATCGGTCTCATAATGTGCTGGAGGAATTTCGCGTGGCTTCTCTTTAATGGCGCCGAGCAACAGAAGGACGTCTGAACGATGTCTCACGAGCGGTCTCTCCTTCATTTTGCTTTGGGCCCTAGTACTCCTGCTAGTGGGCCAGGATGACGCGACGCGATAGCCTGACTCCTGATGGGAATCTTGTAAACGGTTCTCAGGAGATTCCAGCATTAGTCGGTGACAGCGGTACTGCAACAAGCTCTTCATTGAAGAGCCGCGGTTGAGAGGCAAGCCGTGAGCCAACACAGTAGAGCATCGTCCGCACGAGATTTTTTTGGCAGGCTGTCTCGACGGTCCGGCCCTAGGCAGGAACCTAGTACACATTCCCGGCCGGCGAAGACCGTACTCAACCTCCGTGACATCCACGGTTCCATCCTCCGCGGTTATAGGACGTTGATGATTCGGCATCGCTCACTTACGGGCGTCCCCCGGAAGGCACGCGAGTTGCCGGGACGCGTTGTCAGCGGCGAACGCCCAGTAAGGCCTCAGAAATAACGGCTTGAGGAGAGGATGACGGTTATGGATCACCTTACTACGAGCATCACACAACACTTGATTGCACGTGTCACTGGTCCGATGAAGTTCCGTCTCGTTCTGCAACCTGCCATGGCGCTCCTCCTGGCAATCCGCGATGGATTGAAAGACGCCCGGGAGGGCAGGCCGGCCTATTTCTGGGCCCTCTTCAGGGATCGGGATGACCGCTGGGCGATGCTCAAGGATGGTTGGAAAGCAGTGGGGAAAGTGTTCATTCTCGCGATGGTGCTCGACGCAATCTACCAGATCATTGAGCGCCGTTGGGTTTACCCGGGCCAGGCCGTGCTGGTCGCAATCATTCTGGCTATCATTCCGTACCTGCTCCTCCGAGGGCCGGTCAATCGAATTGCCAGGCGTCCTCGCAAAGTCGTGAAGGAACGATTGACTGGAGACTAGAGCCCTCATTTGAAAAAGGTAACAAAAGCGGGTTTATGACCGTGGCAGAGCTACTTCTTTTTAGAAACCGGTCTCGCAGGGGCTGCTGACCAGCATGATCTATTCCCAAACCCCTTTGGAAATACCCTTCAATACCGCCGTATTGCGTTTGCATTTCGTCGAACGCGGCGTCAAGGTACTCGGCTTTTACGCCAAGGATGTCTTGTGGGATCGACGGGTCTCCACCTGCGGCAGTGAAATGATCGATGTACTGCTTGAATGCCGGAAGAATGTACTCGTTGCTGCGCAGGAAATCTTCGTAGACCTGGCCTTTGGGAACGCCGAGTAGCGTGAGCAAAGCAGCCGTTGCCCACCCGGTGCGATCTTTGCCAGTAGTGCAGTGGAACAGAGAGGGTAGTTGTCTTTCCTGGCCGAGTTCAACAAATAGCTGTCCAAATGACGTCTTGGCGCTTGGCAGGGTGATAAACTCGCGGTAAACCTTCACGAATGCCTCAGCGGCCTTGCCGTCACCCAGGACCTCATTAGCCTCCTTGGGATTGCTGAGTAATTTTTCGATCTGTGCTGGACCCGCTCCTTGAGCGTCCGCTAGGACGTTGAGCCAAACTTCCTTCACCCCCGGTGGCAATTCGTCGGGACGTTTCTGCCGCTCCGCTTCTGTACGCAGGTCGAAGTCGTTCCTCAACCCAAGTGCCGCTAACTTCTTCGTGTCATCCGGCGCAATGGGATTGAGCTGGTCAGAGCGATAGGCGATTCCGCGCCGCACCACAGAGCCGTCTTGGGTAGTGTAACCGCCGACATCTCGCAGGTTGGGAACTGAGCCGATACCAAGGCTTGTGCCTGGCTCAAGCGCATCCCGAGCAGACGTAGTTGCGGTGACGCGCCACATCGCGAAAATGGCCACTGTCAGTACTGTTAGAAAACCTGAGACGTGCCTTTTCATGAACTCAGATTCTTCTCCGTATGCCGATACTGCGCTCTTCGGTTGATATAAACATCTCGCGCAAGCTAAACCGACGCTCGGTATCGCTAGATTCTAGCGTTTCCTCTCGAACAAAAAGTAGGCAGTCCGCGACCACTGAAACACCTTAGCCGAGGATTTTGGGAATAGCTGGCTCCGCCTGTCGCCCTCTCTGATTCCACGCCAAGTTTTGCGTCGGTCTACTCTTGTGCATCGCTTTCCGCTATAGCGTCTGTACTTTGTTGACGGCAGGCGGATTCCACTTACCCGTCAGGGCGTCGGCCTGCGGCGAGTAGAGTCGCATCGTCAGATTGAATGGCGCCTTCGGGGCAGGAAGCCAGTTAGCTTCCTTATCCTTGCCCGGAGAATCGCTTTGAAAATGGAGGTCGAACGAACCGTCTGCGTTGTGCTTGAAAGGCATCCAGCTACTCACGGCAAAGCGATTCAGTGAGTTCGCGACCTGGAAGCCATCCGCGTCGTAGAGTGTGATGGACCAGAAAGCGCGGACCGGTGGGGTGGCGCCCTTCTCGAAGTGAATCGTGTATTGGTTCGCGCCGTCGAGCGGCTTTCCGGTTTCGTCGGCGAGATTCAAGGGGTAGATAGCATCCTCCGGCAGGTTCGCACCCAGGCCAAGTTGCGCCACGATGGCGCGTTTGAGGTAGTAGTTGCCATATACACCCATGGTGTCGGTGTTCATGGACCAGTAGTTGACGACCCTCGCTAAGGTAGGCAATTTCCACTTCATCAGCTGCTGGGCGTCTTCGGGAGCGCTCTCCAACGCCTGCTTTACGACGGGGTCGAGCTGATTGAAGTCGAAACTCTTACCGGCTTCGAGACCGATTTGTCTCATTTGCGCGATGATGGGCTGGTCAGTCAAGTGAGGAGGGTGGAGCTTGAGCAACTCGGCCGCATAGGTAAAGTAAGCCTCTGCAGGCATGGTATCGGCCTGTACCATCGGCGGCGTCTTCATATCGACTGTTGGGTCGCTCTTCACGGTCACTGGCTCGGGCGCCTTGCCCCAGCGTGAGACCGGCGTGACTTTGTAGCCCGCCTGAATCGTATGCACGGCGTCGTAGTCCGCCGGCCCGTCCGTCTTGGTGCGGCCGATGATCCAGACATAAGGAGTCGGCGCGGCGATGCGGCTGAGGCCCTCTGGAACCTTTCCCGTCCAGTCCGGTGGGGTAATGAGGAAGTCGGCCGCCGCTGTGCCGGTCGTTCGCCAGCCTGGTGACGCAAACACGTCCGTCCACATATCGAGCATCGGCAGAAGGTAATACCGGCCATTCGTGTCCGGCGCGGAGACCACCACCGGTTCCCTGGTTAGATCGAGCCAGGCAACCGAATAGAGAGTGTCGAAGTTTGAACGCACAACGCCCTTGAAATCTGCAGGCGGATAGGCCGGAACGTTCACGAACATATTCATCGGACCTTTGCCGAACTCT
>Ga0182024_10004351_pt1 | contig 32708 bp, 21 predicted proteins | sample P32metaG_FD_120480 | JGI IMG/M metagenome (GOLD analysis project Ga0182024, IMG submission 120480) | Permafrost microbial communities from Stordalen Mire, Sweden - P3-2 metaG (Illumina Assembly) | ecosystem: Environmental > Terrestrial > Soil > Wetlands > Permafrost | place: Sweden: Stordalen...
CGAAAATCGTGCCATGAGGGCGGAAGAACACGAGCAAATCGCGGATGAGTTTGCCGCCACAGTTGCCGGGGTAACTGCGGTCGCCGTATTCACCGGCACGGTGAAAGTGGTAAAGGCTGGTCAAGTGCGGCACGGGGCTGGCGTTCTGTGGTGCCAGCGGGAGCCGGGCATAGACCGGCACGGGCGTCATGGTCGGCGGTGAAGTCGAAACATGGTTTTGACGACTGGCGTAGAAGGGATTGATGGAAGATGCAGACATTGTGAAAACTCCTTTGAGGTGAAGGGCGGGCTGTGAAGCCCGCCCCGGTTAAGCCGTTACTCCGTTTTCTCGGAAGGGATGAGAAGCGTGATGCGCCCATTGAGGGGGACGGCGTCAAGCTGGATGTTGAAGCCAGTGCCTTTTTTGTTCGGCCATGCGGCTCCGATGCGGGTGAAGTATCCCTTGTCCCCTTTGCCTTCACGCACCTGATAGGCGATGTGGCTCGGTGCTTTGGAAGCGGCGGTTTGATTGTTGTTATCGTCACTCATCATAAGGGAATGAATGCCTGATGCAATCTGAAAGGCTTGGCATGAAGCTGCAAACGGGGTTTGCGGTGTGGAAAGATGCCTGTTCGGTTTTGACCGTAGCGCGCGACTGGTGTTGCATGAAGGAAGAACAGCAGCGGTTTATGTCGCTTTTGGGGCAACTGCCCGCCCGTCTCACTTCGGAGCAAACCGGGTGGGTGCTCAACTGCCAGCCGCACGACATTCCGGCATTGGTCACGTCCCGGTTGCTCAAGCCGCTTGGCAATCCCGCGCAGAACGGCATCAAGTTTTTCTGCACGGCGGATATTTTGGAGCTTCTCAAAGACCGTTCCTGGCTGACAAAGATGACAAACACCATCAACCAGCATTGGCACAGGAAAAACTCCGGCAAGAAACACCATTCGTCGAATGGAGCGCAAAATGGGTATTCCCGCCCATCTGAATTGGCGGAAGTGGATGCCGGGCGCTAAAATAGCTCTTTCTTTTGGACCCGTCTTATTTTAGAATATGGCCGAAAACTATAATAAGACTGAATTATTACCAGCCTTATTATAGTGGTAAAAAGCAGTTTTTTCGGAGCAAAAATCAGTATGCGAGCAGGACAATATATCAAACAACTGGATGGATACCGGGCTTTTATCCCCGCCCCGCTTCCTCCGGTTCCGCCTTTGGAAATGGATAGGGAATTGACCCGGCTGTTATCCGAAGCCGACCATGCGCTCGGCAGACTGGACGGCGTCACTTCCATTTTGCCGAACCCGGACCTGTTTGTCTCCATGTATGTGCGTCACGAGGCGGTGCTGAGTTCGCAAATCGAGGGAACGCAAAGTTCGCTGGTAGATGTGCTGCAATTCGAGATTGACGCCAATGGAAACGAGCATCCAAAGGATGTCGAGGAAGTGGTGAATTACGTGCGGGCGATGAATTACGGGTTAAAGAGACTGGATGAGTTGCCGCTTTCCTTGCGCCTGATCCGTGAAATTCACGGCAAACTGCTCGAAGGGGTGCGCGGAGCAAACCGCACACCCGGAGAATTCCGCCGGAGTCAAAACTGGATTGGCCCGGCCAATTGCACTTTGTCAACGGCTACTTTCGTGCCGCCGCCCGTTCACGAAATGCAGGACGCACTCAACAATCTGGAAAAGTTTTTGCATGAAACAACCGCATATCCGACCCTGATTGTTTGCGGATTGGCTCACGCTCAATTTGAAACGATTCACCCTTTCCTTGATGGCAACGGGCGCGTCGGGCGGTTGCTGATTACGTTTTTGCTCTGTCAGCGTGGCATTTTGAAATTTCCACTGTTGTATCTGAGCCATTACCTCAAATTCCATCGGGCTGAGTATTACGACCGGCTTATGGCCATCCGCAATGACGGGCATTGGGAAGCGTGGTTGAAGTTTTTCCTCAAAGGCGTGGGTGAGGTCAGTCGTTCCGCCACGGAAACAGCCCGCCAAATACTGGAATTAAGGCAAAAGCATCTGGCGTTAGTCCGCAACAAAGTGGCAAATCAAGCTCATGCCGTTGGCCTGCTTGATTATTTATTCGAGCAACCCATCGTGACTGCGCGGCTGACCGAGGAACGGCTCAACTGCACGTTTGTAACCGCTGATAAATTATTAAAAAAATTTGCGGAACTGAAAATCGTGAAAGAAACCACCGGCGGTCAGCGCAATCGTCGTTTCGAGTATTCGCCCTATTTGGCGCTCTTCGAGCCGGGGGAAATCCATCCGCCTTCCAAGAAACGCAAGTGAGGTTGTGACAGAACCCCTTCCGGCCAATGGCACGAAGTATTTTGCTAAACGAGTGGCATTGGGGGCTGAATATGCTCGTGCATGAACTGTATGTATTCTGGAGTGCTCAGCACCTTAAGCGCAAAATTAGGGTCGGCCTCTTCTTGGCCAGATTGAAATGCAAGTTCCGGCCTCATAATTTTATGGAAACGGACATTATTTTCAAAGGCGCGCTTAATGTAATCGGCAATCCCGTCAATCCTTTGGGAGCATATGATTTCAGTGAGAGCGGAGCCACAAATGCACTCCAGTCTATATTCAGCCTCTTCGACCGTGTATTCCACACGGTCCAAAATTCCGCTGGATTTATTTTTTTTCTGATCAAGATAGAAGATTGCTTCTAAAACGAGACGCGGCGCGATCGGCAGGATGAAATGATTGGCGTTTAAATCGGTCAGGTGCATCGGGACGATGCCTACATCAGACAGGGGTATGTCAATCGGCGAGCTGGCTAAAAACCATTTTGCTTGCTGAAAAATGTTGCGTGTAAAGGGCAACAATCGGGGAAACTGGAAACGGAAAAGTTGCTGCATCAAATTTTTTGCCTCTATAACCACGCGCCCACCTTGCAAGTAATATTCTCGTAATTTTTGGATGGCTTCTTCGGTAACATGAAGCTCGCGGAGCAAGTTGTAATTTTGCTTGTCCAATCCCATATTAATCTCCGCCATCAAAGCAACAATTGCTCCCGGCTTTTCGACCGGGGAAATTAATTTCAAGAATGAGCAATAGTCCCTCAGATTTGCCAAAATATCCTGAGGGATTACCGAGCGTTGATTGAGCGGTAACGAGTCAAGAAACGCAAGTGTGGTCGGGAGCTTCGATTCAATCTTCATCAAATCGTTTTCGATGGTGTGATCAGACTGATCGCCGACAATTATTTGGTTGTAGCCCTTCGCGGAACAGGCATCACGAACGCTTTTCTGTCTCCATAGGCCGGTTTGAACTTGATAACACTGAAGACGCGTCGATCCTCGACGAAAGCGTTTTAAAACCGCTTGCGAAACATAATGTTGAATAGTATTTACCTGGCTTTGCATTAAAATCTGTGCGGTGGCGATAGAACTTATTCGCTCTCACCACTGCGACTCTTATTGTCGCACACAATCAGGCAACCGCAATTGCTTGAGCAGTGTTTTTTGTTCGATTGGAGAGTCCTTCGTATTCTTCCAACGTTGGAATCAAAACTTGGGCCTTCTTCGCGTAGGCGCGATGCACGGCCTTGCTGTTGTGTCCGAGCGCGGCCTGGGCGAACCGTTCCGGGTATCCGCATGTTTTGGCGCGTTCCGCCCAAGCGTAGCGGTAGGAGTGGAGCGATACGCCTTCGATGCCAAGCAGTTTGCAGCGTCGGTAAAACTCGGCAGACCGGGCGTTGTCGGTAGTCGCGGAAATCTTCGGGAACAACGGGCCGGTGGTTGGCAACTGCTCAAGAATCTTTGCCATGTTCTTGCTGATGGCGAGTTGCGCCTGTTCGCTGGTCTTCATCCGAAAATACGTCAGGCTGCGCGTCGGCCAGTCGATGTTCTCGGCGGTCAATTTCGCGGCGTCGCTCTGCGACGATCCGATTTCCCAAAGCAGTTGGTAAAACAGGTTTCGTTCGGGATTCTTCTCGGCGGCGAGGATGTTCTGATGCTCGGCCAGGGTGATGCCTCGCTTGGATTTGAAGCGAGGTTTGGGCCACAACGCCGGGACAAGGACGGGATGGGCAAGCCAGCCAAGATTCACAGCGAGATTGTGAAGGCGTTTCAAGTAATGGGCGACGGACACCTTGCCGCCATTCAGGATTGCCAGAAAGTCCTCTGCGCTCGTTTCCATGAGCTTTTTCCGGCGCAACCCGTCAAAGGCTTTGGATTGCATGGCGCGGGCGCAACGGGTCTTGGTGGAGTCCTTGCCGTGCGTCTGCATCTGTTCCATGACGCTCTGCCATGTCCGCTGGGCAAACGCGGGGTCGCCCGCCGTCAGGTAAGCGCGGGCGATCTGGACATTCAAGACGGGTTGACGGAAAGACTCGTTCTTGGCGTTTAGCAGGACAACGGCCTCGGCTTCGTCCTTCGTGCGCAAGCTGTTTTGTTTGCGGGTAACGGTGTCCTCGCTGTAAAAAACGCCCGCTCGTCGGAACAGGATGAATCTCGATTTCATAGATGATTCTCTGAATCGAGAAACCAGTCCGGTTTCAGCCGCGTTTATGAACGCGAGTGGTGGCGAGTTTCAGCGGAGTTTTGGCGAATTGTGGCGAATTGTTCATCCGCACCGCAATTCACTGACACTTTCACTGACAGTGGCCAGTCCTCCCGTTGCAACTTCCTCTTGCACAAGCCAATAAAAATGGCTCCAAAGGTAGGACTCGAACCTACAACCACACGGTTAACAGCCGCGTGCTCTACCATTGAGCTACTTTGGACTCCAAAAGAAGCGGTAATCTACAAACCCATCCGCCCCGCGTCAAACGCTTAGTTTCTCCATCGGTTCAACGCCACCCCGCAATCCTCACCATATGTGGGCCCGCAGGTCGGGGGCGCGCCACATGGGGTCGCCAGGCTTAATGTTGAAGGCGTCAAAGAATTGCTGGTAGTTCACCAGCGGGCCAACCGCCCGGAAACGGCCGGGCGAATGCGGATCGATTGTCACCAGGCGGCGCGCCTCGGCGGGACGGATGTTCGTCCGCCAGATTTGCGCGAATGAAATGAAGAAGCGCTGCTCAGGCGTGAATCCGTCAATCATTTTTCGCCTGGACGGGTCCCGGGCCAGCGTCCGCTCCAGGGCGTCGCGGGCAATGCTGATGCCGCCCAAGTCGGCCAGGTTTTCGCCCAGGGTCAACCGGCCGTTGACATGCACGCCGGGCAATGGTTCGAAGGCGCTGTATTCATCAACCACTTTTTGGGCGCGCGCCTCGAATTCCTTCGCGTCCGCCTTGGTCCACCATTCGTTCAGGTTGCCGTCGGCGTCGTACTTGCGCCCCTGGTCGTCGTAACCGTGGGTGATTTCATGGCCGATGACGACGCCGATGGCGCCGTAGTTGACGGCGTCATCCTTGGTCACGTCAAAAAACGGCGGCTGCAAGATGCCCGCGGGGAAGACAATCTCGTTTAGCTCCGGATTGAAATACGCATTGACCGTCGGCGGGGTCATGCCCCACTCGGTGCGGTCCACGGGCAGGCCGACGCGGGCGATCTCGCGATGTTCTTCGAAGGCGGCGGCGCGCCGGACGTTGCCCAGGTAATCGTCGCGCTTGATTTTGATAGATGAATAATCGCGGAACTTGTCCGGGTAGCCGATTTTTTGCGTGAAACGGGCGAATTTGGCCAGTGCCTTGGCGCGGGTGACTTCCGTCATCCAATCCGCCTTCGCCAGGTGATCGCGAAAGACGTTTTTGAGATTCTCCACCAAATCTTTCATGCGCGCCCTGGCTTCCGGCGGGAAATATTTCTCGACATAAAGCTGGCCCACCGCTTCGCCGATACTTCCGTCCAAAGTGTGAAAGGCGCGTTTCCAGCGCGGCTCCTGTTCAGGCTGGCCGCTCAGGGCTTTGCCGAAAAAGTTGAAGCTTTCCTCCTCAGCGTCACGGCAGAGGAAGGGTGCGCTGGCGTGCAACACATGCCAGCGCAAATACACCCGCCAATCCGACAGTGGACGAGAACGAATGAGCTTGTCCACTGCCTCGAAATATTCCGGCTGGCCGACAATGGCGTATGGAATCCCCGCCAGTTTGCGCTCCGCCAGGTAAACCGGCCAGATGATGGCCGGATTTTTACTGAGCAGCTCGGCTTTGGTGAATCGGTTGTAATTCTTGTTGGGATCGCGCAAATCGACCCGCGAGCGACTGGCCCTGGCCAGCTCCGTTTCAACGTCAAGCACAATTCCGGCATGGGTGGCCGCGTCCTCCGGCTTCTCGCCCAACAATGCGAACATTTTGGCGACGTGCTCACGATAGGCTTGACGTTGCGGCGCGAAGCCGTCCTTGAGATAATAATCGCGGTCGGGCAGGGACAGTCCGCCTTGATGCAATTCCAGCGAGTAGATGGAGCTTTGCTTGGAATCCGGCCCCACGTCCGCATCGAAAATTCCGCCCACACCCTCGTCATGGAACCGCGCCAGCAACCGGAAAAGATCACCTGTGGACTTGACAGCGTCGATGTGTTTGAGGTCGGCGGCAATGGGTTTGAAGCGCAGTTGCTCCAGGCGATTGGTGTCCATCGCGGAGACGTAGAAATCGCCCGCCTCGCGGCGCGGGGTGCCCTTGGGGCTTTCGCTGGCGGCGGCGTCTTCGAGCAAAGCGTGAATGAGGTAGGAATTGCGTTCCGCCAATTGGCCAAAGCTGGTCCAGCGCGGCTTGTCGGCAGGCACAGGATTGTCCTTGACCCACTGGCCGGCGGCGAAGGAATAAAAATCGGAAGCGGGATTGATCGAACGATCCATGTAAGAAATGGAAAAGGCTGGCACAGGCGGTTCAGGGCCAAAAGGCGCCAGCGGCCCGGCGGTGGCAGTCAACGAGGCCAGCGCAAAAATGGCGCAGGCCGATTTTATTTTGGAATAGTGAATGGAGATAGCTCTCATGCGTATGACGAAACATCATAAGCGATGGGAGCTTCCCTGTCACCCACCTTCGCGGCAGCAAATTATTTCGCAGCCAGTTCAGAATGCAACTGGTAGCTCGCCTTATCATCGGCTTCCAGCCACTCGAACAAATGCGCCTTTTCAAAATCGAGCCCCAACTTCTGGCAGCTTTCAACCACTTCCTTGCGGTGCTCGGGATCTTGCATGGTGGGAATATCCTTCAGTTTAAGGGATTCCATTTTGTCCGACCAGGCCCTGATTTCCTGGGCCGTTTTTGGCGTGCCGTTTGCTTGAAGCCAGGCGGCGATGTCCTCGTAGCATGTGGCGGAAGCAACCGCGGTTTTAAATTGGCCGCCATTAATGCCTTTGAAACCGAACAGTTGGTTATCCAATGGGCAGTCGTAATGGTATTCTCCCAAAGTGCCTGCGATACTCGCGCGGCACTTATCCACGGTCCGGCCGAGAATGGCAAAACCGCCGAAACGATCCCGCGGGCTGTGAGGGGATTCTTTCGTGAGGTCACGACCGACAATGGGTGTTTTCATAAAGGCTGCTCGCTTTCTGTTGATGGCAATAAAATTAAAACGGAAGGGAAGTCCAACGCATTGGTCTTGCCGGCTTTGTTTCCAGGTTTCCCATTGTATTCCATTCCAGCTATTCCGAACGTCCCGACTTACCTTCCGATTTCCTTATTAGCTGAAACCATGCCAACCAGCGTGCCCAAGGGCCGGCCGGTTTTGGGTCCAATTTTTAGTGCAATCTGCGAGGAGCATGCTACAAATTGCGCGGTCAGTTCTCCGGGGTTTGCCGCCGCAGCCGTTTGGCATAGGTTGCAGCGGTCCGATTATGGGGTTGAAGCTGCAACAGCACCTTCATTGCTTCGCGAGACTGCTGCCATTTGCCTTGGGCGATGAGCGCCCGCGCCAGCACGAAATGAGCCTCCGGCATGTAATAGTTCAACCCAATAGCGCGCAGCGCGGCTGTCTCCGCTTCGGCGGCCATTTGCTTTCGCAATTGCGCTTCCGCCAATCCCAGCCACGCCAAGGGCTCGTTGTCATCCAACTTGAGGACCTGGCTGGCCAGGTCCGCCAAGGCGTCCCATTCCCGAAGGCGCAGCAAGAGCATGCCGAGCCTGCGCAACGCGTCTGGATGGGTCGGGTGAAGTTCCCGCGCTTCGTTCACCAAGGAACGCGCTTCCCGGATTTGCCCTCTGGCAAGACAGAGTTCGGCCCGCGGCAGGAGCGACCAAACGCCGGCGGGAAGCGCTTCCAGCACCACCTCAAGCGTCTCCGCCGCCTCCGGCAGCTTTTCCAACGTCAGTTGGCAGTGAAAGAGCGCATGCCCCACTTCCAACCGCTCCGGAAAGGCGCGAAATAAGCCATCCAGAACCGGCAGCGCTTCTGCATGGCGGGCCGCGTCCAGATAAGACTGCGCGAGGTTCCAGTCGAATTTCCGCTGCAGAATGGCTGCTTCCCTGGAATTCTCCGGAGACATGGAGACCGGGGCCAAGGCGACCGGCTGCGTGGGTTCCCAACTTGCCACACGCGTGACCTCGGTCGTTTTCCCGAAACCCTCGATCAATACCCGTCCCTCCATATCATCGCCAATCGGCAGTCCAAACCAAGTGAGGACAGTTGGTGCCACATCAAGAACCGAGGCACCGCAGACCAGCGCATCGCTGGCGAACCCTGGGCCGCAGGCGGCAAAGATGCCGTGGGACGACCTCCATGCGCCGTTGTCGCCGTCACGAGCCCGCGCCGGGAGCGAGGAGTGCTGACGCACCCCGTGAGCGGACACGACGACGACGGCAGTTTCGTTTCCAGAGGCTTGAACCAGCAGGGACAGCATCTGGTCCAACATCCGGCAGGCGTTGCGAATCACGTCTTGATACAGAACAAACTCCGCCTCGGGAATCCAATCTGGCCGTGGCAAACGGTAGGCGAGAAAGATTTGGCTAATCGCCGCCAGGGCCGGAAAACGAACGGCGGCAAAATCCCAATTGCCCATGGCGAGAAGGCTCATCATCGCCACCTGATGTGAGAAGTCTGTCGCCAGGAAGAGCCGCAACTGCCCAAGGCGTCGGTCGCGTTTCTGATCGATTTTCTTCCAATCCGGGATGTAACGCGAAATGATGTCCGCCTGAACGTCCTCCGGACTCATTCGCAAGCCGTTCAGCCGCGCGCCGATTTCATCCGGCCAATAAGTGCCCGGCGCGGCCGGCGGCCAGGGTTTGATTCCCGGATCGGCGGTTGGTTGAGCATACCGGTCTGACACGATTACGGTGTTTTCGGTGCGTTCGCCGTGAGTCGCGGGCCAGCCCACAATCACGCTTCGCTTTTCCGCCGCCGCCAGCATTTCCCAAAGCGCCAGAGAACGCCGTTGCGCAGCGGTCACTGGCTCGGCCCTATTTTTTCCAGTGATCCATTCCAACGGGTGACACACCCGATGTTGCCAGGGGCGTGTTCCGGTGGCGATGGCAGTCCACTGCGCCGCCGGCACAATTGGCTGCGTGCAGAACAACGCGCCCGACGCTCCCTCCTCAACGATGCGGCGCAGCGCCGGCATTTCCCCGGCGTCAATCAAAGGGTGCAAGATTTTCCAATCGGCAGCGTCCCATCCCACCAACAGCAATCGGGCGGCCATAGCGTCAATCAAAAAATGATGGTTTCAAAGCGTTTTCCCCAGCAGGTGTGCCTGGGCCAGCTCGCGCCCGCCCATGCGCAAGGCGAGACTGGCGGTTTCGCGATGCTCGGCGGCGCCACTGCGAAACCGGAGCCAGCGGATGGGAGCATCCGCGCCGGCCCGTTGAGCGTCATGATGCGCCACAAACATTTGATGCATCATGAACAAATTGCCCAGGGAACGCAGGCGCGGGTTCGTTTCCCGCATCACCCGCACATCCACATAGTACACCTCACCCATGCGACGCGCCAGGAATGCCCCGCAAATCCGCTGGCCGTCGAACAAAATACATGACAGATTGAGGTCGAAGCCGGATTGGGAATTGACCCGCCAATGGTCGCGAATTTCGGCGGGAGGCATGAGTCGATGCGCCGCAATCAGATCGAGCGCAGTTTCCGGAGGATGATTTCGGATTGGTTCGGTTCGCCAGCCAGCCGGAATTTGCGGCCCGTGCTTTTGATGGAGGCGCATCACGCGGTTCCAGGCGCCCTGATAAGCAACCTCAAAAGTGCGTTCGGAATGCAGACACTCGAAGCCGCGTTTTCGCAGGAGGCCAAACCATTCGTCATCTCCGGCGAGCAAGCTGGCGCATTGGATGGAGGCCAGGCCCGACCGCCGCGCGCTTTCGGCCAGTTTGTCAATCAAGGAACCAGTCACTGCGGCCCGATCCACTCCCAGCCGGCAGGCGATCTGAAAGCGTGCCGCCGCGCCTTCAGGCCACCAGGCAACGGCGGCGATGAAGCGTTCAATGGGACGGCTGCGCACCGTCGCCAGCAACCGGGCATCGGGAGGCAGTCGGACGTTGCTGAACAGGTGGAGGACTCGTTCAATCTCCGCGGGAGCCGGTTCGCGTATCGCCAGATCAGGGGTCCCGGCGTTGCTCATCTGGGCATTTGTCATGTGATTTCATTGATTCTCTTTGAATTGGCAGGACGGTCAAGGCCCAAGTCCGGGCGCGGGCGCGCCGGGGATTTTTGGCCAGAAACCGCAAATAATTCATTGACAAACGAAGCCCTGACCCGCTAACATGGCGAAGATTTAACCCCAATAATTGGCGTATGAACCCAACAAAAAAAACTGTCGCACTACTGTCCACCTCCGCACTTGCTGCCGGAGCGGCCCACGGTGCCGTACTTTATACGAATCTTAATATTACGCTCTCCGAGCATGGGGCCTTGTCCCTGGATCTCAACCAGGATGGCACGACGGACTTTCAAATGGCCTTTAATAAGAGCGTGGCGGCCAAACCCTACGTGACCAACACGGTTGCCGGAGCAACGTCGTCGTTTGTCCTTTCCACAAGTGGAACCCAGGGTTTGCCGGTCACGGCGATCGGCACGACGATTAATAGCAGCTATCAAAGCGCGCAATCCGTGGGATATTTCAACGAGAATGTCGGCGCCACTATGGAGGGCAGTTGGACGGCTGCTGGCAATATTGAAGGCTATGTCGGGCTGGAATTGATCGACGGAGCGGGCACACATTACGGCTGGGCACATTTCATCTACAATGCCGCCGGAGTGCCCGCCAATGACAAGGATACTGGCACGCTCACGCTGGAGGATGCCGCCATGGAAACGACTCCTGGACAGGCCATCCAGGCCGGACAGACGGCTGAGGCCAGCACGGGACCGGCCGTGTATGCGCCGCCCTCGTCCCTGACCGGTTATCTTGGCGGAACTGCCCAATTGAGTGTAGTCGCCACCGGCAATCCAAATCCCAGTTTTCAATGGCAGTCAGGGACTGTGGGCAGCGGCATTTACCACAATGTCACCCTGGGCGTGAACGCCACCGCTACGACGAGCAGCGACGGGACAACCAGCACTTTGACGCTCTATGATCTGACTCCGGCGAATATGGCGGATTATGTGGTGGTGATATCCAGCACCGCCGGTTCCATCACGACTCCCGTGCCGGCAACTTTGACGGTGGTCCCTGCGAGCGACACTCCCGCCACGCTGGTTCACAGGTATAGTTTTCAGGATTTGGCGGGAAGTTCATCATTTGTTGACTCGGTCGGCGGTCCTTCGTGGAATGGCAGTCTTGCGGGAGCGGCGGCCCTTACCGGTTCCAGCTTGGTATTGAACGGGTCTTCCGGCTGCTACGCTTATTTGCCGTCCGACATCACCAGCGACTACAATCAAATGACGGTGGAATGCTGGGTTGACATCGGGACACAGACTGCAAACTGGACGCGTGTTTTTTCCTTCGGCAATCAAACAGGCGGGGGCCTGAAACAGTCAGGCGTTGATTACTCACCCAACGCTACGGGCGGCTATCAGAATCTCGACTTGTTGAACAACAGCAGCGTGGATGGTTACGCCAACAATAATGCCGCCCTGGTCAACACGACCGGCTCCCACATTACCGTCGTCGCGGATTCGATCAATGGCGCCTTGTGCTATTACAACGGCACCAATGTGGTCTCCACGCTGAACACCGCAGTCCCTTCCCTGGCCGACATTGATGACGTTTATAACTTGATCGGAGCGTCGCTAGTTGCGATTGATCCGTATTTGGTTGGGACGATCCACGAATTCCGTATTTATCAGGGTGTTCTGTCGCCCCAGGCGGTCGCCCTTAACGACGCCGTGGGGCCGGCCAATTACTTTGCATTGTCCGCCAACCCCGCTCTCACCGCCTCCATGAGCGGGGGCAACATCGTACTGTCCTGGCCGGCGTCGGACTATAATTTCCTTGTCCAGTCCAGGTCGGGTCTGGGCAGTGGCACTCCTTGGGCAACATTGAACGACACTCCGACCCTGGTGGGTGGGACCACCTGGCAAGTGAGTATTCTTCCCAGCGGTTCCCCACAGTTTTTCCAATTGATATATCAATAAGCGCATTTAGGCTCTTCGCCGGGTCGCCGCATGACACGCAAGGCCTTTACATTAATCGAACTGCTGGTCGTCATCGCGATCATCGCCATCCTTGCGGCTTTGCTTTTGCCCGCTTTGGCCAAGGCGAAGGAGGAAGCCAAACGCACGCAGTGCAAAAACAACATGCACCAATTGGGCATCGCCACTCTCCTGTACGCCCAGGACAACCATGATTACCTGCCGGACTTGCAAAGCAACGGGGTTTGGTTTTGGGACATGTATTGCCCGGTGGCGAGCAACCTGCTGGCGAACGTCGGCAATAATACCTCCATCTTTTACTGCCCCAATGAATTCTACCTGTTCAACAATGGCACGCCGGACGCTTGGAACGCCTGGCGTCCGGTGTACGTGGTGACAGGGTACATCTGGTTTTTCCCAAACGCTCCTGAGATGACTGCCACCACGAGTATCGGCGGAACCAACATGATCACCAAGATTACGCAACCCCGGCCCGGTCACAGTGTCACCACCACCGAAATGATTGTGGACGCCACCATTTCAATATCCTCCCTCTCCGGCGTCAGAAATTATTACGACATCTCCGCGGCGGGCGGCACCACCGTACGCTCGGCCCATCTCAATCAGAACAACACCCCGGCGGGCGGCAACATCTGTTTCCTGGACAATCATGTCGAATGGAGGCCATTCCTATTGATGACCAACAAAGTGAGTCCACCGGGCTTGCCTGAATTCCAGTTTTGACGGAGTTTATTCAATGCCTTCGCAGCCGATAGCATGGCTCAGACTGCTGTTTGCGTTCCTCGGCCTCGAAATGTGCGGCCTGTGCCTTCGCGCACAGGTTCCGGCACCCTCGTTGCGCGGTTACCTGACTGCGCACGACCCTTCCACCATCATCCAGTGCAAGGACCGCTACTACGTCTTTTATACGGGACAGGGCATATTGTCCAAATCCTCGTCCGACAAGGTGTTTTGGTCTGCGGGCCCCTCCGTATTCAACACCGCCCCGGCTTGGACCACCGGTGCGGTGCCAGGCTTCACAGGGCTTTTTTGGGCGCCGGATGTTCTTTACTTCAATGGTCAATACCACCTTTGGTACGCGGTCTCCACGTTTGGCAGCCAGGTTTCGTCCATTGGCTTGGTGACCAATCCCACGCTTGATCCAACGGACCCAACCTATCTATGGACCGATCAGGGCCCTGTCATCCAATCCGGCAACGGCTCGCCCTATAACACGATTGATCCCAGTTTCACTTGGGACGTCTCGGGCAATTTGTGGATGGCGTTCGGTTCCTATTGGAATGGCATTTATTTGGTGCAGTTGAATGCCACGACCGGACTCCGTATTTCGCCCAGTTCACCCACCTATCAACTGGCCTACAACAGTTCGATTGAGGCGTCCTATATTTATCGGCGGGGCGGCTACTATTACCTCTTTGCCGATTGGGGCTCGTGCTGCGACGGGGTCAATAGCACTTATAATATCCGGATGGGTCGCAGCACCAGCGTGACCGGGCCTTATCTGGATCAAGACGGCGTCAACATGGTGGATAACGGCGGCACGCTGTTTCAAGAAGGCACCGGAAAATTTACCGGTCCCGGACACGTCGGCATTCTATCCGAGGGGGGCGCGCAGTGGTGGAGTTATCATTACTATGATGCCAATGCCTGGGCCCCTCAATATGGCGCCTACGGCGCGCCCGACCTGGCCCTTGTGCCGCTCTCCTGGACCTCGAATAATTGGCCCACTTTTACCAACGATTGGTCCGCGCTCTATAAATTCCAGGCCGATGCGCGCGATGAAAATGGGCAGTATTACGGTTTGCTGGAAAATGGCGCGTCGATTCAAACCAATGCCACCTATGGCCACGTCCTCAATTTAAACGGCACCAACCAATATGTCTGGCTGCCTCCGGGCGCCGGCTACGGCCAGACTTTTGCGGCGGTGGTGAATTGGCGCGGGGGCGCGGAATGGCAGCGCATTTTTGATTTTGGTGTCAGCACTTCCGTGACGGTGCTGCTCACCCCTGCCTCCGGCAACAATGTGTTGCGCTGCGATATTAATCCCGGCGGCAATCTCCAAACGGTGCAGTGGACCAAGCCGCTGCCGAGCAACACCTGGACGCACGTCGGTGTGACCTTGGACGGCACCCAGGGAATCCTTTACGTGAACGGCTCGCCAGTGGCCACCAACACGGCCATGAACCTGCTGCCCGTCAACGTCGCGCCGCAGACGAATGCCCTGGGCCAGAGCAAGTTTAGCACGGACCCATATTTCAACGGTCAGTTTGCGAGTTTTCGCGTTTACGCCCGTGCCCTCTCGCCACAGGAGATTGTCGCGCCGTTGCCAGAGATCGCGCGACCGGCCAACGGCTCGCTCTATTGGCCGGGCGGGACCATCAACTTTTCCGGCGCGGCCACGGACTTCGCCGCTGTGCCGCTTGGCGCAAACAACCTGAGCTGGCAGATACAATATGTTCAGGATGGCGGCACCAACGTTGTGCTGGGTCCTGTGTCCAACTTGCCCGCCGGCGCATTTGCCGTCCCCACCAATGCCACGAGCGGCGGAAATTACGTTGTGGTCCTGACCGCGACCGATGCGTTGAACCGGCAAACTTCCGTCTCGGCCACGCTCTGGCCCGCACATCCTCCCTCCGGCTGGTCATCCCATTTCTCGCTGCAAAATAACGCCAACGACGCCAATGGGCATTACAATGGAACCCTCCACGGCGGCGCTTCCTTCATCGATGATCCAGTTCGAGGCAATGTTCTTAACCTTTCCGGAGTCAATCAATACGTCAGCTTTCCCCCGGGCCTGGCCGGAATGCAGACCTTCATGGCCTGGGTGAAATGGAATGGCGGCGCGGCCTGGCAGCGCATTTACGATTTCGGCAACGATACCAATTTCTACAGCGTCCTGACCCCCGAAGCCTCCAGTGGCGATCTCCGCTTTAATATTAGCCTTGACAGCATTCCCGGAGAGCAGGTGATTGACGCTCCAGGGCCTTTGCCCGTCGGCGCCTGGACACATGTGGCTGTGGTCATGAACGGCACGTCCGTCGTCCTCTACACGAACGGCGCGCCGGCCGGCACCAATCTGTGTGCCAACCTGGTTCCGGCCAATCTCAACGCCACCAACCTCTATCTTGGCCGGAGCCAATGGCCGTCGGACCCATACTTTGCTGGTGAGCTCAGCGACGTGCGCATCTTCTCCTGGCCGCTCGCTTCGAACCAAATCACCGCCCCGCAAATCATCATCGCCCAGCCCGCGCAGGGCGCGATCTACGTTCCGGGAGCCACCATCCAGTTTAATGGCGTGGCGGATGATTTTTACGATGCGCCGATCCCGGCTTCCGAACTGGCTTGGACGGTAAATTTTATTTGCGGGAGTGTGACCAACATCGTTATGGGACCGTTGAGGGGGATCACGAATGGAACTTTTACCATTCCTGCCGGAGGCCCATCCGCCAGCGACGCCTGTTATCAGTTTGTTCTGATGGCAACAGATTCCGAAGGCCGCAGCGCGACCAATTTTGCCGTCATTTTTCCGGCGGCGGCGGCGGCTTCATCCAATTGGGCTTCATTTTATCCTTTTACAAACGGCGCCCAGGATGCCAGCAACCTCTACGATGGCACGCTCCAGGGCGGCGCACCGATTCTCGATGATCCAGCGCGGGGCGACGTGCTGAACCTGTCCGGCAGCGGCCAGGACGTCAGCCTGCCGGCGGGAGCAGGGTCGGCCCAAACCATTTCGGGCTGGGTCAAATGGGCGGGAGGCGCCGAGTCCCAATACATCTTTAACTTTGGCCAGAACATCTTCGATTCCTTCTTTCTCAGTCCTTCCGACTCCTCCGGATTGGTGCAATGTTCCATCAGCACCGCGACCCTCACCTACGACCAATTCATTGAGTCGCCCGCTCCTTTGCCAGTCAATCAATGGACCTATTTGGCCGTGGTCATGGACGGGCGCGAGGGCATACTGTACATCAACGGCGCGGCCGTATCTGTCAATAATAGTGTCAATCTTCTGCCCTCGGACCTTGGCGCAACTGCTTGTTACTTTGGCCGGGGTCAGTTCGCAACCGGCCCCTATTTCGCGGGCAGTTTGTCCTCGGTGGCACTGAATTCATCCGCGCTTTCCGCCGCGCAAATCGATTCCGGGCCAGTCTCCCTCAGCGCCAGCGTCAGCGGCAATCAGCTTGTTTTATCGTGGCCGCAATGGGCCAGCGGCCTGAACCTCTATGGAACAACGAATCTGGCGTCGCCAGCCCCCTGGCAGCTCGTGACCAACACTCCTGTCACATCGAATGCCAGTTTAACCGTTGCTTTGCCCATGACCAACCGCGGGCAATTCTACCGTCTCAAATGAGCCGGGCACGAATCAGGGGACAGCCCCGTTCTTCATCGGCGTCAGGATTTGCCGGTCAAAGCCCGGGCCGGACCAGACCACATGAAGGCTCGAATCGCCGGTGGCGTGGACATACTCGATTTTGACTTCAACCGGTTGAGCGCCGGCAAGTTTTATTTTTTTCGAGATTTCCCTTCGATCCGCCGTTTTTTTATTCAGCACCAGTTTGGAATTTACAAACAACTTGACCCGATTGTCGCCATCGACAAAGAAAGTATAAGTTCCCAGGGCGGGCGGCAGGATGGCCCCCGTCCAACGCACGGAAAAGTTCTCCTGCGGAACATCCGCCGAAGCGTCGGGCGAGCCGGTGCCGCGTTCCGTGTCGAGATCGAAGTCAATCATGGGCGTGACAGATTTTTTGGCCAGTGCGGCAAAGTTTGCATCCTTGTAATATTCCACGGCGAACAGGGATGCCCTCGCGAAGCCTTCCTCGCCAAGCAGCGCCTTGACATCATCAATCGACCACGGGTGACCGTCGGGATATACAACTCCGTGGAACGGCTTGGATGTTTCGTCTTTAGTCGGATGGCCGCGGTCTTCCTTCCAGGTGAAACGGCAGTTGTCCCGCCCGATGCCAAATTCCCAGAGGATAAACCCGGTCTTGTCCTTGAAATGTTCAACAATGCCCGAAACCGTTTGTCCGCCGCGGTTCATGCATTCGGAGCAGAGTTCATCCGGGGCGCCGGTATAATCATAAGTGCCGTACTCATGCCAGGACTTGAAATCGGAATACGGATCGCCGGCGAACTTGCGACCGGTCGCGGTCAGGGGAATCTTCGTGCCCGTTTCATGAATCCAATCGTAGGAATCCTTCAGTAATTGCCTGGTTTCAGCCGATTTGGCCGGTTCGTTGTAAGTTTCCCAAAAGACAATCCGTTTGTCATCCTTGTGGGCGTTGACAATGTCCTGAACGTAAGCCTTGAGGCGATCCTTGTGGGCGGCGTAATGTTTGCGCACGTTTTCACCGGGAGAAACAATCCATCGGCTGTTATGCACGCCAAAAATGGGCGCGGGATATTTGTAATCCGGCGACAGCAAATCTTTGTCGGGCTGATTCCAACAATCATCGAAAAAAACGAATTCCGTCTTGATGCCATATTTGTCCGCGCGCGTCAGAAAATCCTCGATCTCCCTGAGCAAGGTCTCCTTCTTTTTCAAATAGATGTCATAGTGAAGAAAAACGCGGACGCAATTGAACCCATAGACGGAGGCGTAATGCAGTTCGCGGTCATTAATGGCTGGGTCATATTCGTCCCATTGCTGGGCTTCATTCACATCTTTTGTCGGCACAAACACAGCGCCTTTCACCCAGCGCCAATCGGCGTGATAGCTCAAGGGTGCGGGTTGGTCTGCGTTGGTCACAGGCTCCGCCTTGATGCCCAAGGCTGACAATACGCCTGCGATGACGATCACGAAAACGACGCGGTCCATGTTTTGATTCATGTTTACAATTTCTTTCGGACATCCAGTGAACCTGAAAGAAGGCAGGAACAAAAGCCAAATAGAATTCGCGAAGCACCGCCGTTATTGTGACCCAAAATGTCCAGGCAGCGGACGCCAAGGAGGTGGGGTGGGGAACCCCGTTGAGAGACGTGCCGCCACCCGGACAATTGCTAGGGTCACCCGCTAGTCATCCTACTGGTGACAAGATTACATCGGAGATACCGGGCCGCAACTTAAGGGCAAACGTCCTTCATACAGCCAATCATGGCCATGGACGGACAGGAATTGAACCCTGGTTTCCCCAGTTCACACCAGAACGTCCGGCACGACATGGCCGTGAACGTCTGTCAGCCGGAAGCGGCGGCCTTGGTAAAGGTACATTAATTGTTCGTGATCGATGCCAAGCAGGTGAAGGATGGTGGCCTGCAAATCATGCACATGAACGGCCCCGGGCGTGAATTGGCTCTTGTCGGGACGTAGGACCTTGCCGTCGGAGTCAACAATATTGTAGCAATAATCGTCGGTCCGGCCATAAGTGAGGCCGGGCTTGACCCCGCCGCCGGCCATCCAAATGCTGAAACAACGGGGATGGTGGTCGCGGCCGTAGTTGTCCCGGGTCAATTTGCCTTGCGAATAGCAGGTGCGCCCGAATTCTCCGCCCCAAATCACGAGGGTGTCGTCGAGCATGCCACGTTGCTTGAGGTCCTTGATCAGTGCGGCGCTGGCCTGATCGGTTTCGCGCGCCTGGGTTTTGATGCCGGCGGGCAAATTGTCGTGCTGGTCCCAGCCTTGGTGGTACAGTTGCACAAAGCGGACACCGCGCTCGGCCAATCTTCGGGCCAGGAGACAATTGGCGGCATAGGTGCCGGGCGTGCGGCTGTCGGGGCCGTAAAGTTCGAATGTGCTTTCGGATTCCTTGGAGAGATCGGTCACTTCGGGCACATGACTTTGCATGCGATACGCCATTTCGTATTGGGCGATGCGCGACTCAATTTCGGGATCGAGCTCCTTTTTGAATTGGAGCTGGTTCAACGCGCTGAGTTTGTCGAGCAGCGCGCGGCGTCCCGAACCGCATGGGCCGTCAGGATCGGACATGTAGAGAATCGGCTCTTTGCCGGAACGAAATTGGATGCCTTGGTAGCGCGAATCCAAAAAGCCGCTGCCCCAAAGACGTGAGTAGAGTGGTTGATCGTTCTTGTGCGGCGTGACGAGCACGATGAAGGCGGGAAGGTTCTCGTTCATTGACCCGAGGCCGTAATGCACCCAGGACCCGAAGGACGGCCGCCCGGCAATCTGCGAGCCGGTCTGGAAAAATGTGATGGCCGGATCGTGATTGATGGCCTCGGTGTACATCGAGCGAATGAGGCAAAGATCGTCCGCCACGGAAGCGATGTGCGGCAGCAGATCGCTGAACCACGCCCCGGACTGGCCGTGTTGCTTGAATTTGAAAATCGATCCCGCCAGCGGAATCGACGACTGCTGCGAAGTCATGCCGGTGAGACGCTGGCCGCCGCGCACGCTTTCCGGCAACTGTTCGCCGTTCAATTTATTGAGCAGCGGCTTGTAATCGAACAAATCCATCTGCGACGGCGCGCCGCTCTGGAAAAGGTAAATGACGCGCTTGGCCTTCGGCGCAAAGTTCGGGAAGCCCGGCAGCGCGCCAACGGGTTTATGTTCGGCGCCAAAAAGCGCCCGCGGCAGCAGACTGGCCAGCGCAACCGCGCCAAGGCCGCGCGCGGTTTTCGCGAAGAAATGCCGCCGGGTGATGGCGAAGGGTTCAATGAATTCAGGATTTTTCATAAATAAATTAGCGTTTCCAAATGGTGGCGTCAAGATTAAGGATTGCCTGAGTCACTTCCGTCATGGCGGCCAGCTCGGCGACCTTGAGCGAAGGGTCCACTTTTCGGTCGCCCACCGCAACAAGCTGCCGGGCGCGGTCCGATTCTTTCGCGAAAATTTGCGCCTCCTCGTCCATGAGTTGGGTCAGGATTTTGGTTTCGCGCCGATCCGGATAACGTTCTGTGAGCCGGCGGAAGGCGAAGCGAATGCGTTCCTTCGTAGTCGGGCGGCTTTCCTTGAGTGTCTTCTCGGCGAGCACGCGGGCGGCTTCGACGAATTGGGGATCGTTCAGCAGCACGAACGCTTGTTGCGGCGTCCCCGTGGGGGTGCGTTTGAGGACGCAGACCTCTCGCGACGGGGCATCGAAGGCGGTCATGTTGGGCATGGGCGCGGTGCGTTTCCACACGGTGTAAAGGCTGCGCCGGTAGAGGGCCTCGCCGACGCTCTGCTGGTAGGCCGGGCTCATGGCGTTGCTTTCGCGCCAGAGGTCGCCGGGCAGATACGGGCTGGCGGGCGGCCCGTTGAGGGCGTCATCCAGCAAACCACTGGCGGCAAGCGCGGTGTCGCGCACCATCTCGGCGGGCAGGCGATGCGAAGGACCGCGGGCCAGTAGCAAGTTCTCCGGGTCCTTCTCGCGCAAGTCGCGGCGAAACACGGAGTCCTGGCGATAGGTGGCGCTGAGCACCATTTTCTTGATCAGCGCCTTGGTGTCCCAGCCGGAGTTGATGAAATCGCGCGCCAGCCAGTCCAGAAGTTCAGGATGCGTGGGCGCCGCGCCCTGCGCCCCGAAATTTTCCGGCGTGCTCACGATGCCGCGGCCAAATATCATCTGCCAGAAATGATTGACAGCGACGCGCGCGATCAGCGGATGGTCCGGTTGCGTCAACCATTGGGCGAGGCCGAGGCGGTTGCGCGGCGCGCCCGGCGGGAACGGCGGCAGGGCGGCGGGCGTGGTGCGCGCGACTCGGGCGGCGTCCGTTTTCGGGGCGTCATATCGTCCGCGCGCCAGGACCCAGGCCGGCCGGGCTTGGGCGAGTTCCTCCATCACGCTGATTTCCTGGACGGGATTGCGCGTTTCCAGAAAGGACTTGACCGCCTGGGCACGGGCGGCGCGGGCTTGCGCCACCGCGGCGTCAAAGCTGGCAAGATAAACCGGCCTGAGCGCCTCGGCGTTTCTGGCCGCGATGGCATCGTTGAGTGAATGGTCGTCGAAAAGTTGCGCGAATTGCAGTGGTGCCAGCGGCCGGTCATAGATGCGCAAGTCGTCCAGCAACGCGCCTTTCAATCCGGGGGAGCGAAAGCGCGCGCCAAAATCAAAACCGCTGCCTCCGTTCTCCGGGCTTTTGTAAAGATGATTTCGGACAATTTCCGACGGCGCGGAGTGCCCATTGACGAAGAATTGCATGCCTTCGGCGCTGCCGGAACCATCATAGCTGACCCCAATATGCGTCCATTGATCTCGGGGAACGGTTTGGACGGTGCGGATGGCGATGGCGTTGCCAGGCCAAAACCGCTTAATGACAAAAAAGAGGCGGCCGTCTTCAAGGGAAAGTTCGACGCCGTGAAAACCGACATCCGTGCCATCGGAGCGATGAAAGATGACGGCGTTGGTCAGCGCTCCCGGCAGGCGCAGCCAGAAACTGACGCTGTATTGGTCCCACGGTTGCAGGCTTCCGATGAGATTCGGGAACGCGACCCCGTCGTCGCCGGTGAATCGCAGGGCTTGGCCGGATTTTCCCGGGACAAGCGTGTTGGCGCCAAAAGAGTCGCTGGCCGCGCCGCCAGCAACTTCGTTGGGGAAATGATTGGTGTTGGTCACGGTATCGAAAGTGAAATGGGCGGCCAGGCCGGGGATTTCGGCGGTGAGATTGGAATGCTGCATCCAGTTTTGGAACGAGCCTTCCGCCGCCGTCAGCGCCTTGCCAAAATCGTTCTTCTTTACTTCGAGCGCGGCGGCGGTGGCATGCATGGCTTTTTCCTGTTTGGGCGTCGGCAGCAGCAACGAAGGCGTCGGTACGTGGGCGGTGTCGTTATAGAGGCCGTATTCGTCGATGCTGTTGAAGAAGGAGAAAAGACTGTAATAATCGCGCTGCGAAATCGGGTCAAATTTGTGGTCGTGGCAGCGCGCGCATTCGAAGGTGAGCCCGAGGAAGGTGGAACTGAAGGTTTGCATGCGGTCCGCGGTATATTCGTTGCGCCACTCTTCCTCGATGCTGCCGCCTTCGTTGGTCTGCCGATGGAGGCGGTTGAAGGCGGTGGCGAGCCGTTGCTTGCGGGTGGGATTTTTCAGCAGATCGCCGGCCAGTTGCTCGGTGAGGAATTCGTCATAGGGAAGGTTGCTGTTGAAGGCATCCACCACCCAATCGCGATAAGGCCAGGTCGGGCAAAGCAGGTCGCTCTGATACCCGTAACTGTCGGCGTAACGGACGGCGTCCAGCCACGGCACGGCCATGCGCTGGCCGAAATGGGGCGAGGCCAGCAACTTGTCAACAACCCTTTCATAGGCGGTCTTGGATTTGTCGGCCAGGAAGGCATCAATTTCCGCCGGCGAAGGCGGCAGCCCGGTCAGATCATAAGTGACCCGGCGCAGCCAGCGGGGTTTGTCCGCTTCGGGTGAAGGCTTGATCCCCTCCTTTTCGAGCCGGGCGAGAATGAAATTGTCGATTTCATTGCGCGGCCATTTCCGTTTCTTGATAGTCGGCACGGGCACAATTTCCGCCGGCGGAATGAAAGCCCAGTGCGGCTGGTATTTTGCGCCTTGGGCAATCCAGTCGCGCAACATTTTCTTTTCCTGGCTGCTCAAGGCCAGGTTGGATGACGGCGGGGGCATCATGTCGTCCGGATCGGTGGAAAAGATTTTTCGCACCAGCAGGCTTTCCTCCGGTTTGCCCGGGACGATGGCGTGTTCGGCGGGATCCTTGCGCGGGGCCAGGGCGCTGTCTTCCTGGTCAAGTCTGAGATTGGCTTTGCGGCTGGCTTTGTCCGGCCCGTGGCATCGAAAACAGCGGTCGGAGATAATGGGACGAATATCCCGATTGTATTGCAGAGCGCCCGCCGGCGGAACCGCAGGCAGAATGATCTGACCCGGGAAAAGCGCAAGCATCACGGCAATAAATTGAAACGAATTTTTGGCCATGCTGAAGATTCAACGGTTAAGGTTATCTCCTCGCTGGTTGATCGTCAACTCGATCCAGATCATGGTAACTCTCGGCGAGGCCAAACAGATTAACGCGAGGTGAATTTTCCGGCTAAACTGCGCGTCAGACCCTTGCCTGATTTCCCGCCGAGGAGAGTCGGGATATTGTAGCCCGGCAGTTGCGAAACATTGGACGAACTGTAAAAAAGGGCGAAGTTAAAATTGGAGTTGAATGGACAAAGTTATGGCCAGTATAAAACGCATGTGCTCTGCCGTCGTGATGATCGGCACGGTCTTTGGTCTTGGCCATTCCTTGGCCGCGCAACCGCTGCCAAAGGTAAAAATGACCAAAATCTTCCCCGCGTTGACCCTGGATCTTCCGGTGTGGATGACGGAGACGCCGGACGATTCCGGCCGTTTTTTTATCGTTGAACAATGGGGGCGTATTTTTGCCGTCGGCAAAGACACGGATGGCAGCACGCACAACGAGTTCCTGAATATCGTCAAACGGAATCCACATGCCGCGTACGAAGAGGGCCTTCTCAGCATCGCGTTTCATCCCGGCTTTGCCACCAATGGACTGTGCTATATTTATTACAGCCAGGACCGCAATGCCGATAAGGACACATTTTATTCACGCCACAGCGTGATCAGCGAATGGAAGGTGACAGCCGAAGATTCAAATCGCGTGGATATGAAGTCGGAGCGCATCCTCTTGGAAGTCCCAGAGCCGTTTGAAAATCACAAAGGCGGCCTGTTAACCTTCGGGCCTGATGGCTACCTCTACTGCGGCTTGGGCGACGGTGGCTTCGGCGCCGATCCATTTAACAATGCCCAAAATTGTGCCACTCTTTTGGGGAAAATGATTCGCATCGATGTAAATGCGCGCGACAAAATTACGCGGGGGAAGGAAATCGTTACGCTCCCCTACGGAATTCCAGCCGACAATCCTTTCGTTAACGAACCCGATCTGGCCGGGTCGGGTTGCCGGCACGAAGTTTACGCGTGGGGTCTTCGCAATCCGTGGAGATACAGTTTCGACCGCCAGACTGGTCAACTTTGGGCGGGCGACGTGGGACAAGACCTGTGGGAAGAAATTGATCTGATTGTTAAAGGGGGAAATTATGGCTGGAACCTTCGGGAGGGCGCTCATTATTTCAAGCCGAGTCCGCCGGGAGCGCACTATATCGATCCTGTCATTGAATATCCTCACAACCCAAACATTTTAAAGGAATCCAAGTTTCCCAAACATGTCATAGGCGCGTGCGTCGTCGGCGGGTATGTGTATCGAGGCAAAAAATACCCGGCATTGCAAGGAGTCTATCTCTACGCGGATTACGCCATGGGCACTATTTTTGGCCTGCGTTACGAGAACGGCCAGGTGACCGAATACGGCCCGCTTTTGGAACAGCCCAAAAATATCAGCAGCTTCGCGGAGGACAACGACGGTGAGCTTTACGTCCTGGCCTTTGACGGCCATGTTTATTCTCTTTCGGTGGAGTAATCCCAGTTGGCCCCTGCGAATTCGAAGTCGGGATGGCGTGAAAACGTTCCAATTGACAGTGGATCACGGGACAAATTTGGCATCCATGTGGTTGAACCGCGTGACTTTTTGCGTTCAATATGAAAAATCGCATCCGAGGCGGTAAAAGAAAAACAGGTATTGAAAATTGTGTCCTGGTTGATTTGATATTTTCGCCATGAAAGCCGACGGCCACTTCACATGCTTAGATCTCTGCAGCCGATTCTGGACTGGGTGACGCTGCTCCATTATCGGCCAGTCGGTCTGTTATAGACCGCTTTTTCTTTGGCTTTCGCCCACTTCGCCCATCTTGCGCGCGCCTGTTCCGCGATTTTTTTCCTGGCCGCGCCGCTTATCCTCCGGGTCGTTCTCTTCCGTGGTTTCGAATTTGGCTCTCGCAACTGTCGGTTCGGATTACTCTCCTCGCGTTCTGGAATTGATTTTTCGGCCTGTTCCGCGGCGGGTGTGGCAGAGGCCAGTTCGATGCCGAAGACGTCCGCAATCTCGGTTTCACTCAAGGCAACCGCGTCTTCCGCGTGGGCGGACTGGCGCACGGTTTCGGCGGCGGATACTTTGCTGATTAGGTCTGCGGGGTCCACGCCGCGAAGAAGGAAAAGCAGTTCGGGATTTTGATCCAGCCGCGCGCCAACGCCATACAACGAAGCAGCGACATGCTTGCATAGATCCGCCCAATCCGGGCACGAGCAGTCCAATTCAATTTCCTTGGGCGTGGGGAAGAGTCCTCGTTCGGGCCGGGTCACGATTTGCATGACCGACGAGGAAAGTTTGCCTTGGAGCAATTCAATGAGGGAATCAATTTTCCCGGCACACTCGGTTTGAATGGATTTCCAGAGGCTCGCGGCCAGGGGCTTGATATTGATGCCGATCGAATACAGGCTCGATCCAGAGACGCGGGCGGTTATTTTGCTTCGGCTGATCTGGAGATCCACCACCGAGCCGTTGCGGACATAGGTGCGGCCGCGCGGCAGGCGATTGGCGTAATCGCTGTAAGCCTCCAAATTATCGCACCATGCCTTGCCCCAGAAGGTGCCGGCGATTTTGCGGCTTTCGAGCAGTACGGGGGATGCACCCTGGCCGTTCTTTTTGGCCAGCTTGGCCAATTCACGCGCCGCCCGGGCGCGGCGTGCCGCGGCCGGCACGTAAGGCCGCCATCCAAAGCTCCAGCTCATATTCTCTGGTGAAAAAAGTTCAAGTTCGTTCGGCAAAGACCTCTAGTCTTCAGCCGCAGCTTTTATATCCAGAGCCACAAAGCGAAGCAACTCGGAATTGTTCATTTCAGTCAACAATCGTTCTGCGCCTTCGCCCAAAATATCCTCGGCCAGCGCGCTCTTGCCGGCGATAATGTCGTGAATGCGTTCTTCGAGGGTGCCGCGGCAGATGAATTTGTGGACCATGACGTTGCGCTGTTGACCGATGCGAAAAGCGCGATCCGTGGCTTGGTTTTCGACGGCTGGATTCCACCAGCGATCAAAATGGATGACGTGGGAGGCGGCAGTGAGGTTCAGGCCGGTGCCGCCGGCTTTAAGCGAGAGGACAAAAAAGGGCGGGCCGCCATCGCGTTGAAAGGCATCGACCAATTCCTTCCGCTTGGACACCGGCGTTCCGCCGTGGAGAACTACGCCGGCCTGGCTAAAGACGGATTCCAAATACCGCGCCAATGAGGAGGTGATCTCACGGTATTGCGTGAATACCAAAACTTTCTCCTGCTTGGAGGCAATTTCCTCGCACAGCTCGCGCAAGCGATGAAATTTGCCGCTGTCCGCTGGAGCATAGGCTCCATCGCCCAGCCACTGCGAAGGATGGTTACAGATCTGTTTGAACCGGGTAAGGAAGGCCAGGATGATGCCTCGACGCTGGACACCCTCAGTCTTCGGCGCATCGAGCCGCTCGGCCAATTCATTGACAGATTGCTGATAGAGCGCAGCCTGGCGGCGGGTGAGCGGGCAAAATGCGGTCATCTCGGTTTTTTCCGGCAAGTCGCTGATGATCCGCTTGTCCGTTTTGAGCCGGCGCAAAATGTAGGGCCGCACCAACCGGCGCAACGGGGCGAAATGGTTCTGGTTTTCCTGGCCGCGACTTTTCAAAAATGTGGAGAATTCCCTGGCGCCACCCAGCAAACCGGGACAAAGGAAATCGAAGAGCGACCACAAATCCGAAAGGCGGTTTTCGATCGGCGTGCCGCTGAGCGCTATGCGATGCCGGCAACGCATTTCCTTGACCGCGCGACTCTGACGCGCGCCGGCGTTCTTAATGGCCTGAGCTTCGTCAAGAATAACAAGGTTCCATGGTATTTCCTTAAGCCAGCCGAGGCGAACCGCCATCGAGTAGCTGGTAATGACCAGGTCGTGGCGAGTGAGCGCCGTTGCCGGATTTTTGGCCACTGCGGCCAATTTTTCAGATGGAGTCTCCGCCGGATGAGCGTAGAACACTGAGAGTGATGGCGCAAACTTTTGGATTTCAGCCTTCCAATTGGCGATGAGCGAGGCGGGCACAATGAGCAAGCTCAACCCGGCGGCATCAGCGGTTTTCGACCCAGCCCCTCCGCGCCTTAAGGCCAGCAGCAATGAGATGACTTGAATGGTTTTGCCCAGACCCATGTCGTCCGCAAGACACGCGCCGAGGCCAAGCTTGTTCATGAACCAGAGCCAATGCGCGCCCTGGCGCTGATAGGGGCGCAATAGCCCGAGAAATTCCTGGCCCGGATCCGATTCCGCGGAAACCTCCGGCTGCTGCATCTCGTCGAGCAGTGTTTTTAAGTGTCGGCCCGCGATCACGCTCGACCAGTCGGCGCGAGCCGCCTCGGTTTCAGCAGCGATCTCCTCGCCGGGTTGAAAACCCGACAACAGCCGCAGTCCCTCCAACAATGGCAGTCCGTCCGGCCCGGCGGCGGCTTGAACTTTTTTCCAGTGATCGAGGACCTGCTGAAGTTTCTCCTGATTGACTTCGACCCATTTGCCCTTGAGTAAAGTAAGGCCGCTGGTGGATTGCAGAATCGCGTTGAATTCCAATTCGGTCAGCGGTTCGCCCTCCAGCGAGATGTCCACCTGAAAATCCAGCAGGTTGTCCTTGCCAACGAAATTCCCTTTGGCCTCGCCAATTCGCACACTGACTTGCGGCCGAGGCGGACGTCCCGCCTTCCACCAATCGGGAATGCGAACGACTAAACCGCTTTGTTCGAAGAACGGAATCTCCTTCAAAAAAGCGAAGGCCTGTTCCGGCCGCCAAACTTGCGGATGAAAAATGGCGCGAGAATCCAATAACTGACGGGCGACTTTGCTCTGCTCTGCCGCACGTTGGACCGGTGAGAGCAAGGCTGTCAGGGCAGAACGGTTTTTGGCCCCGGCGTACTCCTCCAAAGCCCGCCCCAACGGCAGATGCTGCACCTTGCCTTGCTCGGAAACCCGATTAGTGTAGGTGGCAAGAAACGCAAAGGGGTGAGCCGGATTGCGCTTATTTTCCGCCAGATGAAACGTGACGCGCCCCACCGCGTTCCAGAGCAGATTGCTGCTTTTGAGATAAGCCACCGCTCCGCCAGGGGTTTGAGTAATGGCAAAGTGAACGTGAGCGTCCAATTCATCCCACAGCCGTGAGAGCACCGCACTATTCAAATACTCAAGCCCCTTCATTGGCGGCGCGGTTTCCATCAGCTCGATCCAATCGCCCTCGCTTGGTTTCGCAACTGTCAGTTCATTGGCAGTGGCTTGGCTCGGATTATGGCAAAGGGCCGTGAAATAGCGCCGGGCCAGCCCGCGCCAAAAGTCAAAAGTCGGCGGCAGGGCCTCGTGAAGGAGTGCCGAGGCGAGCAACTCGAGCCCCTGCGCGACGGACGCCGTGAATGCTTCGGTCAGTTGCATCGCGGTGGCCGGATTGATCTTCGGCTCCGCCTTACCGTTCAGCTCGACAAGCAAATGGCCGCCAGGGGACAATGCCAATGAGTGTGACACGCCGGCGACTATACAGTCTATTCATGCAGCACGCCGAGCGAAAATAGTTGGTTCAGCTGATTTTGGTCTGTTTTATGGTCTCAGAATCCTGATCTGCCATCTTCTTTTCGCGGCCGTGAGCAAAATATCATTCCCCACCTTCACCCGTTGGGCTCAACGAGGCATTTTGGCCGCGTAATTTCCCTCGTTTTCCTTTGCACGGCAGCGGTTTTACGCTACAGTTGGGGTCATTAAATGGGGTCGTAGCTCAGTTGGTAGAGCGTCTCGTTCGCAATGAGAAGGTCAGGGGTTCGACTCCCCTCGGCTCCACCATCCTAATAATCAACTACTTAGGATTGTATAGTGGGTAGTGGCAACACTCAGTGGCAACAAGGACAACGAAAACCAAGCCTTTCCACGGTTGTCAATTTGCGGTCAAATCTCATGTTGACCTATCAGGAACATGATGCTGGAATGGCTCAGGATGATTTATCCCATCATCAATGGCCACTGAATTTCGACAACCTTGCAAGCCTCGTTTGGTATCAAGTCACCATTCGACAATCAAAGTCGCTCTCAATGCATCGCAACGCATGTTACGGCGATTATAGGACAGGATCTCGACCTTGATTCAAACGTCAATGGTTACCGGGGTCTGTTTCTGGCGCGGTGGCGGCAAAGAAAATCACAAAGGCGAGAAAATGAAGAAAGAAAAGCTATGAAAGTTGAAGTCCTTACGTTGTGCAAAAGCGCAAAGGCGACTACGAAAGACGCAGACATAATCGGCATGGTTGAAACTTTGGTATCAAAGGCTTACCCATCCCCTATTTTGCTAAACTTATTTTACCGAATTCGCTTCGATGCTACTGAGCCGGACTCCGTTCCAATTCAATTACACATTGCCAATGAGGACGGTGAGACCGTGTTCGAGGAAACGACTATAGTTGAAAGGAAACCGCGTTGCGAATGGGACAGCATGGCTGCCATTGGAATTATTCCGCTGAATCGGATTTTGATTCGCGCTCCCGGCGAATACGTTGTGAGCCTTCGCGCTTTTGGGCAGGTTTTATCTTCCATACCTTTACGCTATATCCGTGAGGAGGGATCGTGACGACGTTTTTTTGTTTCATAATAACAGAAAGCCAGCGGAGAATTTATTCAGAAACTCCGCTGGCTTTGATGCGTCCGGGAAGTGAGGCCCGGACAACAAATTCAATCAGCGTTGGCCCCCGCCGATCTGGGAAGATCGCAGGTTGGCGGCGTAAGCATCCGACATAGCTCTCGACGCGCGGGTCGCTGCGTTCGGGTCAACTCCGAGCACGTCCCTTTTCCAATCTGCGCCGAGCATCGGAGCCTTGCCGATAAATTCCGCCAAGGCGGGGGCAACCTCACAAGTTTCACCATTAACAACCTGCCAATATTTACGAGCATTGGAGGCAGGCCCTTGGACATACACGACGGCGGGAGCCGGTGCGGTGGCGCTGGTGGCGGGCCTCGCGGCTGGCGCGGCAGGGCGATGCGTCGCGGCGGGAGCGGGAGACGACGTGCGGCGGACGTTGCGAAGAGAAAAGTCGGCGACTCGACCTGGCTGTTCGCAGGCTGCGCAAGAAATAAAGCCATCGAAAATATCTTCTTTCAGGTTGACTTCAAAATCGTGTTGGCAGGACGGGCACGTTCCCGCAATCGCCATGTCCGGGGAGGACGGAACAATCAAGGGTCTTGATTTCGGCGCGGTCGCGGTCGCGGTCGCGGTCGCGGGTTTCGCAGGTGTCGTTTTTCTGGCGGTCGTTGTGGCTTGCAGACGGGCAAGCATGTTGGGAGAGAAGGCGGCGAGATTCATATTTTTTTCACTTTCATTTTTTGGAATTGAGATGCGGTGAAGCATCGGTGTTTTGGGCGCGGCGGGTTGAACCTGAACCGTGTCAAGACTTTCCCGTCTCCACGATGGCAGGAAGCCCGTCAATTTTTCTTTCAATAATCTGATATTCATTTCGCAAATTTCGTTAAAGACCATCCACGTTTACCATGGCTTTGAAGTGTTGTCAAGTCACGGATTTGCAAACGTTTTTGTGATTTATTTTTTGCCAAAAGCAAAGTATCCGGGTCAGCAAAAAGAATTGTGTGAGATGATTTCATGGTCGCTTCTACCGCATCAGTTCTCCATAAAGCTGCCGCCATAAAATCGTTTGCTATAATCGTGGCATGACGTATTTTTGACAATGAACAGCCTTAAAGAAAGCGCCACGGAAAGAATCGAATATCGCCGCAGCCGCTCCTGGCAAAGATTCAAGTCGATTCCCCACTACCTGGTGGAGCTCAAGGGTGTGCGCAGTTATGGCGATTTCAAAAGCTGGCTTCAATTCAAGCTGCCTTACATCTCCACCCTTCCCTCATTTCCCATCAAAGTCACTCTGGAACTTACCAATAACTGCGATTTGGGATGCACTTATTGCCATCGCAGCGTGATGAACCGGCAACTGGGTGCGATGGATTTTGACGTGCTGCGCAAGATTGCGGATGAAATCAGCCAGCATCCAGGAGTGCATCTCAAGATCGGCGGCCTGGGAGAACCCGCGCTGCACAAGGATTTTGCGAACATCATGGTTTATTTGAGAGACAAGAATATCAAGCGGACCGTTTATACGAACGGCCTTGTGTTGCAGCGCTTTGACCATGAACAAGTCCTCGAGTGGAGAATTCCTCACCTGGTTCTTTCCATCGATGGTATTGATGCCCGCTCCTTTGAGTCGCAGCGGGTCGGGGGAAATTACGAGCAGGTGAAGGCCAATCTCCAGGCCTTTTACCAGCGGCGAAAGGCATCGGCCCTTGGAAAAAACTTGCTGGAAATCCGGCAAGTCATTGTGCCGGGGGAAACACCGGCGGACTTGGCCGGGTTCAGAAAGACATGGTTGCAAACGGCGGACACTGTGATGTTCAACCACGTCATTCCTTCCGGGGTGGCCGCCAGTCGGGACTCACGGGGCAGAAAGTGTCGTGATATACGACGTGAAATGTACATCCGCTGGAACGGCAAAGTGCCGCTGTGTGGTTATCAGTATTTGGTTACCAACCAGGAATGGATCGCGGACATCCACCACGTCTCGATTCAGGACGCCTGGCATCACTTCCGACTGCAAGAAGTCCGCTCCCTCCACCAGCGGGGCTACGATTCGATGCCGGAATTTTGCAAGGTTTGCGCCCAAACAGCTTAACCCTCGTTTTGATATTTGCTCAGTCGCAAGTATGAACCGGAGAAAGTGTCAGTGTCCAATTCCTCGTTATTTGCACTATTTGCTTTAAAACCTGCCAAGCAATTCGTTGACCGTCCAGACGCGGTTTGTAATGCCTTGCGCCATTGCCGGGGTTTGCTCTTTGGCCGGGGCTGTGTTGGCGCTGGCAATGCCAATTTCACGCCCGGCGTGGCGACAGTCGGACGCCCGCCAATACACCGCGCCAGCGCCCGCCAGCAAGGGCAGGCAAGCCGATTTGCGCCGTAATCGGGGACGGCAGGAAAGCGCCGGTCGTGCTGCTCAGGAACATGACCGGGGACGGCCTCGCTTTTTAAATCCATCGGGAGATTTCACGGCCTCACATAAGGGTTGAGTTTCTTCGATCATATCGAAAATTCCTTTCGGATAAGTTTGGTTTTAGCCATAAAACACTTTTCGTGTTGAGTTTTTCATTTTCAAATCGCCGAGAGGTGCGCGGTAACCCGCAAAAGACACCCCCCTGGGGGGGGGTAAAAGGTGGGTATCGTATTGGCGCGGTGTCATTACTATCTTTCCTTTGGGATTGTGCGGATGGTCTTGATTTTATATTTTCCGGTTGGTGGTCGCGGCGATGGACGTGGCCCGGCTCGTGGTCTTGCAGAGTTGCAAGAGTAATTCCGCTCATTGGCTTGGCCAACGCCTTTATGGAAGGACTCAACAGCGTCTTCAGCGCAGTCAAGCCAAGGGCGCGCGGGTTTCGTTCCCCCGTTTACCTCACCACCATGCTCTATCTTGTGGCCGGAAAACTCCGTCTGC
>Ga0182024_10004352_pt1 | contig 32693 bp, 18 predicted proteins | sample P32metaG_FD_120480 | JGI IMG/M metagenome (GOLD analysis project Ga0182024, IMG submission 120480) | Permafrost microbial communities from Stordalen Mire, Sweden - P3-2 metaG (Illumina Assembly) | ecosystem: Environmental > Terrestrial > Soil > Wetlands > Permafrost | place: Sweden: Stordalen...
GGCCGAGGATCTTCTTCACGGCGTCGCCGACCGCCAGGCCTTTCGTCTCGATGACCTCGGGCTTGGGCAGCGGATCGCCCTTGCTGTCCACGTCGCGGGTGATCTTGGTGATGAAGTCGCCGGCCTTGAGGCCCGCCTTGTAGGCGGGGCTGCCCTTGATCGGCGTCACCACCAGCAGCAGGTCGGTGGCGGCGTCCTTGCGGATCTGGATGCCGATGCCGGTGAAGACGCCCTGCACCTCCTGGCGGAAGCGGTCCAGCGTCACCGGGTCGATGTAGGTGGTATAGGGGTCGAGCGTGCGCAGCATCTCGACCAGGGCCACGTCGATGTCCTTGTCCTTATCGAGGTCTTCGCGCTTGCCCAGGGCGGCGCGGGCGTCGATCAGCAGTTCCTTGAGCTGGTCCTCGTTGAGGTCCTTCACCTTCTTGAGTCGGGCCTCCAGCGCGTCCGGGATGCGCTCCTCCGCGAACTTGTAGAGCTTGCGGATGCCCTGCGCGGCCAACTCGTCCTGGTTTTCCTCCTTGTAGTAGTCCGATTGGATCACTTCCGTGGCGTCGATGACCTTGGAGGCGAACTTCTCGGCCACCGCGGCGGGCAGCTTGGTCTCTTCGAGGACCTTGTCGCGGGCGGCGACGAAGTCGGCCGGACTCAGGTCGCCGTCGGCCAGCTTCTGGTAGTCCTTGCGGAGTTCGCGCTGCGATTCCAGCTTGGGCATCCGGCTCAGATACTGTCGGCCCTCCTCCGCGACTTTGGCCGTCACTTTGCCGTCCTTGACCAGCTTCTCGAACTTCGCCAACTCCTCTTGCGCTTTCTTGTACGGGCCGGGGTCGTGCGACAGGACGAAGTGGGTATTCGGGCTGCCCAGGATGATGGCGACCTGTTCCTTGTCCTTGTCGGTCTTGCCGTACTTGCGGGCGAGTTCCGGGACCTCCTTATCGAGGTATTCGATCAGCTCATCGACGGTCACGAGGCCGTCCGCCTCCTTGCCGTCGGTGTCCGCGGCGCCCTTGAGGGCGTCGAGCAGGGCCGTGGCGAAGATGCCGTGGTCGGGGCCGTCCAGCGCCGGCGACGTGGGGCGGTTGGCCAGGAAGACGACGCGGCCGGGCGTGCGCTCCTGCCCCTCTTCGGAGCCGAGGTCGCCGCGGAACTCCGCGAACGGCTTCTCGGTGAAGGAGGGTTCCGGGATCGGCTTGCCGTCGGCCGGCGGGGTGAAGCCCTTGAAATTCACGTCGAGGAAGACGGCGAAGTCCTGGCTCTTGAAGCCCTTGAGGGCTTCGGAAATCTCGGCGGCGGCGACGGAATCCTTCTCACGACCCTTGAAGGTCGAATCGGCGGCGAGGTAGCAGTGGCGGTCGCCGAGGTCGCCCAGCGGCGCGCCTTCGCCGAAGAAGGCGAAGATCACGGGGTCTTTCGGGCCGGCTTCCTTGGTGAGCCAGCGCAGGGCGTCGAGGATGTTCTTGCGGGTGGCCGCCTGGCTGTTCTTGCCGTCTTCGGAGCCGAGCAGCAGCCGGGCGTGAGCGGCGTCCACGCCGTCATATTGCTTGCTGGTGAACAGGTCGAAAAGCGCCTTGGCGTCGGCTTCGGCGTGGGCGCGCGGCAGGATTTCCTTGTCGGCGTAATTGTCGATGCCGACGATCACCACATAGGGTTGCGGCTTGTTGTCCTCGTCGGCGCGGGGCACCGGGGCGACGGGCGCTTTGTCCTCCTTGGCCTGGGTGAGGGCCGGCGCCGCGAAGGCGCACACGGCCGCGAGAACCCCCGTCCACATCGCCTTGGTCATGTAAATCGGTCCTTTCGCTTGCTTCAATTCGGCCACGGCCGTGAGGCCGTGGAAAAAGCCGCCGGCGGCCCGAACTCAACCCCCATTGTGCCGAACCTTCGCGTTCCGTCAATGCAATTCGCTCGTTTACGGAAGGGCGGCGCGAGGCCGTCTTATGAGAAGTAGTGCGCCGGACGGGCGGTTCGGTTGCGAACTTTTTGGCGAGCGGGGGGCGTAAGCCCCCTGATTTAACATACGGTCAGCGACGACCTGCTCAATCAGGGGGCTTACGCCCCCCGCTCGCCCCGAGCATTAAAATCCCAAATCGCCGCCGTGGCTGTTGTCCGCGGGGTTCGGCGGCGGCGGTTCGTCCTGCGGCGTCCGCTGCTCCTGTTTGGTCGTGTTGACGATCAGATTGCCGGTCGCCTCGTCGATGGGGCCGGCCTCCGCGCGAAGCTGGCGCATCAGCTTCTTTTGGTAGTCGGCTTCGCGCCCCGCCACGAAGAAGTCGTCCCACAATTGCTTCTTCCCCGGCTGCGTGGCGTCCGAGAAGGCGTCGAGAAAGTCCTTGTCCTTGACGCCGGGAACCAAACGCTCCTCCAGCACCGTCACATAAAATTCCTTCTGCGGTTGGTCCTCGAAAATCAGCGTCTGGCCCGGCTTTTCCAGCCCCATGAGGCGGTCCAGAAGGCCACTCGGGGGGTAGGCGATCTTGTCCGCCGGGAAGGCGTAGCGCGCGTAGGGGTGCGAGATGCCGGGGTTGGCGGTCGGCGGCGAAACCAGCCGCGACACGCCGGCCAGCTCGAAGACCTCGCCGGCCTTCTGGTCGCGGAGGTACTTGACCGCCTCCAACGGCGACGCCTGCGCTTGGGCCTCGGCGTCGATGCGGTTGGCCTCGATCAAGGCCAGCTTTCGCGCCTCCTGGAACTTCCAGGCCTTCACCACCTCGGGCCGCGCCTGGTCGTAGCTGAGTTCGTGCGCGCGTTCGTCCACCGGGCGCCAGAACACGTAACGGTCCTCCGCCGACAGCATCCATGAGAAGTAGGCGTTCTGATCGCTCTGGGCGCCGTTGCCCTGAACCACGCCGCCGCTCGAAAGACGCTTCGGATCGAAGACGCCGCTGGCGGACGTGAGTTCGGTGATGAAATCCGGCTTCGGTCCCGGGTTGAACATGGCCGGCTTCGTATAGGCGTCCCGCAGCTCTTTCAGGGCGGGGTCGATGGTCAGCTCGTACAGGTCTTTCGGCCGATCCATCGTGTGATACTCGAAGCCGAACTCCTTGACCGCCTTTTCGACGTACTTTTGGGCCTCATCCGGCCGGCCCTTGAGCTTAGTCAGTTCGTCGATGAACTTGCTCAGGTTTTCAAACGCCACTTCGGGCGCGCGTTCGGTGCGGAACTCCCGGAATACCTGATCCGTCAGCGCGGCGGGCGGCGGCGGCGCCGGCAGGCTGGGAACGGCCAGCGCGGCGGCGGACAGGGCGATCGGGACCGGCGGCGCGGCCAGCCCGGCGCCGGACAGGGCGGAGCCGCCGCCCGCGCCGAGCACCCACGCCGCGGCGGCGCGGCGAAGGCGGTCGTTGGCCTCGTTGAGCGCCGAGTCGGCGACGGCGCCGACCGGGGTCGTCAGCGGGCCGGCCTGTGTCAGCGATCCGCCGAGGGCGCGGCCGAGGAGGGCGGCGGCCGCGGCGGGACCGCCGGCGGTCGGGTCGTGCAATTCCGGGGTCTTATTCGTGAGCGGATCGACCCACTGGTCGCCCGGCGACGAGGTCCGCTGCGTGTCGCGGTTGTACTGGTTGAGAAATTCACGGCCCAGCGTTTGGGGGCCGCCAAGCCCCAGGCCGGCCCAGACGGCGGCGCCGCCCATCGACGGCGACGCGGCGGTGGCGGCGACCACCTGGGCGGCCGTCTGCCGGTCGATGTTTTCTTCCATTTGCGGGCCGGTGGCGGCGAGGTATTGCAGCGCGATCTTGCGCTCCGCCTCGCTGCGCGAGGCCTTGTCTTTGTAGAATTGGCTATCCGGCTTGGCGGTGACGTAGGCGATCTCGACGCGGCGCGGCTCCTTGAAGGCCGGCAAGGCCCGAATCGGTTCGGGCAGCGCGTCTTTGTATTTGTCGAACAGCCGCCGCAATTCGTCTTCGCTCGGCTCCTTCGTCACCTTGTTGACGAAACTCTCGACGGGCAGCGCCAGGAACGCCGCCTTGAGGGTGGTGCGGTTGTCGCGGTAGAATGTATAGAAGTCGAACGGCGCCAGCGGGTCGGGCGAACCCGGTTCGCCGGCCTGCACGCCGCGCACGCCAGAGGCGTGCCCCATCAGCAGCGTCTGAGCGATGGAGACGCGATATTCGTCGGTGATCGCGGTGAGGATTTCGTCTTCCGTCTGGCCGCCGGTCACGCGGCCTTCCTGAACGACGTAAGGCTTGAACGCGGCGTCGTCCTTCCACGGACCCTTGGGCAGCACGTCCCGTCCGGCCGCGTCCCACGCCACTTCCTTGCGAACGTCCTCCTTGGTCAGGACGACGCCGAGGTGGTCGGCCTGGTACTTCCAGATCTCGAAGTCGAGCAGGTCTTCGGTCTTGGTCGAGCCGCCGAAGAAGAAGCGCTGGCTCTCGCCGGGCTTGGGGTTCATGGCCCAGTATTCAAACCGGAGGGCGGCCGTTACGGCGTCGAGCTTGCGACGGATGTCGTCGGACTTGGTGATTTCGCGTTCGCGGACGATCCCCTGGAGGTCGTCCTCGATCATGCGCGTCTTGTCCTCGCGCGTCGGCTGCCGGGGGTTCTGCGGGTCGTTCCACTCCTTCCACTGCTGGAGGACGAAGCGCAGAACCAACGAGTCGTCCTGGTCCGCGGCGTCGGTCTTGTCTTTCTTTTCCGCCCTGGCCTTGTCGGCCGCGTCCTGCTCCTTAACCAGATCGTCCATGACGGTCTTGACGGCCTCGACCACGGGGCCGGCGATGTAGATCTGATTCACCAGCGAGCGCGTCTGGCCCAGCCGGGTGAGGTCGCTCTGATAGACGTCGCGGCCGTAGAGGGTGGCGACCTTGTCGCCCTTGCCTTGGGAGCCGTGGCCCATCAACCGCTGAAAGATGTCGCCGCTGCCGAATTGCAGGATGAACACGATCATGCACACGATCGTCAGACCGGCGAACCAGACCTTCTGGTGTTTCCGGAAGACGCGGAAGGGGTTGAAGGCCATTACCAATCCTCGGTTTCGGGCGATCCGCGAGCGACGCCATTTCCCTGCCGGACTTGACACCCGGCGAAACGGTATAGTATGGGTGGATGGCGACCTTCGCTCAAGGTGGTGATTGTAGCGACTCTGCCCCGCAACACAACAGCAAGACGGTTGGGCGAGCGGGGGGCGTCAGCCCCCTGAATTTCTTGATGGAGTCGCCGACCGTATGCTAAATCAGGGGGCTGACGCCCCCCGCTCGCCGGAACCGGTCGGCGCAGCGTATCAACGAGAGGATTCACCGTGCCCGCACGCAAGAAGCAGCCCGCCGAAGAAGGCGCCCCCGTGACGACCGGCCGCGCGAAGAAGCCCGCCGCCGCCAAGAAGCCCCGCGCCACGGCCGCCGCCCCCAACGGGGCCGGCCGCGGCAGTCACGACCTCGTCATCGTCGAGTCGCCGACCAAGGCCAAGACGATCAACAAATACCTCGGCCCCAATTACAAGGTGCTGGCCAGCTACGGCCACGTCCGCGACCTGCCGCGCCGCCGACGTAAGGGCGAAATCGTGGCCGGCATCGACATCGACGCCGGCTGGGTCCCCACCTACGTCGTCCAGGAGAAGGAAGACGCCCGCGGCGGCAAGGCCCGCACCGGCCGGCGAACGCCCAAGGACATCCTGGCGGAGCTGAAGCGCGAGGCGGGCAAGGCGAACCGCGTCTTCCTGGCGACCGACCCCGACCGCGAAGGCGAGGCCATCGCCTGGCACATCGAGGACGCGCTGGGCCTGGACGACGAGCGCACCTTCCGCATTACTTTCAACGAGATCACGCGCACGGCGGTGCAAAACGCCCTTTCGCACCCCGGCAAGGTGGACATGGACCGCGTCCACGCCCAGGAGGCGCGGCGCATCCTCGACCGCGTGGTCGGCTACCCGCTGAGCGGCCTGCTCGGCAAGAAGGTGGTGCGCGGCTCCAGCGCCGGCCGGGTGCAGTCGGTGGCGCTGCGGCTGGTGGTGGACCGCGAACGCGAGATCGAGGCGTTCAGGTCGGCGGAATACTGGAAGATCATGGCTTTGCTGGCGCCGTCCGGTTCGTTGGCGCTCGCGCCGCGGCCTTTGGCCATCGTGCCGGCGAAGGTGAAGGGCGCGATCCCGGAGGACAAGGCCGAGGAGAAGGCGCCGGCGCGCGAGGTTCCGCAAGGGGCGTTCGAGGCCGAGTTGGCCGAGTGGGCCGGCAAGAAGTTCGACGCGGCCGAACAGGCGACGGCCGAGGCCATCGCCCGCGCCCTCGACACGGCTTCCTACGCCGTCTCGAAGATCGAGCAGAAGGACCGTTCGGAGAAGGCGCCGCCGCCGTTCACGACGAGCACGCTGCAACAGCAGGCCAACATCCGTATGCACTTCACCGGCGACCGCACCATGCGGGCGGCGCAGAAGCTGTACGAAGGCGTGGACCTGAGCGGCGAAGGCTCGGTGGCCCTCATCACCTACATGCGTACCGACAGCACGCGCGTTTCCAACGAGGCGTTGCAGACGGTGCGCGGCCACATCGGTTCGCACTTCGGCCCGCCGTACCTGCCGGAGAAGCCGAACTATTTCGCGTCGGGCAAGAGCGCCCAGGAGGCCCACGAGGCGATCCGGCCGACCGACGTGGCCTACACGCCGGAGCGCGTGGAGCGGCTGCTGTCGCAGAGCACGCCGCACCGCCACGACATGATCCGCCTGTACACGCTGATCTACAACCGCTTCGTGGCCAGCCAGATGACGCCGGCGATATTCGCCATCACGAATGTGGAAATCACGGCTTCGCCGCGAGGGGTCAGGGGTCAGGGGTCAGGGGTCAGCACAGACGCCCCCGTTTCTTCTCTGACCCCTGACCCCTCACCCCTGACCCCTTTGGGGTTGTTCAAGGCCCAGGGCAAGATCCTGAAGTTCGACGGCTACCGCAAGGTGCTGTCCTCGGGCGGCCGGCAGGACGACGCCACGCTGCCGGCGTTGGCCGAGAAGCAGCCGCTGGACCGGCTGGGCCTGACGGCCAGCCAGCACTTCACGCAGCCGCCGCCGCGCTACAACGAGGCGTCGCTGATCAAGGCGCTGGAGAAGGAGGGCATCGGCCGGCCGAGCACCTACGCCTCGATCATCCACAAGATCACCTCGGAGGAACGCGGCTACATCGAGGTGATGGAGCGCCGCTTCCACGCCACGGAGATCGGCAAGGCGGTGACGGACCTGCTGGTGGCGCACTTCCCGCGCATCATGGACCTGAAATTCACCAGCCACATGGAAGAGGAACTGGACCAGATCGAGGAACGCAAGGCGGAGTACCGGCAGGTGTTGACGGAGTTCTGGGGGCCGTTCTCGACGGCGCTCCAGGAGGCCGAAACGAAGATGCCGAGCAGCCGCGGCCAGGAGACGGGCGAGGCGTGCCCGCTGTGCGGCAAGCCGCTGGTGCGCAACTACAGCAAGAAGACGCGGCGCTACTTCGTCGGCTGTTCCGGCTTCAAGGAGGGCTGCAAGTACATCAAGCCGGTCGAGGGCGAGGCGCCGCGGCCGGAACCGGTCGAGACGGAATACAAGTGTCCGACCTGCCAGAAGCCGATGCTGCAACGCATGGGCAAGACGGGCCAGTTCCTCGGTTGCAGCGGCTACCCCGACTGCAAGACGACGATGAACTTCGACGCCGAGGGCAAGCCGGTGCTGTCGGCCAAGGCGACGGAGCACGTCTGCGAGAAATGCGGCAAGCCGATGGTGATCCGCGAAGGGCGGCGCGGGCCGTTCTTGGCCTGTACCGGATATCCGAAGTGCAAGAATGCCAAGGACGTGGACGCCAACGGCAACCCGGTGCAGCCGATCGACACCGGGTTGAAGTGCGAGAAATGCGGCTCGGCGATGACGGTGAAGAAGGGGCCGCGCGGGCCGTTTTTGGGCTGCACCGGCTATCCCAAGTGCCGCAACGCCAAGCCGATGCCGGCGGAGTTGAAGGAACAACTCAAGGACCAGCTGCCGGCGGCGCCGCCGAAGAAGGAACTGCCGAAGGTCGAGGTGAAGGATACCTGCCCGGAGTGCGGCGGCCCGATGAAGCTGCGCGAGAGCAAACGGGGTGGGGCGACGTACTTCCTCGGCTGCTCCAAGTTCCCGCGCTGCAAGGGCACCCGCGAGGCGTCGCCGGAGTTGCTGGAGCAGTTGCAGGAGGCGGGGGCGCCGTTTTGACACGTTCCGGGCGAGCGGGGGGCGTTAGCCCCCTGATTTAGCATCTTGTCGGCGACCGCATGAAGAATCAGGGGGCTGACGCCCCCCGCTCACCTATTTACTTGATGGCCCGTAGCGCCTGTTTCGCCTCCGCACTCAGCTTGGCGTCCTTATCCTGTGCGGCGACTTCCAATGCCTTAACGATGTCGGGCCGGTTCGCCTTCTTCCCCAGCCACCCCAGCGCCTGCGCGGCCATGTACCGGGCGTCGCCGCCCTGTTTCGTCTGCACCTGCGACGTGCCGCCGGTCCCCTCGCCGCCGACGCCGCTCACCTTCGTGTCGTTGCCGTTGAAGATGACCAGCGCGCGGTTGGTGAGCATGTCCAGGAGCACGTCGGCCGTCTTGGCGGGCGCCTTGTCCCCCAGCCGCAGCGCCAGCACGCGGGCGGCGTCGTAACGCAGCAACGCGCTATCGGCCGCGGTTTCGTCGAGCACCCCCGTTAACACCGGCGTGATGCCGTATTTGTCCAGGTCCTCCACGTCGAACAGCGCCCACAGGCAGCGCTGCCGGACGACGCCGTCGGGGTCGGCTTTGACGATTTTCAGCACGTCGGGAATGGCGGGAATGACGCCGGGATACTTGACGGCGACCAGCGCCTCGGCGGCGTAACGGCGGACGGCGTTGTAGCGGTCGTCGGCCTCGTTGTACCGCAGCGCCTGGAGGATTTGCGGCATGGCGCGGGCGGCGTCCGGCCCGATGTGGGCCAGGGCCAGGGCGGCGTTGACGCGGACCTTCGGCGGCTTGGCTTCCACCAGTGCCCGGCCGAGGTCTTCCACGGCCGGGGCCGCGTCCGGCCCGAGGTTGCCGAGGGTGCCCGCCGCCAGTTCCTGGAAGTGCGGGTCCTGGTCCTTCAGCGCCTCCACCAGCGCCGGCAGCGCCTCGACGGCCTCCTTGCCGCCGATGATGCCCAGCACGAACGCCGCGTTGAAGCGCGTTTCGGAGTCCTTGTCCTGGAGCAGCGGGTATAGGTCACTGGCGTTTTCGCGATCCTCCTTGCCGACGAGATGGGCCAGCGCCTCCACCGCCGCCTTGCGGACGACGGCGTCGGTTTCCGCGCCGGCCGTTTTCAGCATCGCCGGTACGGCGGAATGAGCGGTGGGGTTGCCGACCTCGCCGAGCGCGTGCAGGGCGTCGCGGCGGACCAGGGGTTCATCGTCCTTGAGAAGGTTGCGGAGTTGGGCGACGCCGTCCTCGCCGGCGTCCTTGCCGAGGCGGCCCAGCGCCCACGCGGCGTTCTGCCGCACGATCGGCGACGAGTCCCCCGCGGCGGCGATCAGGTCGTCGCGCGCCGGCTCGGCGGCGGGGCCGAACGCCCCCAGGGCGTAAGCGGCGCTGCGGCGGACGCGCGGCTCTTTGTCGTCCTTCAACGCGGCGCGCAGGGCGGGGCCGGCCGCGGCCCAGTAGGCCGCGCCGCCGTCGCCGAGGGCCGTCAACACGTCGCCCAGACCGGACGCCGCGAAGTCGCGCACCGCGGCGTCCCGGTCGCCCAAAGCGCGCGTCAGGGCGTCCACCGCCGCAGCCGAGCCGCCCTCGCCGCCGATCTTGCCCAGCGCGAAGGCGGCGCCGCGACGCACCTCCGGGTCGGCGTCCGACAGGTCTTTGACCCAATCGCCCATCGGCCGGTCGAGGAATTTGGGGCCTTGGCCGTGGGCCGCCGGGACGGCCGCCGCGACGAGAATCAGAACGAACACGCGACGCATGATTCAGAAACCTCAAAGGAGTTCGTTAATCCGTTTAGAGGCCGTTTTGGTACGACCGCCGCGAGCGGCGCGGCGTAAGCCCGCCGGTGTAGGATCTGTTCCGAGGCGCTATCCTATACCGGCGGGCTTACGCCGCGCCGCTCGCCCTGACCGCGCCGTCCCTACATCCGCGCCTTTTTGATCGCGTCCAGCGCCGCCTGGGCGGCCTGCTTGATCGACTCCTTGGTGTCCTTGCCCTGACTCAGGTCGGTCAGGCGCTTCTCGGCCTCCGGCGGCGCGTCCTTGCCGAGGTTGCCGAGCGCTTGGCAGGCGGTCCCCTGAACGTCCGTGGCTTCGTCCGACAGCAGGTCGATCAGCAGCGGCACGGCCTTTTTGGACTTCACGCCGACGACGCCGAGGGCGCGGACGGCGTTGACGCGCACCCGCTCCGGCTCGCCGGGCTTGGTGCAATTCTCCAGAAAGGCCATGTCGGCGTCGTCGAGGTTGTCCAGGGCCATCATGCTTAGATGCGCCCAAATGCCCACCGCCTTGTCCTTATCGTTGTCCATGCCCTTGACGGCGGCGACCACCTTCAACCGCAGGGCGGCGTCGGCCGGCCGGCCCATCTGGCCCAGAGCCGTCACGGCCGTCAGGCGCACCTGCGCCGCGCGGTCGGAAAGGGCGAGCAGCAGGGCGTGCGTGGCCCGCGCGTCCGGCCCGTTGGGCGTCTGGCCCGCCGCCGCGAGGGCCGCGATGGCCACGCGGCGGATCTCCCATGAGGACTGGTCTTCCACGGCGTGCAGAAGCCCCGTGAGCGCGCCCTTGGCGTCTGCGCCTAGCTCGCCCAGGGACACCGCGGCGGCATAGCGGACCATGGCCTGCGAATCTTCCGCCACCGCCGTACCCAGCGCCTCGACGACCCGCGGGCGCTCCTTGTCGTCGATCTTGATGAAGCCCAGGGCGATGACCGCCTTGCAGCGCGGGCTGGCGTCGGAGTCGTGGAGCCGCTTGATCAGCTCGGGCACGGCCTCGCTGGCGGCCGGGCCGAACAGCGTGATGGCGCGAATCGCCTCCTCGCGGTCGCTCGGGTCCGGACCTCCCAGATCGCGTTTCCACTGCGCCAGGGTCTTGCCGCCGACCTCGGTGACGACCGGCGGCGTGGCGATGGTGGAAGGCGTGCTAATGGGGTCCGCGGCCCCGACCGACGCCGCGGCCAGCGCCAGGACCAAGCCGGCGCGCACGGCGCCTTTCCCCAAACTCAAGGCCATGCTTCACCTCACGACTGCGGACCTTCCCCGATCCCACGTTACCAGACCGGGCGTGGAAAGGGCAACGAGGAATCGGCGGCGTAGGGGCGGGGTTACCCCGCCCCTACTCACCGCCCCGGCCGCGTCATTTCTTCTGGCGTTTCAACACGGTGATTGAAATGCCCTTGGCCTCGAAGTCCGTGGGCCGATCCTTGCCTTCGCCGGCAGCGGCGAGCTTCAATGTGTCGCCGTCGAATTGATAAATCTGCAACCCCGTCTTGCCTCCCTTGCCGAGCAGGTCGATGGCCCGCGGTTTCTTGCCGGGGTCGAGCGCGAACGTGCCCTCTTCGACCTTCTTGCCGTCCTGGGTCATGACCACCTTGTCGCCGTCGAACGTCATCCGCACATCCGGTAGCTGGTCGGCGGGCAGCGGCTTGCCGTCGGGCAGGGTAACGGCCTGGACCTTCCACGTCCCCTGGATCTTGTCCTTGTCGTTTTTGGTCGGGTCGGCGGCCAGCAGCATCAGCCCCGCCGCCGCGAAACCTAATAACCGCACGCTCATGGCGACCTCCCGCTGAAACAAGGGCGATCTCTTGAGTGTAACGCCGGCCGGACAAGGGGCAACGGAAATCCGATTTAGGTCTGTTCCCGTAGGGGCGGCGTCTCCCCGCCCTTTGGGTAGAAAGGGCGGGGAGACCCCGCCCCTACTTCCGTCCCAAAGTCGCCAAGGCGACGATCAGAAGGATGAACTCGATGAGCAGCAGCGCCGCCAGCCCGCCGGCCAGGGCCATCGCCCACACGGGCGGCCGTTTCCACCGCTTCCACCACGGCGCCCCCGATCCCGGCGGCGGCTCGTCTTCGGCCGTGGCCCGTTTCCAGTCCACGATGCCGAGGTTCGTGAAGGTGACGTCGGTCGGCGGCTCGGCCGCCTGCAACACGGCCACGGCTTCCAGGAAGTCGGCCCCCTCCGGGTCGTCGGGCGGCTGCACGGCGTCGCCGGCCGCCCAAGCCCGCAGGTCGTCCTCGACGGCCTTGGCCGTGGCGTAGCGGCGGGCCGGCTCCTTGGCCATCATCCGCCGCACGATCTGCACGAACGGCGGCGGCAGCGACGGGTTGAGGTGCAACAACGGCACCGGCTCCTGGGTGCGGTGGCAGTGGATCTTGTCCACATTGGATCCGCCGGGGAATGGCGGCTTGCCGGACACGGCGAAGTAGAGCGTGCAGCCGAGGCCGTACACGTCGGAACGGCGGTCCACCTTGGTGGCGTCGGTGGTCTGCTCCGGGGCGATGTAATCCATCGATCCGACGATGTAGCCCTGGCCGCCGACCACGGCATGATCGTGGATTTCTTCTCCCTGAATAAGCGCCAAACCGAGGTCGAGCACCTTGGCGTGGTCGTTCGGCGTGACCATGATATTGGACGGCTTGAGGTCGCGGTGGACGAGACCCTGTTCGTGGGCGTGGTGCAGTCCCGACGCCGCCTCCGCGAACAGGCGGGCGGCGCGGGCCGTGCGCAGCGGGCCGCCCTCGGCAACGACGCGGAAGAGGTTCTTGCCGGGGATGTACTCCATGGCGATGTAGTAGGCGCCGTGGAACTGGCCGGTCTCGTAGGTGAGGGCGATGTTCGGGTGATCGACCTTGCGGCTGATCTCCATTTCGCGCCGAAACCGGGCCAACATGCGGCCCTCGGCCTTGCGCGGCGACAGCACCTTGAGGGCGACGAGTCGGCCGTCGCGGTTGTCGCGGGACAGGTAGACGACGCCCATGCCGCCCTTGCCGATGGGGGCGAGGATCTGGTACGGCCCCAACACCAGGCCGAGCGCGACGCCCTTGAGCAGCTTGCGGGCCTGGAAGCGCGACAGGAGGCCGGCCCAAACGAACTGGTCGGCCAGCACCGCCGCGGTTTCGCGCCGGCCGGGCGGGGCGGCGGCCACGGCCTCGTCGAGCCGACGGCGGTCGATCAGGCCGCTGCGCAACACGGTCTTGAGAAAGGCTTCGACCGTGGGTGGAGCGGCGTCCGGCATAAAAGTACCAAGTACGAAGTACTAAGTACAAAGTACCAAATTGCGTCGGGGGGCCGGCCGCATTCTTCTTTTGGTACTTCGTACTTCGTACTTCGTACTTATTCCTCGCCGCGAATGCGCGCCTTCAAGACGTGTTTGAGCCGGTCCTGGATCTTCTTGTGGGCGCGATCCACTTCCTTGTCCGTCAACGTGCGGTCGTCGGCCTGATACGTCAGGGCGTAGGCCAGGCTCTTGACGCCGGGTCCGATGCTGTCGCCGCGGTAAAGGTCGAACAGACGCAAGCCGCTCAACAGGTCGCCGCCGCCGGCCCGGATCTCGCCCTCCACGCGCTCGGCCGGCGTCGTCTCCGGCACGATCACGGCCACGTCGCGCAGCGCCGCCGGGAACCGTGGGATCGGCGTATAGCCGTGCCGGGCCGGCGTGGCCGCCTGCAACGCCTCCAGGTCAAACTCGGCGGCGAGGATCTGTCGGCCGGCCAGGTCGAAGGCCTCGGCCGTCTTCGGATGCAATTCTCCAAAATACCCGATCGGCCGGCCGTCCGCCACCAATTCAGCCGCCTTGCCGGGGTGCAAACAGGGAACTGAGGACCGGCGGTACTCCGGCGACGGCAAATGCAGACCGCCGACCAGCGCCTCGGCCGCGCCTTTGAGGTCGAAGAAGTCGAGCGCGGCCGGCGCCTTGTCGGCCTCGCCCCAGAAGTCCGGCGTCCGCCGACCGCACAACACCACCGCCAACCGCCTCGGCTCTTCCGGCAGCCGGGCGTCCGGTCGGGGAATGTAGACATGACCGATCTCGAATAAACGAACATCGGCCGTGTGCCGCAGGTTGGCGGCCGCCGCGTCCAGCACGCTCGCCAGGACGCTTTGCCGCATCACCGACCGCTCGCTGCTGATCGGGTTGAGCAGGCGGACGTACTCGGCCGGCTTGACGCCCAGCAATTCCTCGCGCTCCGGCGTGGTCAGGGCGTAGTTGATCGTTTCCTGGAGGCCGGCGCCGACGAGGAGCTCGCGCACGCGCTCCTCGAACTCCAGGGCCGGGTTGCCGGTCTGCGGCGGCAAGCGCTCGGCCAGGAGTGTGGCCGGCAGACGGTCGTAGCCGTGCAGCCGGGCCAAATCCTCGATCAGGTCGGCCGGCCCTTCCTGGATGTCGAGCCGGTGCGGCGGCGCCGTAACCGTCAGCACGTCGCCGCCCTTCGGTTCGACCCGGAACTCCAGCGCCCGCAACAGGCGCGCCGCCTCGTCCGCCGGGAAATCCATGCCAAGGACACGCCGGACCTCCGCCATCCGCAATTCAACGACTTGCGGCGCCGGCGGGGCCGGGTAAACGTCCACGATCCCCCGGCACACCGTCGCCCCGGCGTGTTGACGCATCAGTTCCGCGGCCCGTTCCGCCGCAGGTTTCACCAGTTCGGGATGGATGCCGCGGCTGAAGCGCATACTGGCCTCGCTGGGCAGGTTGAGCGCCTTGATGGTGCGGCGGATGTTGAGGAAGTCGAAGTTGGCCGCCTCCAGCAGCACGTTGGTCGTGACGGCGGAAACCTCCGTCTCGGCGCCACCCATGACGCCGGCCAGGGCGATGGGGCCGGCGTCGTCGGCGATGACCAGCATTTCCGGAGTCGGCTTGCGGTCCACGCCGTCGAGCGTTTTCAGCACTTCGCCGGCGCGGGCGGGGCGCACGGTGATGGTCGGCGCCAGGGCGCCGGCGCGGCGGCGCAGCACGTCGTAGTCGAAGGCGTGCAGCGGCTGGCCCCATTCGAGCATGACGTAGTTGGTAATATCGACGACATTGGAGATCGGGCGCATCCCGGCATAGGTCAGCCGCCGTTGCATCCATCCCGGCGCGGGGCCGATCTTCACGCCCCTGAGCAGCACCGCCGCGTAGCGCGAGGACAGTTTCGGATCTTCAATGACGACGCGAACCTGTCCCTCGACCGGTTCGCCCGCGGCTTGAACGGCGTGCGGCGGCAGCCGGAGCGTTTGGCCGGTCAGCGCGGCGACCTCACGAGCCACGCCGATCAGCGACAGCGCCCGTGCCAGGTTCGGCGTGACTTCCAGTTCCAGCACCACGTCGCCCATGAAATCGGCTAGCGGCGTCCCGACGGGAGCGTCGTCTTCCAGAAGGATAATGCCCTCATGCTCCTCGTCGATGCCCAGTTCGGCGGACGAACAGACCATCGCGTCACTCAACACGCCTCGCATGTCCCTAGGCTCAAGTCGTCGCAGCGCCTTGGGGGAGGCGTGGGTGTCCAAGAACTGGAAGCCGGCTAAACCGACGATAACCTTTTGGCCGGCGCCGCCGGGCTTGACGTTTGGGGCCGCCGTGACGACTACTTTGGGTTGTGCGGCGCCGTACTCCAGACGGACAAGCTTGAGCTTGTCGGCGTTAGGGTGCCTCTCGACGCTCAGGATCTGGGCGACGACGATCTTATCGCGGTCCCAGACCGGCCCCGCTTCCTCGGACTTGACGCGCAGCCCTTCCGGCGGCGGTACGCCGATGAGACGCACGCCGGAGACTTCCAGGCCGGCCAGCGTGAGGCGCTCGGCCAGCTCGGCGACGGGCAGGGTGAGCGGGACGTAGTCCCCCAGCCATTTCAGCGGTATTTTCATGCGTCCCTCTCACGGATCGGCGGCTTCAGTCGGCGTTCGGATGTTATAGGAGGCGCACGGCGTCGGGGCGCGTCGCGGCCGTAGTGTTCGCCTTTACAGACTGGTGAGGACGAACTATCCTGTTACGGGAAAGACCATGCCCGCGCCGCGGAGGTTGCCATGTCGTCGCTTGCTTCCCGTCCGGATAAGTCCCGAATCCTGTATCCCGACAGCGATGGAGAGCCGATGGCGGAAAACACCCTACAGTTCCGCTGGATCGTCACCATCGAGGGCGGATTGGACGACCTGTTCCGCGACCGGGACGACGTTTTCGTCGCCGGCGACCTGTTGTGGTATCCCGTCGAGGGACATCCGGAAATCCGCCAGGCGCCGGATGCGATGGTCGTATTCGGCCGGCCGAAGGGCTACCGCGGCTCGTACATGCAATGGGTCGAAAACAACGTCCTCCCGCAGGTCGTCTTCGAGGTGCTGTCACCGGGCAACCGCGCGGGGGAAATGGAGCGTAAGCGTCAGTTCTACGAACGCTACGGCGTCGAAGAATACTATATTTACGACCCGGACAACCCGGACCTGACGGGCTGGCGGCGCGTCGGCGCGGCCCTGGAGGAAGTCCCGGAAATGAACGGGTGGGTCAGTCCGCTCCTGGGAATCCGCTTCGACCTGTCGGGCGACGAGCTGCAAATCTTCCGGCCCGACGGACGGCGCTTCGCCACCTACCTCGAACTGGCCGAGCAGCGGGATCACGCCCATCAGCGGGCCGACCAGGAACGGCAGGAGCGTGAATTGGCCCAGCAACGGGCCGACAAGGAACGACAGGCCCGTGAACTGGCCGAACAAAAGGCCGAACGCCTCGCGGCCCAACTGCGCGCCCTCGGCGTCAACCCGGAAACCTGAACCCTCGTCAGAACTGGCTCAGGAAACGCAAGTCATTCGCCCAGAACTGCCGGATGTCGTCCAGTCCGTAGCGCAGCATGGCGATGCGTTCCGGCCCCATGCCGAAGGCGAAGCCGCTGAACTTGTCCGGGTCGTAGCCGCCGTTGCGCAGCACTACCGGATGCACCATACCGGCACCCAAAATCTCCAGCCAGCCGCTCCGCTTGCACAGGCCGCAGCCCTTGCCGCCGCAGACGATGCAATCCATGTCCACCTCGATGCTCGGCTCGGTGAACGGGAAATAGCTGGAGCGGATGCGCACCCGACGGTCGGCGCCGAACAGCCGGCGGGCGAAGGCGATCAACGTCCCTTTCAGATCGGCCATGGTCACATGCTCGCCGACCACCAGGCCTTCGACCTGATGGAACATGATCTCGCTGCGCATGGTGATGGCTTCGTAGCGGTAGCACATGCCCGGCAGGATGACGCGGATCGGCCCCGGACGGAGTTGCCGCATGACGTGAATCTGACCCGGCGACGTGTGGGTGCGCAGCAGGACGCCGGGCTTGGTCGTGTGGAAGGTGTCCCACATGTCGCGCGCGGGGTGGTGCGGCGGCATGTTGAGGAGGCCGAAGTTGGTCTCGTCTTCTTCGACTTCGGGACTGCGATAAATCTGAAATCCGAGGTCGGCGAAGATGGCGTAGATGGCGCGGAGCGTTTGCGTCGCAAGATGCAGCCGGCCGCGCGGCGTCGGCCGGCCCGGCAGCGTTACGTCCAGCGCCTCCGCCGTCAGGCTGCGTTCCAGGGCGCGTTCTTTCTCGGCGGCCAGGGCGGTTTCATACGCCGCCGTGAGTTTTTCCTTGACCTGATTGGCCTGCTGGCCGTAGGCCTTGCGTTCCTCTTTCGCGATCTTACCGATGGCGCTCAGCGCCTGGGGCACTTCACCCTGCTTGCCGAAGTAGTGCGTGTTCCACACGCGCAGGGCGGTCTCGTCGGCGCAGCCTTGCAGTTCGGCGAGGGCGCGTTGTTCGAGGGTGGCAAGGTCGGACATGCTTCGCGTGGTGCGTGGTGCGTGGCGCGTGGCGCGAAATGCGTGCTTCTTCTCGCGTCACGCACCACGCACCACGCACCACGCTGTTTATTTCGACTCCGGCGGGAGGTTGGCGCGCGCCAGCTCCACGATCTTCGTGAACGTGTTGGGGTCCTCGACCGCCAAGTTGGCCAGCGTCTTGCGGTCCAGCTCGACCATCGCCAGTTGCAGGCCGTGGATGAGTTGGCCGTAGCGCAGGCCGCGCATGCGGCAGGCGGCGTTGATGCGCACGATCCACAGCGAGCGGAACTCGCGCTTGCGGACGCGGCGGTCGCGGAAGGCGTAGACGCGCCCCCGCATCAGCGTCACCACCGCCTGGCGGTAGAGGTGATGGCGGCTCATGCAGAAGCCCTTGGTCAGCTTCCGCATCCGTTTGCGGCCCCGGAGGACGGTCTTGCCGCTGCGTGCTCGTGTCATGATCCTCGCTCCCGGTGCGGCGGAAGGCCTACGATTCGCCGCCCATCATGATGATGTACTTCCGCGACAGCTTGCCGCCGTCCACGACGTCCCCGCGCAGGTGGCGCTTGCGCTTGCCGGTCTTGTGACTGTTCAAGTGCTTCTTGCCGGCCTGGCTGCGCTTCATCTTGCCCGACGCGGTGACGCGGAAGCGCTTTTTCGAGGCCTTGTGGGTCTTCATTTTCGGCATGGCCGCACCGTCCGTTCCCGCGAAAAAAGAACAGGGCCTTCGGCCCGCGGCCGGAGGTCCTGAAGGTCGTCTGAGTACGACGCCTTTAAGGGTTGTTGTATCTTAGGGATGACACGGGGGCGCGGGTAGGGGAAAATTCCACACCAACCCGCAGCGCGAGCGAGGGATGAGGTTCAAAGCCTCGCTCGCGCTGCGGGCTGCCATTCACGTTCCCGCCTTGGGCGCCAGCATGGCCGTCATCCGCTTGCCTTCCATCGACGGCGGCTTCTCCACCTTGGCCACGTCCACCAGCTTTTCCAGGATGGACGTGATGATGCGCCGCCCCTCGTCGATGTGCTGAAGCTCGCGGCCGCGGAACTGCACGTTGACCAAGACTTTGTCCTTGTGCTCCAGGAACTTGCGGGCCTGGTTGATCTTCGTTTCCACGTCGTGATCGCCGGTCTTCGGCCGAACGCGGATCTCCTTCAGCTTCTGCTGATGGACCTTCTGGGTCTTGGTCCCCTTCCGCGACTGCTGGTAACGGAACTTGCCGTAGTCGAGGATCTTGCACACCGGCGGCCGTTCGTTGGCGGCCACCTCGACCAGGTCGAGCTGCGCTTCGCGCGCCATCTCCATGGCCTGGGAGGTCGGCACCACCCCGAGCTGTTCGCCGTTGACGCCGATCAGGCGGACGGGACTGATGCGGATCTGCTCGTTAATGCGCTGGCCGCGGTCGTGCTCGCGCTGCGAAAAACGGTCGGGAGGAGGAATACTTCAGTCTCCTTGTGACGCCGGAACGCTTTGGCCTGGGGCGCCGGCGTGTGCGTTCCGTCTGGTTCCAAATCCGCCCGGCGCCCCGATGGTGGACGCGGAGACCCCCGCGGGGTTCGTCCCCGTTCCGCTTCCACTGTAACATTCGGACGCGGCGCAGGGAAGGGGTTCCCGCGCGGGGAAAATCGAGGGGGTATAGCTTTTGATTCGGGCGAAAGGGCGGGGCCGCCCCGCCCTGCCGTCGGGTCAGGGAACGCTCAAGGCTTCGGGGCAACCTGCTCCACCTTGCGTCCGTCGATGAGCTTGACGGCGTCCGGCTTGTCGGAGGCGACCTCATGGCCGGGGCCGTCGAAAGAACAACCCTGAAGGGTGAAATACTGGGTCTTCTGAATCGTCGAAGAGGTGAAGGTGAAGTACAGTCCGATTTGAGAGGCGTCGGTGGTCGTGAAGCGCAGGCCCGTCAGAAGGATCGGCCGGCCCTCGGTCCCGTCACAGCTGACGGCGTTAACGCCGTATTGCTTGAAGTTTTTGAGTTCGAGGCCGCTCAGTTTCAGGCCGGGGCAGTTGGCGAACAGGGTGATTAGGGAGTCCACCTTCTGGCCGCCGTCGAGGACCACGTCCTTCATCTCGAATCCGGGGGAGTTTTCCACCAGGAGCATCCGGGTATCCTTGGTCGCGTCGGGACACTTCCAGACCGCCTTCCGGCCCGGCGCCGACTCGATGACCAGATTTTCCTTGCGGGCGACCTGAACGCCCGCCTCCACGACGTCCGCCATGAGGTCGATGCGATCATTCGCGTTGGCCTTGTTGACGGCGTCCTGAATCCTCTGGAAGGTCTTGGCGCCGCCGTTCGGATCGACGCGCAGCGGCTCGCGCACCGCCGCGCCGTTGTCCTTCGGCCCCGAGGACAGAGCGATGGCAATGGCCACGCCGACGGCCACAAGCAAGAGGACAGCCGCCGCGGCCACGCCGATCACGATCCAGAGGCGGCGACTCGATTCGCCCGCCTCGGACGACTTGCCGCCGCCCAGTCTCCGATGGGAATGCCCGGACTTGCCACCCCCACTCGGGGCGGTGTCCAGCCGCGCGGAGGGGTCGTCCGTGTCGGCGACCAGCTTTTCCCAGGAGGCCGGCTCTTCTTCCTCGGGCGGTGCGGCGGCCGACGGGGCCGGCGCGACCGCCCGGCGCACCGGGGCCGGCGTCGGCCGCAGGGGGACCGGCGCCAGGACCGGCCGCACGGGGGTCTTGGCGACCGGCGTGGGCGGCGGGGACGGCGCCGGGGCGGCCGGGAGCGTGCCGCTCTTGCGCAGATTCAGCGGCGGGGCCGGGGACGGCGCCGGCGCCTCGGCCGGCGGCTGCGCGGGCAGCGTTCCCGACGTTTTCCCGTTGGGCACCTGCCAGGGCTTGCGCGTGCCGGAGGGCGGATCGCCGGACGGGGGCCGGACGGCGCCGACCATACTCGCGTCGCCGCCGGGGGGGCCGCCCATCGCCGCGGGACTCAGCTGCGGCATTTCGCATTCCGGCGGCGGCGGGATGGGCGTCTGCGTCCACGGCGTCAGCGCCTCGGCCACGGCGAGCGGCGTCTGGTAGCGCTGGGCGGGGTCCTTGGCCATCGCCTTTTCGAGCACGGCCGCCAGTTCCGCCGGCACGTCGGGGCGGATCGACCGAACCGGCTTGGGCTGCCGCGTCTGGTGCCAGATCAGCTTTTGCGCCACGGAGCCTTCCGCGAAGGGCGGCCGGCCCGTCAGGATGAAATAGAACGTGGCCCCGAGGCTGTAGATGTCGGCCCGGATGTCCACGCCATGACTGTCGAGGGCCTGTTCCGGGGCGAGGTAGTCGGCCGTGCCCAGGACGTTTTCGTCGTACTTTTTGGTGAGGATGTCTTCCTCGTCGTGGAAGAAGCGGGCCAGACCCATGTCGAGGACCTTGACGATGCCGTTGCGGTCCACGAGGATGTTGCCCGGCTTGATGTCGCGGTGGACCAGCCCGGCCGCCTCGTGGGCGTGCTGAATGCCCAGCGCCGCCTGGCGGATGTAATGGGCGGCCCGCAGCACCTCCATCGGCCCGCTGCGCTTGACGATTTCCTGGAAGTTGGCGCCGTCCACGAACTCCATCACGAGGAAGTGCAGCTTATCGTCCTGGTCGATGTCGTAGGCGCGGACGATGTTGGGGTGGTCGAGGGCGGCGACGGCGCGGGCCTCGCGGTAGAAGCGTTCCAGCGAGGCGGGGTCGTCGGCCTTGGCGGTGGGCAATACCTTGACGGCCACGCGCCGCCGCATCAGCTTGTGTTCGCAGAGATAGACGCTGCCCATGCCGCCGGCGCCGAGGCGTTCGAGGACTTTATAGCGGCCGATGGTGAAGCGCCGCCATTTGCCCTGACAGAACTGCTCGGCCTGGAAGTGGGTGAGGATGCCGTCGCGGACCATGAGGCCGGCGAACTTGCCCGGTTCCGGCGGAATGACGTTGGCCGCCGCGACCTTGGCCAAGTAGGCGTCAAGGCGCTTCTCGTCCAGCACGCCGCTTTTGCGTACCAGATCCAGAAATTCGTCGTTGGTGGCTGGCGCCGGCATGGCCTACCTGTAGGTGCCGCGATGAGAACCCACGCCGCTAGGAGACGGTTCTATCAACATAGCAACTATAGAACGGGGGCGGAAGGGAGGGGGAGAAATCCGGGCACGGAAGGCAATTCGGCGGCAACCATCGCCTTCCGTGCGCGCACCACGACCGCCCCGATTGCCAGAGTTTGACAGGGTTCGGGGGCCGTTGCAAGAGCGTGGCGGTCATTTTTCGGAAGTTTTGCCGGGGCGAGCCGGACGAGACCGCCCCTTAGCCCACGGCGAAACCGGTATGTTTACGCACGTCGGCCATCCGCTTTCCCGTTGCACTGCCGCAACCCGCCCTGTTCGCGGTGTTAGCCTCCGGCAACGCGCCGTCCCCGGAAGCCGTCTCGCTTCCCCGGCGTATCTCGGCGACATCTCCTTTTGCGGAAGAACCTTGCGCCGTCCGCATGGATCGGTGTAACGTCCCCGGCCGGCCATCCGGCCCGACATTTGCATTTTCCGGCATCCGTCCGCCGCTCGCCCGATCCGGCCCTGGGAGGTTCGTCGTGCCATTCCGCTGGATCGCCGTCCTTACCCTGTGGACGTGCCTTTCCGGCCCCATCTTCAGCGGACCAAGCGCGTCGCCTTCCCGGCCCGCCGCCACGGCCCCCCACGCCGCCCGAAAATAACGATAGGCCGGCGAGCGGGGGGCGTGAGCCTCCCTGGTTTCGCCCAGGGCTGCTAGGGCCGGCGCCGCTGACCGGGATGACCCTTACGCCCGAGGGGCTGCTCACCTGGACGCCCGGACGCCGAAGAGGACCGTCATGCCGCCCCTGGATTACCTCGTCATCGCCCCGCATCCCGACGACGCCGAACTGGGCGCCGGCGGCGCCATTCTGCTGCTGCAAGCCCAGGGCGCCCGCGTCGGCGTCCTCGACCTTACCGACGGCGAGCCGACGCCGTTCGGCAGCCCCGAAATCCGCCGACGCGAGACCGACGCCGCCACCGCCGTGCTCGGCCTCGCCTGGCGCGGCAACCTCGGCCTCCCCAACCGCCGCCTCGAAGCCGACCTCGCCGCCCGCGCCAAACTGGCCGGCGTCCTGCGCCAACTGCGGCCGCGCGTCCTCTTCGCCCCCTATTGGGAAGACGCCCACACCGACCACGTCGCCGCTGCCGCCCTCGTCGAGGCCGCACGCTTCTGGGCCAAGCTCACCAAGACCGACCTCCCCGGAGATCCCTTTTATCCCCAACGCATCGTCTACTACTTCTGCGTCCACCTCCGCATCCATCCCAAGCCGTCGTTCGTGCTGGACGTGACGCCGCACTTCGAGACCAAGATGCGCGCGGTGGAATGCTACCGCTCGCAGCTGATCGAGGGCCGCGACCCGACGCCGCCGACGGCCCTGGACGACCTCCGCGCCCGCGGCCGCTACTGGGGCTGGGCCATCGGCGCCGGCTACGGCGAGCCGTTCGTCTGCCGCGAGGAAGTGGGGTTGCGCGGTCTGCGCGACCTGGCGTGAAGGCGCCGTCCGGAGCGCCGCGCGACTTTGCCGCCCCTGAGCGCTGGAACGCTTAGGCTACGCGCGCGGGCCGCCGCCGGCCGATAGTCCTTCCCGGATACCCGCCTTCCCGTTCCCGGCGGGCGCCGGACGCGAGGAGGCGGCCATGCGGCGCGAGTTCAACGTGCTGGCGTTGATCAAGGATGAGGAGCGCTACGTTTACGTGTATGACGAGGAGAGCCGCGAGACGCTGCTGCAACTGTTCCGCGACCAGGCCGGCGACCCCGAGATGACGCTGAACTGGTTCGACGCGGCCGTGCTGACCCAGAAGGCGCACGAACAGGCCGCCGCCAAGGCCGATGCGCCCGCGCCGCGGTTTTGAAGCCCCGGCGAGCGGGGGGCGTAAGCCCCCTGATTAAGTAGGTTATCGCCGACCGCATGAAGAATCAGGGGGCTTACGCCCCCCGCTCGCCGAGACCGCCACATGCAAGAGAGTCTGGCCGAGTTCCTGCACCACCTGGCCCTCGAAAAGAATGCGTCGGCCCACACGGTCAAGTCGTACCGCGAGGACCTGACCCAGGCGTTGGACTTTTTCCGCACGCGCATCGGCGGCGACGCCCCGAAGCCGGAACAACTAACCACGCGCATGGTGCGGGCCTTCCTGGCGTGGCTGCACGAACAGGGCTACGCCAAGAGCACCATCGGCCGGCGGCTGGCCGCGGTGCGGTCGTGGTGCCGGTTCCTGTGCCGGGCGGGCGTGCTCAAGGCTAACCCCGCCGACGGCCTACGCGGGCCGCGCCAGGACCGCACGCTGCCGCACTTCGTCCAGCGCGACGACATGATGCGGCTTCTGGGGACGCCGCCGGCCGGCGAACCGCTCGGCGTCCGCGACCGGGCCATCCTGGAGACGCTCTACTCGGCCGGCCTGCGCGTCAGCGAACTGACCGGGCTGGACGTGGACGACATGGACCTCGACGCCGGCCTGGCCACGGTGCGCGGCAAGGGCCGCAAGGAACGGCTGGCCCTGCTCGGCCCGCACGCCGTGGACGCGCTGCGGCTGTGGCTGGGACAGCGGGCCGTGATCGTCGCCCGGCGCGTCCGGGCGCAGCCGGCCCTGTTCCTCAACCGCAGCGGCACGCGGCTGTCGTCGCGCAGCGTCGGCCGCCTGTTGGAAAAGTACCTCGCCGTGGCGGGCCTCGACCCGCGGACCAGTCCGCACACGCTGCGGCATAGCTTCGCCACCCACCTGCTGGATGCGGGCGCCGACATCCGCAGCGTACAAGAACTCCTCGGCCACCGGAGCCTGAGCACCACCCAGATCTACACCCACGTGACCACCCAGCGCCTGCGCGAAAGCTACCACCACGCACACCCGCGCGCCTGACCGCGGCCGTGCCACGGAGCCGTCGTATGAACCGCCGCCACACCGTCGTCGCCTGCTGTTCGCTGCTGCTGCTGGCGGCCTTTGGGACGTGTCGCGCCTCGGCCCAGGAAGTCGAATGGCGGTCGGACTACGTCCGGGCCAGGAAGGAGGCGCAGGACAAGGACCGGCCGTTGGTCATCGACTTTAGCACGGTCAATTGTTTCTGGTGCCGCCAGCTGGAGACGCGCACCTTCACCGACCCCGACATCATCACCTTGCTCAACGGCCATTGCGTCCCGCTGCACCTCGACGCCGGGAACGTGCCGGAGCTGGCCGAGAAGATGGGCATCCACGTCTACCCGACGCTGGTGTTCGCGGCGCCGGACGGCCGCATCCTCGGCTTCCAGGAAGGCTTCATCGAGGCGCCGGTGTTCCGCGATCAGGTGCAGCGCGTCCTCAACGCCGTCACGGTCCCGGAATGGATGACGCGCGACTTCGAGGCGGCGCAGAAGGCCGTGGTCGCCAAGGACTACGCCCGGGCGACGACGCTGCTCAAGGGCGTGGCGGAGGACGGCAAGGAGCGGCCGGTGCAGACGAGGGCTAGGCAGCTATTGCGGGAAGTGGAGGCGCAGGCGGCGGTGCAGCTGAAGGAGGCGCAGGACAAGGTCGCCAAGGGCCGGCCGGCCGAGGCGCTGAAGGGGGCCGGCGAGGTGACCAAGGATTTCGCCGGCACGCTGGCGTCGCGGGAGGCGGCCGACCTGCAGGCGACGCTGACCGCCCGGACGGACGCCGGCGACCAGCAGCGCAAGGACCGGGCGCGCGACCTGCTGGCCCAGGCCCACGAGGACTACCGGACGCAGCAGTTCCTATGCTGTCTCGACCGCTGCGAGGCGCTGATCGGCCAGTTCGCGGAGTTGCCGGAGGCGGCCGAGGCGGTGCGGCTGTCGTCCGACATCAAGAGCAATCCCGAATGGGCGAAACAGGCGGCCGACCAGATGAGCGACCGGCTGGGCCTGCTGTACCTGTCGCTGGCGGAGACGTGCCTCAAGAAGGGGCAGCCGCAGGAGGCGGTGTACTACCTGGAGCGGGTGGTGCAGACGTTCCCCAACTCGCGCCACGCCGAGACGGCGCAGGTGCGGCTGGCGCAGATCCAAGGCCAGCCGGTGTCGCACTCGGAAGATTTCAAGAAATGAGCGAGGCGAGCGGCGCGGCGTCAGCCCGCCGGTGTAGCATCCGTCCCGAGGCGCTATCCTTGTCAGAGTCGCTATTCTAAACCGGCGGGCTGACGCCGCGCCGCTCGCCCGGAACCTTACGCCACGACGCGGTTGCGTCCCTGGTGCTTGGCCTGGAACAATTTTTCGTCGGCCAGATCGATCAGTTCGTTGGGCGTCAACGTCGCCTCGCCGGTGGTGGCGGCCACGCCGACGCTGACGGTCACGGGAAACGCTTTGCCTTCGTACTGGAAACAGCGCTGCTCCACCTGGGCGCGGATGCGCTCGGCCACGGCGAGGCCGCCTTCCAGTGTCGTCTCCGGCAGCACGACGGCGAACTCCTCGCCGCCGTAGCGGGCGAACAGCTCTTCCTTGCGGACGTGGCCCTTGACGCAGCCGGCGACCTCGCGGAGCGTGAAATCGCCGCCGAGGTGGCCGAGGTCTTCGTTGATGCTCTTAAAACGGTCGAGGTCGAACAGGATGAGCACCAGCGGCCGGCCGTAGCGGGCCGAGCGCGACAGCTCACGGTCGAGGAACTCCAGAAGATAGCGTTTGTTGTGAATGTCGGTGAGGGCGTCGATGATGGTGAGGCGGTAGATTTCTTCGTGGTACTCGGCTTCGACGTTGCCGCCGGCCAGGAAGCGGTAGATGCAGTTGCCGACGCGGAGGTAGTCGCCGTCTTTGAGTTTACAGATGGAGGCGGGCACGTCGTTGACGAAGGTGCCGTTGGTGCTCTGGAGATCGACGGCGTAGAAGCCGTCGGCGCCGGGCTGGATGCGGGCGTGGCGGCGCGAGACGGAATGGTCGTTGATGCGGATGTCGCAGTCATTGCCGCGTCCGAGGACCATCGGCGAGTCGGCGAGGGCGTAGCGGGCGCCCATGCCGGGGCCGGTGGGGTAGATGTGGACGACGCAGGCGTCGCGGCGGGTGGACGAGACCAGCCGATCCGGTGCGGTCACCCAGGTTTCCGTCGCCTTTTCCATGCGCGCCTCGATTCGCGGACCCCGAGACCGGAGCGGCCGTCGCGGGCGGAGAGGTCGTGCGCGTCGCCGTCGCGGGCGGAGGGGCCATTGAGTGGATTGTAGGTCATAAAGGACGGCGACGCCAACCGTTTGAAGGCCGGTTTGGGGGCGGGAGAAAAGACCGAGATTGCTCCTCGTTCGGCAACAGGTGGTCGATAAAGTTGTTACAAGGCAGGCCCACGCCGCACGCTACTTTGACGGATCGATTGGCTTGTTCGGACCTTCGATAAGCTCCTTGAAATCGGCCCGGCCGCGAAGGACGTCAAAGGCGGGTTCCTTCCGCAGCCGTCCGCGGTCGAGGGGACCGACTTTGGCCGCCTCCTGGAGCAGTCCCACCGCACGCTTGGCGTACCGCTCCGCCTCGTCCGCCTTGGAACCGGCGGCGCAGCGCGCCAGGTAGTACGCCGCCTCCTGCTTGGCGCCGGCCGGATCGGGAAACCGCTCGCTGAAATGCTCGACGAGCGTCGCGGCCTCGGCGAAGCGCTTGAGGCGAACAAAGACCTCCGCCAGGACGCGGTAGTTTCCACGAGCTTGTTCTCGATAGTCTTCGTCCTTCGGGTCCAATTTCAACGCCTGTTCCCGCGCGGACAAAGCCTGCTGGGCCAACGGAAGGGCCTCTTCCGCCTTGTCATCGTCCATGAGAAGGAACGCCAGGGCGGCGAGGGCCGTGGCTTTCTGATCGTGCGCCGCCCCCTCTTCGGGGAAGTCCGCGACCAGCCGATCCGCCAACTCTTGGTTCCGGCGACAGACTTCGAGGGCGCGCGGGCGCTGGTCTCCCTGATTGAGGCGCTTGGCCAAGTCGTACCGGCCTTCCAGCACCGCCAGCCGTGCCGGCAGCGACTTCGGCTCCTCGGTCGCCAGCCCGTCGCACAGGTCCACTTGACGCTGGAGGGTTAGGACGGCCTCATCAAAGTCGGCGGGCCCGCTCAGGAACCAGGCGAGCCAGGAGTAGAGCGTGGCGAGGTCGCGGCGATATTGGGCGTTTTTTGGGTCTTTTTCCACCAAGACGCGGTAGAGTTCGATCGCCTCGCGGTACCCGTCGGCCGCCTCCTTGGGGGCCGAATCCTTGCGCAGCGCAGCCGCGGCGGTGACGGCGTAGGCCATCCGGACGCGGTACACCGCCTGGTCGGGGTGGTCCGCGACCAGTTTGCGTCCGATCCGCTGGGCGACGGCGTATTGTTCAAGCGCTTCGGCGTTGCGATTCCGGGAACGCAACCAGTCCGCGAAATCGGCCGCCCGTTGGGCATGGGTGGCCGGCAGGTCCGACTCGGAGGGGAAAGCCTCCCGCAGCTGCCGCAGCAGTCCCAGGACGCGGCCGTAGGACGGCGCGGGGTCGGCCGGCGGGAAGGCGAGGTCCATGTCCACCAGATTGTCGTACGTCTGGAGCAGCTCCCTGCCGTAGTCCAGGTCCTTGGGGTGGTCCGCCCAGAGCTTTTCCCGCAGCTTCCGGGCCTGCGCGTGGGTCTCCCGCGCATCCGCCTGGCGCTTCGAGTACACGTAGAAAACGCCCAGGTTGTTGAAGACGCGAGCCAGGTTGTACGGGTGATAGGGGTTCCGCGGCTCCTCGGCCGCCAGCTGTTCGTATAGCGGCTGGGCGGCGCGAAAAACGGCCTCCGCCTCTTTCCAGCGCTTGGGGTGGTTGTAAAGCAGCCACCCCAGGTCGAGATAGACGTTGCCGAGGTCCGCACGGTCGCCGGGGCGGCCGGACTTCGCCGCCGTGAGTTCCTTCCGCAGGTCCACTGCCTGCCGGTAGGCGCGCTCGGCCCCCTCGAAGTCCTTGCCTCCCTGCAGCCACTCGCCCAGGCTCTGGCAGGCCCAGGCCCATTCGCGGCGGTACGCCGGCGCGTCGGGGAACTGCTTGGCGAGTCCCTCCTCGAGTTCCGCCGCCCGCCTGAAGCAGGAGACGGCCTCGTCGCGCTCCGCCGCCCCCGACATCCGCCCCAGCTGGCGTGAGGAGCGGGCCAGCTCATCGCGGTATCTGGCATCCGTCTTGTCTCTGCTATAAAGATCTTCCATATCCTTGACAGCTTGGCGGATGACCGGGATCGCCTCCGTGTTCCGGCCTAACTCGTTGAGCTGGACCGCCAACAACCGCCGCTGAATCGCCAGGTCCAGGTGGTATTCCGGGTCGTCGGGAGATTCCTTGACGAGGGCGGCGAACCCGTCCACGGCCTTCGCGTATTCCGGTTCGGCCTCGGCGGCGTGGTCGGAGGCCACGAGGAGTTCCCCGAGTTTCGCGTGCGTTTTGGCCAGGTCGATTCGGTAGCGCGGGGATTCCGGCAAGTCTTCCACCAGCCGCGACAGAGCGTCCCGGCCCGCGCTCAGCTCTCCTTGCGCCTCTTTCCACCGGCGCGCGGCGCGGTAGGCGCTGCCCAGCTGGACCCGGCTGGCGGCACCTAAATACTTCCACTCCGGATCCTCGGGAAAATCTTCGGCCAACTTCGTCCGCAACGCCAGGGCCTCCTTGTGCGACTGCTCCGCACGGTCGAGTTGGTCGAAGTCTAGGTAGAGGTCGCCCAGGGCGGCGTGGGCGGCGGCCAATCGACCGCGGACTTCGGAACCCTTTTGCGGCCGTTCTAGCTCACGGGTCCGGATTTCCACCACTTGAAGATACTCTTTCTCAGCTTCGTCCCGTCGCTTGCGGTCGGCGAAAAAACGACCGAGCGCGGCGTGCGCTTCCGCCAGTGCGTCCCAGGCCGACCCCAGTTCCGGATGATCTTTTTCCAGTTGCTGGGCGGTCGAAGCGCCCGCCTGAAAGTCCTTCATGGCGCCGGCGTCGTCCTGCCGCCTCGCCAGGACGAGACCCCGGAGGCGGTAGAGGTAGGCCTGTTGTTCGCGGTAACTCGGTTGTTGGGGGAACCGCGCCGCTAGATCGTTCAGAAGGTCGAAAGCCTTCTGGTACTCGCCCAAGGCCTCGTCGTCCCGCCTTGCCTTGGAGGCCCGCCGGCCCTGCTCGATGTGGCTGTCCGCGAGGGCGGCCGCGTATAGGGGCTGGCCGGGGTGCGTGGCGGCCAGTTTGAGACGCGCCTCATGATTCTGGGTGCGAACCTTGTCGGCTTCGGCCGTCTTGCCCTCGTCTTCCAGCACCGAGGCGAGCCGGTCGTTGTGGTCGGCCAGGGCCTGTTGGAAAGCGGGCGTGTCGGGGAAGGTTTCGACCATCCACTCGGTGATCCCGACGGCTTGCTGGGCCAACGTCTCGGCCATCTTCAGATGCCCCTGGCGGGCGTAGAACATGCCCAGATTGCTGGCACTGGTCGAGGCCGCGAGGCGGTACTTCGGCGTACTCGGGAAGCGGGTCAGCAAGTCCTCATAGATCCAGTACGCCTCCGAGAACGCCTCGTCCGAACGCTTCCTTTGGTCAATGCGATCCAGCATGACTCCCAAGTCGGAAAGGGTGACGGCCAGGTCGTAGGAGTAGTCCGGCGACGTCGGCGCCTCGGCCACTAACTCGCGCAAGGCCGTCAGCGCCGCTTGAAAATTCGTTTCCGCTTCCGTCATGCGGTTTTGGTCGTCTAGCCGGTTGGCAATCGCGCGGAGGAGGTCGCCCCGCTCTTCCCGCCAGCCCCGAGTCTGCGCCGGGGGGTACTGCCCCGGCGGGTGGTCCGTGAGCAGGCGGTCCAACAGGGCGAGCGCCTCCGTCCGTTCGTGGTCCGCCCCGTCATAACGCCCGGTTCGGGCGAGCAACGCAGCGATCTGTTCGTGATCGGCGGCCAGGGCGGATTGGTGGCCTGGCTTGTCGGGTTCGTCGCGGACGAGTTGTTGGCGCAATCCCATGGCCCGGCGGAACGCGGCCTCCGCTTCCGGCAACTCGTCGCGGTCTCGGTGGACTTCGCCGCTGATGAAGACGGCGTAGGCCAGTTCCTCGCGGTAGAGGGGCTTGTCGGGGAATTCCCCGGCCAACCGCTCCAGGAACGCGATCGATTCCTTGAGGGCGTCGCTCGCCTCGTCATGTTGGCCGAGCGCCTCGAGGATGCGGCCGAGCTTCCGCTGCGTGCGGCCGATCAGCAGCCGGGAGCGCGGCTCCTCGCTGCGATCGGCGAGCAGCTTGGTATAAAATTCCTTGGCCTTGTCTAGCAGCTTGGCCCGCGCCTGTTCCATCAGGGGGGAGCGGACCAGGTCCTTGTCGCTGACCTGCACGAGCATTTCGTCCACCGTGTTGGTAGCGAAGTCGAGTCGGTTCTCCGCGAGGTCGCGCTGGGCGGCGGTTCGCCCTTGCTCCGAACGGATGGCGTAAATGTAAAACGCCACGCCCAGCACCGCGGCCAGCAGGAAGGTCGCCGCCAGATTCATCGGCGTCCGCTGCCGGCGGTAGAACAACATCAGCCGCCGCCACCAGGGGGGCGGCCGGTATACCGTCGGCTCGTGGCGCCGGATGCGGCGCAGGTCGCGCGCCAGGACGTCGGCCCGCGGGCGGTCCTTGACCTCCCGCTCCAGTCCGCCCAGCAGGTGGGCCGCCGCCTCCCGCGGCAGGCCGCGGCGATTGGGTGCCCGGCCGCCCTCGTACAGCCGGCCGGTGAAAAGCTGGTAGAACGTCGCGCACAGCGAGTAGATGTCGCTGGCGGGGCCGACCGCTTCGGCGTCGCACGCCCCGTGGGCCGACTGTTGCTCCGGCGACATGTACGCCGGCGTGCCGAGGAGTTCCCGCGTGCGGGTGCGGAGGGCGAGGTCCTCCGCCTGGCTGCGGGCGATGCCGAAGTCCATGAGCTTGACGGCGCCGTCGTCCGCGACCATCAAGTTACCGGGCTTCACGTCGCGATGGACCAAGCCGGCAGCGTGAACCGCGGCCAGCGCCTCGGCCGCCTGGGCGAACCATTCGCAAAGTACGGCGGGGTCCGGCCGGCTGGCACGCAGCCGCTCGGCCGCCGCCTCGGGCGGTTCGCCGGGCCGGGTTTCGGCCGCGAGCAGTTCGACCGCCCGCGTCACGGCCGGCGCGGCGTCCGGCGGTAGTGCGGCCTCGGGCCGGGCGGCCGCCAGGGCGGCCTGCCGCTGCGCCGGGTTCAGCCCCCGCCACGCCTCCGCCGCGCACACCGCGCGGGCGGTCTCGTCCAGCGTCCGACCCTCGACCCACTCCAGGACCATGTACGTTTTGACGTTCCGGGACCGCTTGAAGTCGGCGAACCAGGGTTCGCCGGCGACGAGATTGTCCTTTGGGGCGCGCCAGACCGCCCTCCCCTGTCCGAAGACGCGGACGATGTGCGGGTGGCTCAGCTGGCCCAGGTAGCGCGCCTCTTCTCGGAACCGCGGGGCTTCTTCGGACAGGGCGTCGTGCAAAATCTTGACGGCGACGCGGCGGCCGGTGCTTAACTGCTGTCCCCGGTGGACGCGGGCGAAACCGCCTGCCCCGACGGGCCGGCCCACGAGCAGGTCGCCCAGCAACACGCCCTTGAATTCTTCGGGCGCCTGGCGGACCAACGAATCGCGCAGCCGTTGGAGGTCCTCTTCCTGGACTTGGGATTCGCCCCGCAAGCGCTGGAGTGCGAGCTGAATTTCCGTCGAAACGGCGTCGACCTCCAGCCGCATCCGCCGGTCGCGCGAGACGTACTCCGCCGACCAGTCGTCGTGCAGGCCGTTGAAGGCCCACACCTGTTCCGACCCGTCCTCGGCGGCCTCGACGAGGAACCACGGCCGGGGCCGGGACAGAGCTTCGCCGCGGAAGCGCCCGGCCGGCTGCCGGGCGTGGTATTCCAACAAAGGGCGCAACGCCTCGGCCGCCTGGCCGCACCACCCCTCTCCGGGATTGCTGTGGACCAAACGGTTGCGGAGGGTAATCGGCTGCTCCAGGACTTGGCCGAGGGTGGCGCGCTTCCGGATGGGGGTGCGAGTCATCTGGGCGAGGGGCTGGAGTCTCTCCACGAGGTCGGCGTCGAGGGGTTCGTCAAGCAAGTCCAGGATGCGGAGAAAGGACGGGGCGCGCTGAACCGCCTCGCGCTGCTCGGAGGCGCCATTCCGCAAGACGGCGATCCGCGCC
>Ga0182024_10004353_pt1 | contig 32687 bp, 26 predicted proteins | sample P32metaG_FD_120480 | JGI IMG/M metagenome (GOLD analysis project Ga0182024, IMG submission 120480) | Permafrost microbial communities from Stordalen Mire, Sweden - P3-2 metaG (Illumina Assembly) | ecosystem: Environmental > Terrestrial > Soil > Wetlands > Permafrost | place: Sweden: Stordalen...
CACGGTAGCAAACTCTTTGGGCTCGACGGACCGACCGGCACCGTATACCCGATCGTGCCGATTCTCTCGTTTGCCATCGTCTTCGGATTGAGCATGGACTATGAGGTCTTCCTGGTCGCCCGAGTCCTCGAAGAACGGCGGCGCGGTCTATCCGAGAGATCAGCGGTGATCGAGGGCCTGGCGCGGACGGCCGGGCTCATCACGAGCGCCGCGGCAATTATGATTGCCGTCTTCACCGCATTCACCGTGGGAAGCTTTCTGGTCGTCCAAATGCTGGGCTTTACGCTCGCCGTGGCGGTGTTCATTGACGCTACAGTTGTGCGGATGGTGGTCGGGCCGGCACTCTTGCAACTTGCCGGCGATTGGAATTGGTGGCCCTTTGGTCTTTATGGGACCCCGGCGACGTCTGAAAAGGAGCTTGTCCCATGACGGCAAGCACCGTGGATGCTCCAGTGACAGCGTAGGGCCTTGCAACAGCCTGATTAAGCGATGCGATTTATTTCACTTTCTCTCCTTGAGCGCTGGACTGGCCGATATCAAAGTCCTTGCGTCCAAGATTTGCCCTTCCCGAGCCCCATTCGATTGCAAGAATCGAGGAGCCGGGCTTGCCCTGCAGCTTTGCCTCCACTTGCGACGCGGACCAAGCGCCGCCGACCTGCCGCAGCCCATAGTAAATGAACTCCTTCTGCAGTCCCGTCCCCCGAAGCGTCTTCACCACATGCGCAGGGTACAAAATGCCGCGGTCAATCCACGATGTTACCGAATCATAGTAAGTCCGGTCTTCAGAGCCGGACACGCTCTTAAGGACAAAGCAATCCCGTGCGCCGTATTTCTCCGGTGCCAGAAGTTCCTGATGCTTCCAGAAGAACTGGCTCTCTACCATGTCTTCATAGGAGAAATCTGTTCCCACGAGTGGGTCGTTCCAACGTTCGAATGGCAACACGCTAGCGGCCTTCTCGCCAGGAAGTACCGCCTCGATGGTCACGTGCCCACTCACGGTCATATGCAGAAGAACGCTGGTCTTCTCTGAGCCGGGCCCCGAGATCTCGCATAGCACGCGCAGACCATCGGGAAACCAGTGAGCCTTGGCGGCAAACTTGTAGCTCGTGCGCTTGCCATTGCCTTCCACCCGTGTGAGTCGCCCGGTCACGCGGTAATCCAATTTTTCAATACGCTGGCGCGAGCCAGTCAGCACAGTCTCCAGGTCAGAATTAGCCGCGAAGGCCCGCGATGGATGCCCCAGCGACAACAGCACTAGCAAAGCTATGGACACTTGAATCGCCCCAAAGGCGCAATTCGCCCATCTGGCTTCTGGATACCGGCCAAACTTGCGGCTGCGAGAGAGCATTACGACGCGGCGCAGGAAGGTCATAGTTATGTATACAGCCAAAGTCCGTATCGCGCCCATCCAGGGCGACGGGTCGTGATTCTCGAGCCGAAACGAAGGCCGAATACATTTGCGCAGACCAGCCTGTTACCTCATTTGTCGCTTGCGACAAAGCGGCGGTTGTACTTGGAGAGGGATCCATCTACGAAGGAGCCCTCCGCCTGTGTCTGCGTGAAAGCAAACGCTGGTCACGATTACGGGGCCTGTGGTTCGTCAAAACCTCACGAGCCGGGCTAGAGCTTCTTCCTCGCGGCCTGTCAACCCATTGATGCGTTGCTCCGGCCCGATGTTACTCCAAGCCACAAGGCTCGGCTCGCGACAAAACAAAGCGGCGCCAGCGGTTCTGGATTGGAGCAGAGAGAGTTGCTCCGGTAGACGAAGTTGTCGGAGTCTAGGCCGCGACGGCGTAACGGTGGTGCAGTCCGCCGAGTCGAGTGAAGGAGCGAATCTTGCTTCCCATCGCAGGACATATCGCGGTTGGCCGACCTGTCGGCGTATCCTTCGCCAGTCCGAGGTGCGTCCGATCCTCATGGTAGTAGCGCACATACTCAGTCATCAGCCGCTTCAAATGCCGCTCGTTCAGGACGATCACGTGATCTAGCAAGTCTCGTCGGCGGCTTCCCGCCCAACGTTCAGCAACCCCATTCTGCCATGGACTGCGAAAAGCAGTGCGCACTGGCTGGCTGCCCATGTCTTTCGCGGCCGAAATTACGTCCCTGCCAAACTTGGAGTCGTGGTCCAACAACAGGAACCGTTGCATCGGTGCATACGGTCATGCTTCTCGCATCTGTTGCACGATCCAGAGAGCATTCGGATTTCGAGTCACGTTGAATCGCAGAATCTTCCGCCGGTCATGACCGATAACAAAGAAGCAGTACAGTACGCCGAAGGTGAGCGTCGGTACGGTGAAGAAGTCCATAGCCGCGATTGCCTCACGATGATTCCGGAGGAACGTGAGCCAGCGTTTGGCAGGATCAGGATTTCTCGGGATTCGCCGTAGCCAACGCGAGACCGTGGTTTCCGACAGACAGAAGCCCAACTTTAGCAGCTCGCCGTGAATGCGCGGCGCTCCCCAGGTCGGATTCTCAGCGGCCATGCGAAAGATCAGAGTACGCACCTCCTTACTCACCCGTCTTCGTCCTCCGACGCGTCGGGCTCTTGAAACCCATGTCCAATACAACCGGAAGCCAGCCCTGTGCCAACTGACTACAGTTCTGGGCGTAACGAGGATGAGAGACCGCTCCCATTCTGACCACAGCCGCCGTAAGACAACCCAAAATAGCTTGTGTAGTGTGGTCAATCGCCGGCGAGGTCGTTTGGCATGCAGAGTCAGCAATTGCCGACGGAGAGCGAGATTTTCAAGGATGAGATCTTCTCGGGAACGGAAAGCACTGACAGCCCACCCCAGGAGATGACGGAACGACGTGACGATGGCCAAAATCATGGCCAGAATCTTATCGAAAGCCGCATCAAACCCATCTCCAAGACATTCATTCTGCGGATACACCAGGTTTTGACGAGGGACAGCCCCCATTTCTCGCCTCTTTTGCGAGAAGTGGGGCCCATCCACGATCACAACTCCCTGAACCCATAGGGGACAGATTTGCTCTTCGAGCGAGATCCCACGTTTGCCAAAAAGCAGGCAAACATGGGGCACTCCAAGGTTGAAAATGAGGGTTCCTCTTGAGAGTTATACTTCCCCGTTGCAGAAGTGGGCCACCCGCCCGCCGCCACAAAAGGAACATTGATCTGTCTCCCTTTCAGTTCAGCCGCTTCAAGATGTAGGCAGTCCTGCCCTTCGTTGAAATCTCCACTTTACTCTCGGAGCCAACGATATAGCGCTGCGCTGCACCAACACTTGAATCGACCGGAGTTGCGGATATATTGGCCCGCGCCCACTGCGAGGGAAGAGTCCAATCCACGGCGCCGCCATCTACCGAGTAGAGGACAATCTCTTTGTCACTGATTGGAATCACGCGCCGTTGACCGTCGACGCTTTTGAAATCGTGGTCAACGACCGTCCAGGAACCATCGTCAAGAACCGTGGAGACCGTCCCGTCACTAAATCGAGCAATGTAGTTGTTGCGAGGTACGGTAACGGTCTTTCCGTCCTTTTCCACCCGCTTCTCGCCCACCTTCTCGGTTCCGAGCCAAATCAGATTCTTCTTTAATAGATAGGATTGGGTGAGATTGCCGAGGTAATACATGTCTGCGATCTCGGCTCCGCTGTACTTATTGAGATGCAAACCACCGATCTCGTTGGTCTCTCGAAACGAGTAGCCTAGATTCATGGACCAGCCCAATGCCTGTCCCACGCCATCCTGAAATTTGCCGCCACCGTAGAGCTTTCCTTGCATCATCATGAGATGGAAGGGATCGGAGATCACGAAGCGATGCTGCACGCCCTCTGATTTTCCGTAGTAGGCATCCACAGGTCCTTCAGTCAAAGGAACGATGCCGCGTTCCATAAACCAATCAAGGATTTTGGCGCCATAAACTGTCTCAGAAACAATGCCTATGTCTTCGCCAGGGCCGACACTAATATCACAATTGCGGAACGTATCCAGACGGATGCCTTCCGAAACCGGGACTGTATCTAGAAGTGATTGGATACGCCGCTGAAAGTAGCCGGAGCGGAATTGTTTGGTATTGGAAATCCGATAGTCCGGCGGCGCACCGTCAAACTGGTAGGACCAGACGTAGGGTTTGCCTTCTCGATTGAATTGCAAAACACTCGGGTCAAAAAACGGGTTGTCAGGATAGGCATCGTTGAGATTGATGTGATACTCGATGTTTGCGTTATATTCGGCCGCATCTTTCACCAGCTTTCGCAATGCCGCGGCTCCACCGGCTCGTTCGTTCACTTGATTCAATGCCGGGTAGCCGGTGTCGTGACCCGTGAACTGCCATCCAACCAGAGTCACTCGCTGTTTGGCGTTGCCTGTCACCTTGGCGACCGCGCGCACAATTTCCAGGGTTTCGGCGAATGAAGCAATCGGCGGAGCGTAACCACCCGGTGGCTCTTTGACCGGCTTTATCCAATCGATAAAAACGATGTAGACGAAAGTCTTCGGTTCGTAGGTATTGCTCGGTGTCCGCATATGGTCGCGATGCCACAGAGCAGCTTCCATCCAGTTGACGGCACCATCGTGATTGCGATCTTCGGTAAGGACCGCCACGCGCGACTGAAGTAATGGCTGCACGTCGCCAGCGATGCGGTAGTAGTAGGTACCGAGCCACATTGCAAAATCCGTGCCCGGACCTTCCCCGCCCAAAACTTGGGTCTTGAGTTTCCAGTAGGGGATGTTGTCGGAGATGGTCGCTACAACTCCCGGCACATCAGCGGAAGCCCAGTTTGTGTCTTTCGGGTACTGTTCTCCATCTGCTTCGCTGATCTTCATGAAGTGCGCGGTTGACTGCCAGAGAAGATTCGAGAAAGGTTCATTCCACTTCTGCCGCCCGTATTCGCCGCGATAGGCTTCACCCTTCCCCTCAGCTGCAGGGACCCGGACTAGATAGTGATCCGGAAACTCCAAGGTTTGCAGATGGAAACCTCCGGCCTCCAGCACTTTCGTCAATTCGAAAAGAAGCTCGTTGCCTTCGATTGCAAACCGCCAGTTCAGCTCCAAATCGAGAGAAGGAACCCGCATCACATACGTCACACCCAAGGCCGTGGACTGGACGCCGACGTTCAAGTCGCTAGCCGTGTACAGCTGTCCATTCAACTTGATTGTCGGGCGCGACGACTCCAATGCCGCCGGAAGGCTCTTTGCACTCGCCGTCTGATATTTGAAAACACGCGGAAATTTTGCATCCAGTGTGACCGAAAGAGTTTCCGATCGGATCTCCAGCGAGGCCGGTGATTGCGCGCACAGATCCTTCGGTCCAAAAGACAGCCCCAGAAGGACGGCGCCAACGATTGCGATTCTGCATACGGGGATCGATTTGCAAAGGACGGTATTTCGCATCGTGCCTGAATCCTCCTGCAACTGCACGCTCAAACAAAGAAATTTGGTTGATTTGGCCTCATGCGTAGACCATCGCGAGGCACCAGAAGGCTAGCCTATGTAATTCTGTGTTGTCAACATTAATGTTGACAGTAACAGAGGACAAGCGCTGTTTTCCCGCCGTTCGTTCGCGTTTTCGTGCCGTCCATTCTGACTCGATCTCGACCCGTCCCTCACATCCGGTTGCGGAGTGGCGAAAACTGCTCCACTCCCAGTCCTCCGGACGCTCGCACAACCCAGCCTTCAGCGGATTGCGATGAAGATAGCGCAGCTTTTCCACAAACTGCGGGTAATTTCGAATGTTGAAATCGTAGTACCTCTTTTGCCAGAAATGCTCCGCATCGCCAATCAAACGCCGCGCTATAATGCTTGTTTCAGAACCCAGCCATGGCCGTCCGCCCAGGCCACCTTGACCGTCCAGTTCGAAACACCTCCCCGCAGGTTCCTAAATGACACCGTCTCACCCAACTTTACGCATCGCCGCGCCGTCAGGTAAGCGCGAAGAGTGTCAAAATCCTCGATGTCGAGCTCCATGGATTGACTGGTCCCGATTTGAAATTTTGGTCATTGCCTGCCGCTCTCCGCGCCCGCGAGCAATACAACTCGGGCGAAGAGGCCGGTCGTGTCGCCGGAATTCGTCTTGTTCTTACCATACCCAACAGCAAATGTGACGGTGTCGTTAGCTTTCATTTCGATTTGACCTGAATACGCCGCCGTAGGGCTCGCCCCCTGCACCTTGCGGAATGCCGGGTCTCCTCCGTAGCCATCGATGTCGGCGTCAAAGAGGGACGTGCCATTGTGCAGCACATGCACATCCGTCGTAGACCATACATGGACGCCTGCGAATTGAGCGCTTATCTTGTAGGTACCTGCCACGGGCGCCACGAAGCGAACCAGACTGTATTGGCCGCTATTACTCGCTTCCATGGCGACCTCGCCGCCGCGCACGACCCAGCCATTGGGTGAAGGCCAAACTTGCGACTGCTTCGTGGTGTTATAAGCGATGTAGGGGTAATAACCCAGGCCCGGCCCGCTGCTGGTAGCTGGATGCCAGAACCCAATCGGACTGGCCCCGTCACTATACTTGTCGAATCGAAACTGGTCAGGTGCGAGAGAGTTGGTGTCGGAATAGCCGTACTGCCAAACCTTATTGGGATTGTCACGGAGAGAGAAATCAGCGGACAAGTCGAAAGTCGTTTGGGCGCGCGCTAGCAGGCCAAAGAGTATGACGGTGACGGCGACGGCGATTCGTCCCATACTAGCCTCCTAAGAATTCCTGATCGACAAAATTCCTTATGTTAACAATAGTGTTGACATAGAGCGATGCCTCGACTAGCCTACCACAGCCGATCGCGCGAGTTTCCCGGCTAGATCGCGCGCCGCGCTTTTGCACCTCAAATACCTTTACGCAATTTCGAGCATCCCTAGGAGATCTTTCTCTGAAAGTGCGACTGTCACTGGATCTCTTTCGATAACAATGCTCCCGCAATCCTCATAATTTCTTCGCGCGAGCCGCGAAAAGCCCAAAGCTGTGAGCGGTCTTCCATGTAGTGCAACCCCGTATCTCCGCCAATTGCGGGAGCGTGATACTCCATTTCACTGAACATTCCCCATCGGCTGTTCACGCTACAAGCCTGGGTGGAGTATCCACGATCATCAAGCTCGGTCCAGGGGACATCAGCGTACTCGCCCGATGGATTGACAAAGAAATTTCGAATCACGAGTGCGTGCTTGTCGGCAGTGGGATATAGATAGCCGATGCGGCCGGTGGTAACGATGGAGCGTGTTCCGATTTTGTGTTCGCCGGCTGCCCGCATCTTGAAGCGCACTAGACGATCACTTACAACGAGCTCGTCCGCAGGTGCATCAACCAAGCCAAAGTAAATTCTTGGCTCTATTTTGGAGTACGTCGGAATAAATAGCTCGCCCCGATGCGGCATTTGCGTCAGACTCCACAGGCCGACCAGAGGAGCGTCGTTCCGACTAGGATCGAGAATTCTCAGGGAGGTTAGCAGAGTGTGTCCGGCATATTGAACCGCATTGAACTGAATCGCAGCGTCGTAACGAAGTGGATTCCGGGCGGCCGCAACCGATTTTGTGATCTCCAGAGCTACCCGCTTCTTGGATCGGAACGCATCGACATCCAAGCGGTTGGTGAGTTTTATTCCAGCGGCAGTTTTAGTCAGTTCATAGTGCCCGGGGTCGAGGCTTCGCGGTTGCCAGTAGCCGGCAATATCGATGTTGGGATAGTTTGGAAAAAAGAAGTCGACTTCAGGTGCGAGCCAGGTTCTGTCACCTCCCGAATTTTGCCAGTCATCGCTCGCGTAGTAGGTTCGAGCTGAGTCGATGCTGTTAAGCGCAGAGTTCGTCCATAAGAAATTTTCTTCGCTGCCGGGCGCGTAGACCCCGAGAATCCTGCCTCCATGGGGCAGAATCAGTAGTCGAGTTCCATCCTCAGTTTGATGAAGTGCGGTCGACTTGCCGACGGCTTTTAAGTTTGCGATGAGCTCGCGGAGCATTTCTCTGCCGCCTATATGCCTGGAATATAACCTTTGCCGAAGGTGTTTGTGGACTCTTTTCTGAAGTCGGATACCAGAGACATAAGCGCTGTGGTTCCTCCGTCGGCAACGATCGTTTGACCGACAATGAAGGACGCGTCGTCTGAACACAAAAAAGCCGCCAGCTTGGCGATGTCCGATGGCTCGCCGCAACGCGCCACTGGAATTGCTTTGTAGCCGGTTTTCGCAGCGATCTCTTCGGTAAAGCCCGGGATGCATTGGAAATAATTCTCAACTGTGATCCAGCCGGGAGCTATCGCATTTATACGGATGCCTCTATAGGCTAATTCCACAGCCAAAGATCGGGTGTAGGCGAGGATCGCCCCTTTAGTCGCCGCATAAACCGAATGTTCGGGCACGCCTTGGAGCCCGTGGACCGAGGACATATTGCAAATGACGCCGCCTCCCCGCTGCAGCATGTCTTCCACCACTCTCTGGGTGAGGAAGAACTGCCCGCGAAAGTTGATGCGAAACATCTTGTCGAATTGTTCAGGCGTGACTTTTAGGAATGGACGGTTCATGGTGACACCGGCGTTGTTCACCAGGCAATTGACTCCGCCGAGAAACTCGTTGGCTTGATCTGCAAGTAGCGTAACCTGCTCCAGTGCATCAAAGTCCGCTTGAAATGCCGCGGACTTGCGCCCCAATGCCCTCACCTCTTCGACGGCAAGCTTCACCCCGTCGTCGCTTTGAACGTAGTGGAACACGACATCGGCACCCTGACGGGCAAATTCCAGTCCAATTTCATGTCCAATTCCCGTGTCGGAGCCGGTGATCAGAGCTTTTTTTCCCTGCAGTCTGGTTTCTTGAGGCATGAGGACCGATCGATATGTGAATTGTGATAGTAATGTTCTGATAATGTTTTGCGCGTATGGCGGACCATCTTCCTCGCCTCGTTACGATAACACTTAGCGGCGCGGGCTAACGGCAGATTATGGCAGGGCACAATCTACGTCCCCACAGGTTCTGTTGTCAACAATAATGTTGACTAAATTACGAGCGCTCAGCGATAATCTCGAATCGCGCCCCAAGTTCCTTCCATGAGAATTACCGCAGTCGAGACCATCTATTTACCACGCGGAATTACGGTTCACGCTGGTGCCATCACGTACCTATGGGTTCGTATCCACACTGACGAGGGCCTCATAGGGTTAGGCGAAAGCTATCCAAATGCCGAAGCGGAAGCGGCCGTCGTGCATTCGCGTCTGGCCGCCGTGTTGTTGGGGAAAGATCCGAGCGCCATTGATCGGTTATGGGCGGACATGTTTCTCGCCGTCTCATATAGCGGCTGGGGTGGCGCGGAAATGCGGGCGATTAGCGCTGTCGACATCGCTCTGTGGGACTTGCTGGGCAAGGCTACAGGCCAACCGATCTACAAGCTCCTGGGCGGCGCGTCCCGGCAATCTATACGCATCTACAACACCTGCTACGACCGGCTGGATTTCAATCGCGAACCGGCGCGACTTGCCGGCGAACTTCTGAGTAGCAACATCAAGGCCATGAAAATCTGGCCGTTTGATCCAATCGCCAAAGAAAACAGCGGGAACCACATCTCGGCGGAGCAGATCCGGCGCGGGATCGAGCCTTTGCGACTCATTCGCGAGGAATTTGGAGACTCGATCGATGTGGCTATCGAGTTTCACGGTTTCTGGAACCTGCCGTCGGCGATCAAGATCGCCGCCGCGCTAGAGGACTACAAGCCAATGTGGCTGGAGGAAATGCTACCGCAGGATAATTTGGCGGCCTATGCCGATCTGGCGCGTTCCACCGACATTCCGCTCTGTGTAAGCGAGCGGCTCATGACGCGTTGGGGATTTCGCGAGCTACTGGAAAATCGCGCAGCTAGCATTATCATGCCGGATATTTCGTGGTGTGGGGGGATTTCCGAAGGTAAGAAGATTGCTACCATGGCCGAGACTTATTATCTTCCGATCGCGCCGCACAACTGCGGCGGCCCAATATTGCATTTTGCGACAGCTCATCTCTCCGCAAACGTTACCAACCTCTACATCATGGAGACCGTCCGGCGTCACTATAGCGAAGAATATGACGGACTGGTCACGCGGAAGCTGGTTGCGGGAGTGAGTGGGGAATTGCCATTGCCTCCCGGCCCGGGTCTGGGCGTCGAATTGAATCCCGAAGTGCTCGCTCGCATGGATGCAGTCGTGAAGCGATCTTCTCTCTAGGATCGTCCTCGAGCGTGGGGGGCTACCTTGCGTGGCCCTATGCTTCTGTCTCTGGTTCGTCGTTCAGCGTTGCCAGCAGAGTGCCAACTGGCACTTTTAGTCCTAGTTCAACCTGAATCGCTCCCAGATAGCCCTTGCCCATCGCTTCGACTTCCATTTCGACCTTATCGGTTTCGACGGTAAACAACGCCTCGCCCTTCTCGACAAACTCACCCGGCTTTTTGAGCCAACTGGTTACGGAACCTTCCTCCATGGTGAGGCCGAGCTGCGGCATAACTATTTTGTAAGACATCGCTAAGACTTTCTCCTCAATGTGCTCATCACGTCTTTAACTTCGCTCACGATGCGCTCGACCGACGGAATCATTTGATTTTCGAGCACAGGGCTAAATGGATTCGGGACCGCCAATGAACAAATTCGTTTCGGAGTTACTTGCAGTTCGTCGAAGCAATCCTCGACCGCGATTGCCAGAAGCTCACCCGCAAAACTGCAGTAGGAAGGCGATTCGTCAATCACCACGAGCCTCCCGGTCTTCTTGATGGAGTTTGTAATCTTCTGCCGATCCAGAGGAACGATAGTCCGTGGGTCGATTACCTCGGCGGAAATACCGTCCCGCGCCAAGACCTCCGCAGCTTTTGCCGCCAGGTCTACCATTCGCGACATGGCTACAATGGTGAGATCCTTACCCTCACGCACGATTCGAGCGTCTCCGAATGGAATCAGATAGCCTTCTTCGGGCACGACGCTCTTGGAGTTATAGAGAGACTTATGCTCAATCAATGCAACCGGTCCGGGATCCCGAAGCGCAGTTTTGAAGAGTCCTTTTAGGTCATAAGGTGTGGCGGGAAGAGCGACTTTCAATCCCGGCGTGTTGGCAAACCAGTTATAAAAAGTATGCGAATGGTGCGCTCCAGCATTGCGTACGGCGCCCATTGCTCCCCGAATCACGACCGGGGCTTTGATCTTTCCATTGGACATGTATGAAATGTTCGCCGCCTGCTGCACGATTTGAGTAATGGCTTCGAGAGCGAAGTCCAGAAACACTTCGTCGACCACGGTACGCGTGCCTGCCATGGCGGCGCCGATCGCTACGCCCGTGGCTCCCAGTTCGCAGATGCCTGTGTCGCGCAGCCGCTCATCGCCGAACTCTTTCCAGAGTCCCCGAGTCTGACGGAAGTTTCCGCCACGTTGGCCGATGCCTTGCCCGATGTAAACGATGCTGCCGTCTCTGGCCATTTCTTCGCGAAGAGCTTCCACTCCCGCGTCCGCATAAGTAATCACACGGCCTTGCTCTGACATGCTTTCTCCTCAGCTAAAACACATGCTCGTGAACGGAGTCCGCTGACGGTTCCGGGCTTTTCTCGGCGAATTCCACCGCTTGATCGATCAGCTGTTCGATCTCCTGATCGGCCGCCAGCAGCTTGCTTTCATCCATGCCACCGGATTCAAGCAGTCGCTTACGAGCAAGTTTCACAGGATCCTGCTGCTTCCATTGTTTAACTTCGTCGCGGGTTCGATAATCCGTTCCGGGGTCGCCTTCGTGGTGGCCAACATAGCGATATGTCTTGCATTCGATCAGGCTCGGGCCGCCACCCTCCCGAGCACGGCGGATGGCCGATTGTGCAGCCTCATGAACCGCGACCACATCCTGCCCGTCAACTGCAACGCCCAGCATTCCATACGCCGCTGCACGACTCGCGACGCTCGTATTTTTGGTGGCGCGCAGAAAGGCCATTTCTGTCGCGTACAGATTGTTCTCGCACACATACACGACCGGCAGATTCCAAACGGCACCAAGATTAACGGCTTCGTGAAACGAGCCGCTATTGACCGCGCCATCTCCAAAAAAGCAGACAACGACTTGGCCACTCTTACGCACCTTAGCGCTAAGGGCGGCGCCAGTAGCAAGCGGAATAGGTGCGCCCACGATTCCGTTCGTACCCATAAATCCATACTCGGGCGCATACATGTGCATGCTCCCGCCGCGGCCGCCCGAGCTTCCTGTACGCTTACCCCAAAGTTCGGCGAGCACAATGCCGGCCGGTACTCCTTTTGCCAGGGCGTGACCATGTCCGCGATGCGTGCTAAAGACTAAGTCCTTCGCTCCGAGATTCGAACAAACACCTACCGCGACTGCTTCCTCACCCACATACAAGTGGACAAATCCGGGAAGTCTCCCGTTGCGGTACAGTTCCTGCACTTTAAGCTCGAACAGCCGAAGTTCGAGGATCTTCTTGTAATAGCTGAGAAGCAATTCCTGCGAGATTTGCTCCGCCAGAACTCGTTCCACCATGATGAAATCCTCCCGAACTTATTGCGACAGTGGCAATTTCTGAGGGGTGTGTTCGCGCTGCGAACGGTAGACGGCGGTGAATAGTTCCACCACGCGGCGCCCTGCTTCGGCATCGACCATGGGTTCTCGATCTTCCGACACCGCGCGGAGAAAGTCAGCCAGTTGCACCTGGTGGTAATGGGTCATCACGTTCCAGGGGCGCGAGCGGTCTTCACGATTCCATGCTTCCAGATTTTGCTCCTCCCCCGGCACGGTCCAAATATCGTTGAAAGGAGGATCCATTTTCTCCGTGACACCAGAAATGAATGGGGATCCGCTGTCGGTCTCCGCTCCTACCGATGCTCCGGAAGAACCATGAATGTGAATCTTTCCCCACAATCCAGGCCGCTGCGAATTACTCAGAACAATCGAACCCATCCCACCACTTTTGAAACGGACAGAAGCAATTACCGTATCGTCCACCTCGATACCGGGATGGTTATAGGTGTCCCAATAACCATGCAATTCCACGGCGGGACCCATGAACCAACTCATCAGATCGAGATAGTGCGGCGCTTGACTTACTACCACCCCGCCTCCCTCACCCTCCCAGGTTCCCCGCCAGGGATCGGAAAGGTAGTAAGCGGGTTCACGCCAGCCAAGCATGGTTACAATTGCGAGCACCGGTTTGCCGAGCTTTCCGGCATCGATTGCTTCTTTCATTCGCAGGACCGGTTCATACCACCTACGCTGACTAATTACTCCTAACTTGATTCCGGCCGCACGTGCCGCCGCAATTGCACGGTTGCAAGATGCGAGGTCGATGGCGAGCGGCTTTTCTGAAATCGCGTGCACACCCGCGGCAGCCGCGATTTCGACGGCGGCTGGATGTTGAGTATGCTGCGTGCAGATTGACAGCACATCCACTTTTTCGCGGTTCAACATCTCAGTGAGATCGGTGTAGGCATTAACATGCAAAGTCTTGGCAAATGCTTGTGCTCGCTCTGCAGAAACATCGCATACCGCAACCAGTTCAGAGTTCAAGAGTGTTTGATAAGCGAGCGCGTGAGTCCCGGCGACCTTGCCGCACCCCACAATTGCCGTCTTCAGGCGACTTGTATTTGCTTTATGCATGATCCTTGCTTCACCAAGCACTTATGGCTCCAGATTGTGAATCAGGAAATGGAGGTGCCGTCCGATTCGCCCGGACGGTGTCGCAATTCCACAAGAAACCCGAGTAACTGCTGGGTATCCATAAGCGCCCAACGCGTGCCAGGGCGAATCCCCGTACCAGACTGAAGTACAGTTACTCCAGACTTTGCCAACTCCTGAATCACGGAATCGATGTCAGTGACCTCAAACAGAACGTGGTGAATTCCACCGCCGGTTTGATCGAGGAAATCCTTATAGCCACTGCGGCCTTCTAGGGGCTGAATCAGTTCGACTTCGACATCTCCCAACTGGACGAAAGCTTGCTTGACTCGAATACGCTCTTCGACGCCGCGGTAGTAGTACTTGGATTCCGGTCTATCGGGCCACTCCACCGAGCGAAAGGGTCCAATACCAAAAAGGGAAGTCAGCAACTTCGTCGTTCGGTCCCTGTCGGGGACAACAATCCCAATCTGGACGAGGCGCTTGAGCTGCACGCCAGCCGGAAGAGAAGAGGATAAACTCGATGTCATGTTTTCTTTCAGAGTCATCGAGCCAGATAGCCTCCGTCCACCGGAAGAATCACGCCCGTTACCATGGAAGACGCGTCCGATGCCAAAAATAAAGCCGGGCCGACGATCTCTTCGGGTTCGCCCACGCGCCCGAGAGGAATGTTGGACACCCAGGTCTGCATCAACTTCTTCGGATCGAATTGCGGTTCGGCCATGACTTCCTTGAGCCCAGGCGTCATGAACTGGCAGGGGGCGATGGCATTGACACGAATTCCCCGATCGGCCCATTCCAAAGCGAGTTGCTTAGTCATGGCGTTGACGCCGCCTTTACTTGCGCAATACGCATTTGCACCGCGGCCAACGCCTACTATGCCAGCGATCGATGAGAAGTTGATGATCACTCCGGCGCCCTTCTTTAACATGACGCGCGCCGCTGCTTGGCAACACAAGAATGTGCCGCGCAGATTGATGTCCAGCACCCGGTCCCAGGTCTCAAGCGGAGTCGATTCCGCAGGATCATGTTGCGGAATACCTGCACAGTTCACCAGGATGTCGACGCCGCCCAGTTGGCTAACGGTTGCATCCACCATGGCAGATATCTCCTCGGGCACTGCAACATTTGCCTTTAATGCGATGGCTCGCCTTCCCAGTTTAAGCACTTGTTCGGCGGTGCGCTGCGGGTTCTCAATATTAAGATCACAAGCCGCAATGTCGCAGCCAAATTCCGCGAAGCCGAGTGCGATTGCTTCACCGAAGCCGACTCCAGCCCCAGTGATTAGCGCCACGCGCCCGCTGAGATCAAACAACTTTCGAGTGGCAGTCTTTTTAATATCCATGGTTCAAATCTCAAGAGCTCTTACATAAACTTCTGTTCAATAACTCTTTGCGGTTGCGGGCACGCTTTCGAACAACAACATCTCCGATGTCCCGGCTGTCTCAAGCCTGACAGGAATGCCGTCTGTCATCAGTTGAATGCCAGATAATTCGACTGTCTCGCCGCGGTTTTCGAGTGTGACCTTGTAAGCGACTGAAGCATCGAGGCCGCGGGGCACGAAATGATAGACAGGATCTTCAAGGTTCGAGGTCCGGAATAAGGTCGCGACATCGCGCGTCTTATCGAGGCTGGCATATTCGAGGACGAGCCACGGCGACTCGCTAAAATACGGCGTCGTCGGCGTGTGATGATAGACCACGCTCCGGCGAAGGAGGGGTCGTAACTCGTTCTTGTAAAGATTGACTCCAGCACGGATCTTGTTTCGCAAAGTGGGGCTTAATTCAGCTAGGGATGGGGCAATTCCGCGGAAGATTGGTAGCGACATCTGCACCTGCCGCAACTGGGAATCGATGTCGCCGTCTCCAGCCAGATCGGGAACTTCCGTGCCAAAGGTGCGTAAGAGAATTTCCGGCGGCAGTACCCACGTCATGCCGTTCAAAATCTTTACGCCCCGAGGTTCCCGCATCCAGTCCGAGAGTTCGGTATTGTCAAACCGACGCAAGATACCCCAATCGAGTCGCCCGCCACCGCCTGCGCAGTTCTGAAAGATAACGCCCGGAAATTGCTGCCGCAGGTGATCAAACATGGCGTAAAGATTTTCGACGTGACGCCACGAGGAGTTTTCAACGAATCCTTCGCGCACCTGATTTCCGTCTTCTTCAACGGACATGTTGTAATCGATCCGAAAGACGTCGAGATCATACTTTTTGATGATCCGCGCCATCTCCGCTTCCATCCATTTGGCTACTACGGGATTTCCCACGTCCAAATGGCGGCCATTGGCGATAGGTTGTCCGTTGCGAGTCAGAATCCAGTCGGGATGTTCTTTGCGTAACTTGGATGCCGCTCCTGCACCCTCAATCTCAACCCACAGACCGAAGCGCAATCCCTTCTTGCGCGCATATTCGCGGATGGGCTGAAGGTCGTTCGGCAACCATGCGCCGGCGTACCAATCGCCGACATTGTCATACCAGTGGTTAGGCTCGGGTCCATACCAGCCAGCGTCGATGAAAAATGTCTCGGCACCGATATCCGCGGCCATGTCGATCTCGCGATCAATGCCCGCCTCAGTTTCGTGATCGACGATATAGCCGCGATGGTTTGCTTCTACATCGAAGACATGTTCCGAAGGTGGACGCGGCAGAACATCCCGGCGCACGTGATTCAGAAGCGCCTGAGTTACGTGGTCCAGATCCGACTTCATGCAGAGGATGTGAGTTTCCGGAGTCCTGACCATCTCGCCCGGTTCGAGCACTCGCAGAACTGGGTCGACCGAACTGGGGCCCATCTCGAAAAACAATCGAGCTTCATTTACTGGTCTGGCAATTGTGTCCGAGCGATCAACCGGAGATTTCTCTACGTTGCTCGTAACTCGGATTTTCCAATTTGCGCTCCAGCCGAGTGAAGCAACGAACCATTCTCCGGTTGCGTTGTTGCGGGCGAAAAATGTCGGGTGACCCCATCCAGACTTGCCGCGTTCTCCGGAAATAATCTTGGTCTCGTTGACGACCGGATCGAAGCGCCACGCACCTTCGTATCCCCACTTACTATATTGTGTGTAGCCCACGTCATAAACGTCTTCGGAATCCGGTTGAAGCTTCTCTGCGAAATTTGGAGTGTGCCAGAGCTGTCCTGACCAGGGCGACACGCTTGAGATCGCCGTCGGACGGTGCCCGTTGTTTGTAATTTCGAGCCAGCGAACCATCACCGGGCCGCCGCTCAGCAAAGTGTGAATCTTCACTCGAATGGGACGGCTACTGCTTTGAAGTTCCACCGTGACTAGCGTTCCGTCCGGATTCTGAACCTCGGATTTGTTGGCCCCGATCCATTTCCACGTTCCAGAAAGCTCCTGCCCTTCGATTTCAAGTTTGAACGCGTCGACGGGCAGAGTGTCCATCCGCTGACGTTCTGCGTCGATTTGAATATCCGCAATGATCTGGCCGCTCGAATCCCAGTAACGACTGAGCCAGCGGCCATTGCGCAGTTCCTCATCGCAAACCATGAGACCTGAGGTGAAACGAACTCCTGGAATCTGCCCACTCCTGATGAATGCCGAATGCGGCCCCTGTTCGGCTGGGACTGCTGCAAACAGAAATGAAGGGAGAAACAAGCAGAAACAGAAAGCCGCGATGGTATTCACGAAGGAAGTCGCAACGCGCCCGTTTATGCGCGCACGAACTCTCCCATCGCAAAATCGCATCGCAGCCTCCCCCGGCTAGCTTGCAACTTTCCATTGCACGTTCCCTTTGCCGGCAAGCCTCGTCACTCTGCCTTGCTGCTCAAGTAGCAAAAGATGACCGTGCAACGGATACATGAGTAGCCATTGATTTGTCAGAGGCCATGTTCCTAAAGCCGGCCCACATTCATCCATGAAGCCCCGCAGCGTAACACCTTCGGGATGCTTTTCGAGGGTCTTCCAAACAAGAGCCGCAGCATTGTCAACGAAGCGGCGGGACTCGGTCAGGAATTCTGACACTTGCGAACCGTGGTATGTCGGCCAATGGCCGGAGTAAATCCAGTCAATATCAAACGCGTGCAGCATTTGTAATGTACCCAGGTATGCAAGGACCGAGTAATAGCCAGGTGGAAGCGCCGGTTCACCGGCCGTCGTGGGGCAGTAGCGTCCGTGCAGGGCATCGCCGACGAAAACGGCTTTGTTGCCCGGGTCGTACAGGGCCAAATGCCCATCGCTGTGGCCGGGCACATGCAAAACCTGGAGTGAACGTTCATCGTCGACTCGTATGTGTTCGCCACCGACAAAAGTTTGGTCGATCCGCTGCGGGTCTCCCACCATCTTTCGCACCCAGGCGCTTGCCTCGGCGTGCAGGCCCAGACCCACGCCGTGCTCCGGAATCCACTGGTTGTAACGCGAGGCAAAAAGACGATCGGGGTCTTCGATCATCAAACGGTCCGGCTCTCCACATGCGAGCATTACCTGACCGGCCATCTGCTTAAGTGACGCGTTGCCGCCGTGATGATCGGCATCGGCGTGGGTATTGATTGCGATCGTGAGCCGGGATGGCGCTATCCCCATTTGCTTGAGAAACGGAGAAATCGTCTCGCTTGGCGTATAGGACGCGCCCGTGTCCAGCAGGACTGTGTTGTCGCCCAAAAACAGATACTGGAACAGATTGCGGTCCGCGACGAGTGACGCGATCTGATAGACGTGTCGGAAGATTTCCATAATCCCGCCCGGCTAGGTGCCGGAGTTCAAGTCAAGAATCAGTGAAACGCAGAAGTGCCACGCTTTTTCGCGATACGATGAGATCTCAGAGAAGAACGACGTAGTAAAGTGACCGTGCTCCCGCAGAACTCCCAATGCCACTCGCACAATACTAAACTCAAAAGCTGATCGTCAACACTTTTGTTGACATAATTTGACCGGCTCCGCAGAGCAGCGCAATTTGCGCGCGATACTATGAAGCCCGTACGAAGTGAATCCCGCGAAAGACTTATCACGAACCGACCCATCACGTTCGACAACCTAGGCACGCCCGGCATAACTCAGAATCGCAATCGCCAGAACGAGGAAGCCAACCCCTAGAATCATGGTCCTGACGGGTCCCGTACCCGTTCGTTTCCATTCGCCGGTTAGGAAGCCGAAAATTGTGCTCGCCACAACGATCGCAGCGAGAAACAACGGCCAGCCAATGGAGGTGCCGAGATCTCCGAGTTTAACGGTCGAGATACTGTAAAGAATGATGCTGCCAAACCACAGAAAGCCCATGCTGGCTCCTACGAGCCAGTAATACCACGTGCCCGGCAAACGAAGAGTGCTGACGTTGCCTTTTTTGTGCATCAAGAAGTAACAGTAAATGACCCCCGGCAAAAAACCGGCGTAAAGGCACGGCAACCACACGGCGTTGGACATCATCGCCAGACTCGCACCGTGCTGCTGAGCAGAGCGCTGAATGCTTCCTCCGAATGCCAGACCCAGATTTAGCATTGACCCGAGGATGCCGGAAGTAAAGGCCAGCAGAAAGCCGCCCCAAAAACCTTGTCGTGTGCGGGGGCTGGCTCGTTGCAGGGCAGCTTCTCGATTCTTGCCCGCCAGTCCGCAGAGCGCTACGCCGAAAACTATAACCAGGACGCCCAGGAGGATCAGTCCCCCTTGCCGCGTCATGACGAGGTCGGCATGTTGAGCAAAAAGAGGAGTAAGCGCGCCTACCGCCGCAGAGGTCCCCAGGCAAACGGCGAAGGTGATTGCCAAGCCCAGTCGAGCTAGCGCGAGTCCGAAAAACACAAGCGATACGCCCCAACTTGCCCCAAACACCACCATGGCTGTCAAGGTTCCCCGGGAAACGGTTGTGTACGTCGACCAGAGCGCAGGCACGGTGAGAAGCGCGATCACAGTCGGGACCACAGCGACGCCCAGGATGGAAAAAGCGAACCACGAATGTTCCCACTCCCACTTCGTATTTAATTTCATGGGGAGCGCATACGCGGCATTCATGATGGCAGCGCATAAGACCAACAGAATTGCCTGGACGATTTGCGATGGCATCAGACTTCCTCACCCACTATCCAAGGACTGCTCGACCCTGCATCGAAAAGACAAACGTGTTGCTATCTCGCTCCCGTGCGTGAAGCGGAGTCATTGGAGCACTCGTTTTTCTTTCTGTCAACAACTTTGATGACAACTACAGGTAGAGGTGCGCCGAGAAAGAATATCAGCGGGGAGGTAGCGGATTTTCCAGATCGTCGGTCCAATTTCCGGAATCAAAGCCCGGGAAAACGGATCTTTCATCGAAAATACGAGAATACAGGCCCGCGAAATACCGCTCAACTTCATCCTCGATTTTATCCAGCGGCGTTTTCAGGACCATGCGCACGTATTGTTCGTGATTTTCACGACGATTTGCCAGCGGGAGGCGCGAGGAATACGAACGGGCGATGATGAAAATGTAGGGATTCATCAGTAAGTTGAGGGTGCGGTAAAGCAGCGGTTGGTTGGCAGCCTTCCAGATAGTGCGGTGCAGTTCCATGTCAGCCTGGAAGAATTGTTCTTCATTGTTCTTGGCCGCCGCCGCCTTCAGTTTTTTCAACGCCCGGTTAAGAACTTCCGGGCTATTGACTGAGGAATTCTCCCTCATGTAGCGCACACAGAGCCCTTCGAGTTTAGCTCGCATGCGAAAGATCACGCCGATTTCAGCCAGCGAGATATCGCGAATAAAGGTGCCGCGCCTCGAGGTCGTGACCACTAGGCCGTCGCGCTCCAAGCGCAGCAGGGCCTCGCGCACGGGGCCGCGGCTGACGTCAAGTTCCCGGGCAAGGTCTTCTTCAATGATGCGCTGCCTGGGCCGCAGTTTGCCGGCGTGTATCGCCTTGCGCAAATGCGCCTCAACGCGCTTGCTGGCGGAAATACCACGCTCTGCTTTGGGAGAATGGGTCTTCAAAGTTCGCATTGAAAAGTGGCGATTACTTACAAATTGAAAAGTGGCGATTACTTATAAGCTGTTGTCGGACGAAAGGCAATACACCCAGCTCACTCTAGCACACTAACATTTCCTTTATTACTGCTCCCTGCCCAACATTCTTCGATACTCTACCATGCTGTCGACAATGTGGGTGACAGGATAGTTGGCAGAAAGGTGCCGGCCCGTACAACCTTCAACAACCGCGCTTCCAGGCTGTTTTGTATTCGGTATTTTCCCCAGTGCTCCAGGTTTACGAAGTTTCCGCACAGGCGCGGAAGAACGCATGGGCATACGTTAGGCGGCATAATGGCGGCGTAATTCAGAGCCCGACTTGCAATTTGCTGCCACGAAGTTGCTTCTTCAGAAAGCACCCTCAGGCTCTGCGTCGTGACGCTGCCGTCAGTCTTGTAGACATTAGTGTCGACAATATTTTCCTTGACATCCCACCCAGACATAGGTTAACTTCCGCGTCGGTCAGGATAGTCTGCATCGCTGCGCGGTCCACTACAGCATTCGAGTGCCGCGGCCAGAACTGCAGGTTCTGTAGCGCCTTCAACCCGGGGGCATATTTCCGATCAAAAGCGCCGTCGTCCAAGGAGGCTCCACGATGAACTCCGCCGCAAGCCGTTGTTTGACGCTAATTGCCGTTCTCACCCTGGGAAGTATTGGCATGTTGCACGGGCAAACGGCGGTCACGGGAGGCATCGAGGGCAATGTGACTGATCCTTCTAGCGCCGCCATTTCCGGGGCAACCGTAGAAGCAGCGAACGTGGCGGACTCAGTCGTTCGCCAAACCGTCACGAACGTCGATGGGGCATACAGGTTCCCCAGTCTGATTCCGGGAACCTATTCGGTCACGGTCAAGAAGGAGGGGTTTGCCACATTTACCCGCGGGGCCACGCGAATCGACGCCGGAATACTGTACCGGGTCGACGCCAAGCTGCCGGTCGGCACGGCAACTTCCAAGGTCGAGGTGACCGGCGAGGCATCTCTTCTCCAGACGGATAGCGCTGAAGTGAACGAAACCATTGACTCGTCGGAAATCAGCAGCTTGCCTACATATGGCAACAACATCACTCGATTGTCGCTGTTGGCTCCTGGAGTTTCGATGCCGGGCGGCCAACTGGATCTTCACCCTGAGAATGCAGGAGAGGATTTCAATCTCAACATCAACGGAGCCGCACCTAACGCTAACGGACACCTGCTCGATGGAGTCGAGAACACCGAGGCGATCCAGGGGCTATCGATTATCGTGACTCCGAACGACGCCGTGCAGGAAGTGAAACTCGCAACCAGCGATTACGATGCCGAATACGGCAAGGTAGCCGGCGGACTTTGGCAGATCACGACTAAATCGGGCACAAATTCACTTCACGGATCGCTTTTCGAGAACTATCGCACCTCTGGTTTCAACGCAGCCGACCACTTCACCGAGCCCAAAGGTATTCCCAGCAATATCTGGAATCAGTTTGGCGGCAGCGTCGGCGGCCCGGTTATCAAGGACAAGGTCTTTTTCTTTGGCGACTACCAGGGCATGCGAAATAACCTTTTCGCATCAGGCAACGAGACAGTGCCGATCGATGCATTTAGGACTGGAGATTTCAGTTCCGTCGCAGCTACCGACCCGATCTATGACCCAGCGACGGGTAATCCGGACGGAACGGGAAGAACGCAGATCCAGTGCAATGGCGTGCTCAACGTGATTTGTCCTAATCGGCTCAGCCAGGCCGCAAAAAACCTATTGGCGCTGTTGCCTCAGCCCAACGCACCTGGGTTTAGTTCGAACTATCAGATCTCTCGGCCCGCCACTTTCGACCAGGATCAGTTCGATACTCGGGGCGATTACTTTGTTACCTCAAAAACCGTTGTATTCGGGAAATTCAGTTATTTTAAGGCGAACTTTAATACTCCCACGGCCTACGGCGTCGCAGGCGGCGGCGCACCGCTCGGAGGCCCTGGAGTCGCAAACGCCGGGCTCTCGGCCGATCACGACAAGAGCTTGATGGTCGATTATCAGCATACCTTTTCTCCATCCCTGCTGACCGACGCCCGTTTCGCTTTTTCGCGGCTCATTATTTCGGAGTTGCAGCCGGATTACAACACCAACGCAGCGACGGTCCTGGGCATTCCAAACGTTAACCTGGGTACGGTCTACACATCAGGCCTACCACAGATAAACGTTAGCGACCCATTAACCTCCTTCAATATGGGTGATTTTGGGTTGCCATTCTTTGAGCGTGAGGCAAACTTCGAGTTCTACGACAACTGGACCAAGACCGTGGGCCACCATGCCTTTAAGTGGGGAGGGGATATAGGAAAGTTCTTTGGCATCCGGACCGACGTCAGCGGCCGAGGAACCTTCACGGTTAGCCAAGCGCTCACTCAACTCAACGACTCCGCCAGCTCCGGGCCATGCACAAAGCCTGCGTCCGGGACGTTTTGCGGATCAGGCTTGGCCGCACTGGAGCTCGGTCTTCCCTCCGGTTTTGGCAGAGACATAACGCTGGTTCAGCCTCAGGAAAAATTTTGGAAGTATGCTTTCTACGGTCAGGATACCTGGCAGGTTACGCCTAAGCTGACCCTGACCTTGGGCTTGCGCTGGGATTATATGAGTCCGATCTTCACGCAAAACGGCGAGAGCGACGGAAATATCGATATAGCCACCGACACACTGTTGTTGACCAACCTGGCTGGCAAATACGCCGGAGTAACAACGCCGAAAACGGAATTTTCACCGCGTCTCGGAGTATCGTTCCGGTTGTTTAAAGACACGGTCCTTCGTGGCGGCTACGGCCGAAGCTACTATATGAATGCGGACGGAGCGGGATTTGGAACCCAGGGTTGCTGCTGGCCCATCAAGCAAAGCCAGAGTGATGTCCAGGCCAATCCCTATGCCCCGCTGGCTTACACGTTCGATCAGGGGCCGGGCGCTCCACCGGCTCTTCCCGCGTTTCCGTCAAATGGCCAGATTTCATTTCAGGGCGCCCCTGGCGGCAGTGAATACTTCGTTGGGGTCGGAACCTATCCGCATAGTTACAACGACACTTACAACGTAACCTTGGAGCATGCTTTCCCCTACCAGATCATCGCTTCGGTTGCCTATGTGGGTAACATCGGGCGCCATTTGTGGGATAACATTGACGTCAACCTGCCGGTTCCCGGACCGGGCAACTACAACCCCCGCCGGCCTTTCTTCGCCAGCTATGGTTGGGCTGTAGAAGAATACCAACGGAACAACGCAGCTTACCAGCGTCCTGAAATGAGAAGTAACTACAATTCTCTGCAACTTCACGCGGAAAAGCGTTTTCATCAGGGGCTGTATCTGCTGAGTAACTTTACCTGGGCTAAGTCGCTTGACGATGGAACGTTCGGTCCAGGAGATGGCAACGGAAATCAGTTCTGCTACTCCTGCAATTACGGACCCTCAGGCACCGTAAGACCCTGGTCCTGGGTGAGCGCGGCTAACTGGTTGCTCCCATTCGGCCGCGGCAGGGCTTATGCAAATGGCTTGAGCCGCGGTGCAGATGCCGTGGTTGGAGGCTGGGCGCTCAGTGGAATTTTCAATTTCGAGAGCGGATTACCTTTCACGCCGTATTACTTAAACTCCCCAACCGTTCTAAATTCTCCTATTTACGATAGACCAAACCTCGTTGGCGATCCGCATGTGTCCCATCCCAACCAAAACGAGTGGTACAACCCGGCGGCCTATGCCGATCCTGCGCAGTACACCTTCGGAGATGCCGGACGCAACAGTCTATTGAGCCCGGGCCTCGGCTTAGTCGACTTGTCGTTGACCAAGTCCCTGGCCATCACGGAGAAGACCCACCTCGACCTTAAGTGGGATGTGTTCAACGCTCTCAACCGTGAGAATTTAGGACAACCAACGTGTTCCGGTGCGGCATTTGTTGATATCGGGAACGCAGGCCAAATTTGCAGCATTGTCGACTTCAGGCGGCGAATGCAAATTGGAGCCCATCTTACTTTCTAAGTTCATCCACCCCGTCAGCCACACTTGCCTCGGCTTCCCGCCGAGGCAAGTTTCTTTAATGTGTTCAGCTGATCACACTACGGCCCTGGGAAACGACCCAAAAGCTATATAGACGTAGTTTAAATAACTACAGCCGCCGAAACCCTATGAGACCGTTCCTAATTAAAGGTTGGTTGATCCTTTGTTTGTTTAACTTCGCCTCGGCCCAGGTGTCTGTCACCAAATCACCAACCGGTTGGGAATTAGACAACGGACATATTCGTTTGGTCTTGGCTCGCTCGTCCGATGCGGTGAAGCTAATGTCGCTGCGACGGGAAGGCGGTGCGGACTGGGCCGTCGCGGACACGCCGCTGGTTGCCGTTCCCGACAAAAGCGGCAAGCATTATCTATTCACGAACGATTCCATTTCCGACTTGGACAAAGGCGGCAAGCAACTCGCTTTGCGCTTCCGGTCCGATGCCGGTGGATTGCTTTCTCTTGAATTAAGACTGTACCCAACCGGGGCCGTGATTCAGACCGTCATGCAAATCGAGAACCGCGGCCAGCACGACCTACTGCTCGACGCTCACATCGATCCGCTATTTCTCACGCTGAAGAATCCTGCCAAGGGACTCAACCCTTATTCCTCGCTCAAGGGAGAGCACGGTTTTCATTTGGCCGGAAATCTCTCGCAAACAAATGAGTTTCAGGACTGGCTGGTTCTTCAAAATGAGAACGCCGAAGAATCAATGCTGATTGGCGGAGAGCCCGGCCTCGGCGTTCTGGGATGGAAGGCGAATATCCAATCCTCCGCCGCTGGCGTTGTGCTCCGCGCAGGGACAATTCTTCTAAAGAATAAGAAGTCCGGTCCGCCGGCAACCTTCGAACTAGTGCCAGGCGCGACCGTGGAAACGCCCATCAGCTTCTTCGCCCTTGCCAGGGGTGACAGCGACAATGCCGGCAATGAGACGTTCCAATATTTGAAACGATATGTTTTCCAGGCGCCTTTGCCAGATTCTCCATTGGTCACTTATTGCATATGGCTGACGGAAAGAAACAGTGAAGAACAGCTTATTAAGGAACTTAGTCTCGCGAAGCGAGTGGGGTTTGACGTGTTTTATCACGATGCAACCTGGTACCAGGGCGCATCGGTCGTTCCGGGTATGAACGACTGGACTCTGGGCCTTGGCAGTTATCAGGAAGACAAAGAGAAATTTCCACACGGCCTCAAGAACCTGTCGGATGCAGTTCACGGCATGGGCTTGAAATTCGGCCTTTGGGTAGATCCAGGGAATGTGGATGCGTCCCGGGTGGCATCCGGCGAGATTCCGCTGGACTGGCTGGCGATGATTGACGGCAAGACGATCGGCACAACCCATCCTTCCCTCGCCATCACCAAACAACTATGTTTGGGTGATCCCCAAGTAGTCGCATGGATCGAGAGGCAACTGGGAGACATCATCGAAAAGTGGCATTTGGACTGGATTAAGTGGGATCCATCGTCGACGGTTAGTTACGAGTGCAACCGCGCCGATCACGGTCATGGAAAAACCGACGGCGCTTACGCGGCTTATCGTGGGCGGATGGAGATTATGCGCTATCTCCTCGAGCGCTTTCCAAACCTCTCGGGATTTGAATGCGACCCGTCCCTGCAATTCGCGCGAACTAATCCGGGTCCGCAGAGTTTGCTCCCTGGCGGATATACCAATGAGTTCATCACCGGACCCATGCTCAGCCCAAACGTCTGGGGTTCGCTCGCGGCCGCGGGACACGGCGATGCTGGCGGAGAATACCTCACGGCTCGCTGGTATAGCGCATCCGCGCTCGATTACTATTTCCGCAAGCACTTCACGCACGGCGTGACCTTCGGCAACATCAACGGCATGTCTTCTCAGTTTCTCTCAGCAGCTCCGCCCGGCTTCGTCGAAGCTTTAACGCGCAATCTCTTGTTCTTTAAGCAGTATCGTCATCTCTTGCTTGATGACGTGTACCATCCAAAAGTTGAAGCCGCCGGATGGACTTCCATTCAATACGTGAAACAGGATTCGTCCGAATCGGTCGTCTATATTTTCCGCGACAAGTCTGAAATCGCCCACACCAAGATTCGCCTGCGTGCGCTGGATGCGAAGGCAAGATATAGGGTGACCAGTCTGAATGACCGCCCGGGGCGTGACAGGGAGATGAGCGGAGAAGCTCTACTGAACGGGATCGCCATACATTTGCCCGATCCATGGCTCGCTAGCGGCGATGGGGCCATCAAGGAATTCGCCGACCAGCAACTTTATGGCTCGGATATTTTGCTCCTCCAGCGTTTGCCTTGACAGAGCGCGAGATTCAGATGCGGTTTGCGTGGAGTCCTCCGAATTTTGCATGACAATCGCTGGATCCCAAACAATTGGATCGGCACGGTTCTCGTCATTGTGTTTCACCACGAACCGAATCTTGTCGCCCGCCGTTACGTGCAGGTTTGCAACCGTGTAGCGGGTGGGGTGGTCATAATTCGGAGAAACTTCTGCCCATCCTTCCGCTGGCCAAACCTGACTGGAGTTTCGAAGAATTCGCACAAAACAAGAAGCCTGATTTTCGGCGCTCGGATCTTTGTGAATTTTTCCCGACGTACTCAACAAGCCAGCCGATGGCACAATAAAAGTACGCGATAAATCGTATTGCGCCGAGGGTTGCATCCAGATTCGTCCAATCCGGCCCATCCCTGATCCCGTCCATCGACCTTCGTAGCCTCCTTTGTCCCATCGTAGGTCCGTGTATTTACCATCCTCGACCGCTTCTTCGTAGGCCCAGTGTCTACTAGACTGCGTGGGAGAAAAATCCCCGAGAGCTTCGTATGTTTGGAGTTCACCGGCCGTCTTCTGCGCGGACACAGTCGCACTGTGATTGCCATCTCCATCGACGGCCGCAACTTCAAAGCTCGCGTCGAGGTCGCTTCGGGCAGAGTCGGAATGATCGAAGAAAAAAGTCCCCTTAGCGGTTTTCCCGACAAGTTTCCCGTTCTTGTGAACCTCATAGTAAGAGATCCAATTGTCGTCATGACTCGGGGACCACGAAAGCTCGATTCCTTGTACACCGAGGTTTGTTCCCAGTCGCTTTGTCACGCTGGACGGCGAACTCGGAGGAACATGATCGGTTCCAGAACCGGGATAGTGAGGCAGATTCAAAAATATCAGCTCTCCGCCGGAGATCTTGTCGAGACTGATTCCATCCGACATCAGCTGAGAACCAGTCTTCTGAAGATGCAGGCCTGAGATGCTTCCGCGCACATCGTAGTTCTCCGCAGCTACAAGGCCGCGCGGATAAATGATCACTGGCTTTGCAGGAACATCCAGTTGAATGGGTTGGGTTAATCGGGCGTATTTGAATCCCATCGCGTCGGGATGGGTTTGGCTCATGTCAACGTCAGCAGCGGCAAGAACCTTGCCATCTTCCGCTCGCACCAGAGATAACGTGTAAATGCCACGGTTGTTTCCAGGATCGAATTGACCCAACTCCGTGACGCTCATGGGTTCGTCCAGTTGAATCGCCATGCCAAAGAACTGGTCAGCCGCTCGCCGCTCTGCTCCGAGCTTCACAATCTTGGTGACCAGCGATTCGTCGCCAGATCCGCGCTGGTACTTCACATTCAATGGACCGAATCCCTGCCCCGGCACGCCATAAAAGCGGAACGCCCCATCCACTGGATCTTCATAAATCCCAGTTTCGAGACTAGCGGCGGAGGTGGTCGTTGCCATGTTCATCTCTCCCGCCCCGCCGCGAAATTGATCCATTGAACCCGGCAATGACTTCGAGAGACGGCTGATCACGAAATAGGTAGAACCTCGCTTGGCGTGCTTGGTCAGAATGACACCCTTCGAGCCGTCTCGATTCATTCTCTGGAAATACCAGATGGCGTGATCGTGTTCGACCTTGGGACGATATACGTGGCTCCATCGGCCCGCCACGCCTTGTGCCACGAGATAGTGATAAATCTCCCAGTCCTTGCGGATCGATTCCACATCGGGCCCGTCGCCCGGATCTCGATACCATGTGGGATTCATTGCCAGATGCGTGCGGTCAGTCGCTGAGTTGTAATACGTATGATCAAAATCAACCACGTTGTGAAGTTTGTCGGGCGGCACCAGAAGGGAAGTGTAATAGGGGCTATAAGGGCCGACGCCTCCATCCGTGTACTCCCCCGACTCGGCAAGTCGAGCGATGTCGTAGCTGATCCAACGTCCTCCTCCATCACAAGCGTCGATCCCGCTCCGCGGATGATCTCTCTTGAAGCGCTCAAGCAGTTTGCGGAAGTTTTGATCGGCAGCCAGAGCATCCGTGTCGTTAGCGCTAGCTGCAGGTGCAATGTCATAACGCCACTGATAGTTTCCCCACGCACTAACACTGTCATCTAAAACTCGGCTTTGCCAATTCACGGTTGCGGGAATCGACTGTTCCAGAGTCTCCTGGCCTGCGATCAGCCAGTCGGGGTGCTGCTGCGCCACTTTGGACTCCGGTGTCGCCAGAAACGTCGGGTACCACAGCACCCATCTCATGTCATGCTTTCGCAAGTAATCATTCGTCTGCTTCCATTCGGGCCCATTCCACGTACCCCACTTGTCGTACCATCCCGCATCGTCCCACAGAATATCTGTGCCGGTTTCACGCAGAAGATCGACATAGCGCAGGTCGAGCGCCAACCGTCGTCCCCAATTATCGGCGCTCGGAGTGCCTCCTTCTCCAACCCACGGATCTGGCCAGTCGACCGCCCAACGAGTCTTGGCGAAGTATTCTGGATTCGTGAATTCCCACAAGTACGCATATTGCCAATCGAGCAACTGATTTCCTAGTTCATCGACGCCGCCCGAGAACGTCGCTAGAAATACTTTTGGCGTTTCAATTGTTGCGCCAGGAAGCAAGTCTTTTCCGAAACCCGCCAATTCCAGGCTCATGTCCAGTGGCCCACCTTCCTGATCGCCAATCTCGAAGCGCCAGTGGCCGAGATAATCCCAACCGATGGCGACGCCGTCGGTCGTGTTGCGATTGAGCAGAAAAATCAGGGGCAGGAAACTGCTGTAATTGCCGGGCTGAATTCCTCCATTGGAGTCGAGAGTGCGCTGGTACGCGGCGCCCATGGATTCGGTCTTTAGAAGTTGGCTGCCGTTGTAGTTTCCTCCGCCGGTCAGGTAATTAAAGTCGAGATCTTGCGCGATAGAGCCCAGCACGCGGTTGTGCAGGAAATCGACTTTACTAATATGGACAGGCTTTCCCGACCAGTTTTCGATACTGAGCCATTCCCGAATTACTGAAGTCTCGGGATAAGTCACGTAGTGCTTGGTAACACGCAGTCTTGCCGATTCAAGCTCGATGTCGAGTTGCAGTTCCCCTTGTTCCGCCTTTACAGCGTGTTCGCTGCGGAGTTTCCAACGCCAATCGGATGCGCTGACATCCTGTTCCTCCGCCGAAAACCGTATCTCGGCGGGAGGATTATTTGAGTCCTGATATTCATGCCCTGAGGCCTTGTTACGCAGCGAAACCAAAGAGAGGTGTCCGTCGGCGAGACGAATCCGTCTCTCCGTCAGCGATGTGCCGAGTATCCAATCATTTCCTGCGCGGCGTACATAGCCATCTCTGTTCTGAACGTTGGTCTGGGCACACAATAGCGAAGATGCCCAGCACAGAATCGACAAGTGGATCACGATTGTGCTGCGAATTGAAATTCGGCTCATCTTCTGACGCACAGTCCAAATCCTGACTCATCCCAGCGGTTCGATACGTCCGGAAAGTTCAACCGTGGAGTAGCCAATCGGCAAGTGGCCAGCGCGTCCCTTCCTCGATTTCCAGCAGGCGGTTGTACTTTGCCAGACGCTCGGACTGACGAATCGATCCATTCTTGAATTGATCGGCGCGCCATCCGACCGCCAAATCTGCCGCCCAGTTGTCTTCGGTTTCTCCGCTGCGGACGCTCAGCGTGATCGACCAACCCGCCGCTCGTGCCAGCTTGTAGGCCTCAATCGCTTCCGTAAGTGTTCCGATCTGATTGACCTTCAGCAGCAAAGCATCGCAGGCATTCGCGTCTATCGCACGTCGTATGCGGGCGGAGTTCGTACATAGCAGATCGTCGCCCAAGGTGAGCGCCCGGCCAGCGATCGCTCGACGAAGTCCGGGCCAGTTTTGCCAGTCATCTTCTGCCAGTCCATCCTCCACGCTCAGCAGCGGATACTCATCGAGCCATTTCGCAACCGCTTCAATCATTCCCGCACTGTCCAGAATCTTTCCATCCTTCTTATAACCGTGGTCGCCGTAAAAATGCGAAGCAGCAACATCAATACCGAGAAAAATATCCTTGCCGGGGCTGTAGCCCGCCAGCTCGATCGCTTCCACCGCCAATCCCAACATCTCTTCTGCGGATCGGCACGGCGGCGCTAAACCGCCTTCGTCCGCGGTGAGCAGGCGCATTCCATATTTGCGGAATATCAAGTCCGCCGCCGCCTGATACACATCGAATGCACAAACCAGAACCTCATCGATGGTTCGCGCGGACATCGGAATGATCAGCACATCCTGCACTGACACTTGCTGACCCGCATGCTTTCCGCCGCTGAAGAGATTGATCGTCAGGCGAGGGAGTCGGTTTGCGGTCACTCCCATCATTTCGGCGAAATGTTGGTAGAGAGGAATATCGCAGTACAATGCGCAGGCTCGCGCGAAGGCGACCGAAACCGCCAATATGGCGTTCGCACCGATACGCGACTTGGTAGCAGTTCCGTCGAGCGCAATCATGGCCCGGTCGACTGCAGACTGATCTTTGAACGCATGCCCAGCGAGCGCAGATTGAAGCACCCCGCCAATATTCGCCGCCGCTTGTCGACAGCCCAAACCCTGATATCGGTTGGAATCGCCATCTCTCAACTCGAATGCTTCGCCGCTCCCGGTCGATGCGCCCGAGGGCACAGAGGCGGAAGCCCTGATTCCACCCTCCAAAACGCAGGTTGCCAGAACGGTCGGTCTGCCGCGACTGTCCAGAACTTCGCGGCCCGAAAGTTGTTCAATTGTTGGCATGGGTTTCGATTTTGTGGACGAACTCAGCGATCAAAGCGGGAACATTAGTTGGAGACTTCAAAATCAGTGCGAGCACGACATCCAGTTGCCGCTCTCTTTCCTGAGGCGTCAAGTATTCCAGTGGAGACTTTCCGGCCACACGCGCCAGTAAGCACCCAAGGGTATGACGAATCACTCGCGACTCCAGGGATTCGGCCCATTTGATCTGCATGATCTCTTCTTGATACACGTGCCAAAACAGCTCGGCCGCGCTGGCCATGCGACCGCGCACTTCTGGTAGGTGATGCGCCTTACTGAGAAAATGTGTCAACGCGAAGCCCACATCAAAGGCTGGATCGCCGAAGTGGACTACCTCGTAGTCGAGCAGAATCAGTTTTCCTCGGTAGATCAAAGTATTCTTCGGGCTGAAATCGCCGTGAACCAAACTGTCCTTGTGCTCAAGTGTTTCCCTCGCCAACGCGTTAAGAAATCCGGCGGCTACCGGAATTGTCTGGGCGGTATAAATATAGTACGGTTGCAGGCGAAGACTCTCGAAGTAGGTGGTATCCGCAAACTCGCTGGAGACTTCGGCGCCAACCTGGAATGACCTTCGGTGAATAGTGCCAAGAAGCAATCCGAATTGTTCGAAATGATCGGAAACAATCTTTCCCGAAAGCAGGAGCGACTTCCAGTTTTCGTGTCCTTTCGGGATTGCTTCCATAATCATCAAGTGATTTTCCACGTCTTCATAGATGAAAGCCGGAGTCGTTCCGGGTGGGGCGGAGCGATTGAGCCAGCGCAGAGCTTTCGCTTCTACTCCAATTCTCTCGGGGCTGCTGAACCAGTCCACGTTCACGCGCAACTTCGTCAGTGCTTGTTTGATAACCCAGTAGCGTCCATCGCCCCATTCCACCCTCACCGTGCGGTTGGAAACTCCGCCGGCAAGGTTCTCCAAGAAGATCTTCGCGCCCGACGGCACGTATCCATGCTCCGCAAGATAATCGCGCAGGGCGTCGAAGTTCTCGATGTCCAGTTCCATGTCGACTCGTCGCGGATCGGAGTAGTAGTCTACAATGTCAACACTACTGTTGACAATTTAAATGCATCCTCTATCGTTGAAGGCGCATTCACTTTAAATCGGGTAATTCGGCGAGGAGCAAAATGAGCGAAAGACTGGCAGGCAAGATTGCGTTGGTTACGGCCGCCGGACAG
>Ga0182024_10004354_pt1 | contig 32679 bp, 24 predicted proteins | sample P32metaG_FD_120480 | JGI IMG/M metagenome (GOLD analysis project Ga0182024, IMG submission 120480) | Permafrost microbial communities from Stordalen Mire, Sweden - P3-2 metaG (Illumina Assembly) | ecosystem: Environmental > Terrestrial > Soil > Wetlands > Permafrost | place: Sweden: Stordalen...
GCAGGTCTCCGGCGCCGGTGCCGCGGCCGCGCAGGCCGGCGGGATCGCCGCCATTCTGGCCTCCGGCCGCGCTCCCGCCTATGCCCAGGGGACGACGATCCATTGGCTGCGCTGGAACGATTTCGTGCCCGCCTCCGATCAGCTGCTCAAGTTGAAGATCGCGCCGCAATGCGAGAAGGATCTCGGCATCAAGCTCAACATCGAGGGCATCAACGCCAACGATCTGCAGGCGCGGATCACCTCGGCCATTCAATCCGGCGGCGGCCCGGACATCATCCTCGCGCTCAGTAACTGGCCGCAGCTTTACGCCGACAGCGTCGCCGATGTCGGCGACGTGGTCGACGAGATCGGCAAGGCGCAGGGCGGCCATTGGGATCTCTTCAAGATCACCGGCTACGACGGCAAGAAATGGCTCGGCGTGCCGTGGACAATCGTCGCGGGGCTCCTCACCAACCGCAAATCCTGGTTCGCCGAGGTCGGTTACGGCGACGGCAAGTTCCCCGAGACCTGGGACGACTATCGCGCCACCGGCAAGAAATTGAAGGCTGCCGGGCGTCCGTTCGGGCAGACCGCCGGCCATACCTTCGGCGACGCGCCCTCGTTCTGGTATCCGTTCCTATGGTCGTTTGGCGGCCAGGAGATCGCCGCCGACGGCAAGACCGTCACGCTCGACACCAAGGAGACGATCGAATCGGTCAAGTTCGCCGTCGCCTTCTGGAAGGAGTGCTGCGATGAGGGCGGCCTCGCCTGGGACGATTCGAGCAACAACCGCGCCTTCCTCGCCGGCACCTGCAGCTCGACCAACAACGGCGCCTCGATCTATATCGAAGCGAAGAAGAAGCCCGACTCCTACCAGACCGAGAAGGGCACCCCGCTGTGGCAGGACACTTTCCACACAAGGCTGCCAAAAGGCCCGGCCGGCCAGTTCATCTACCCGACGCCGTTCACCCACATGGTCATGGACTATTCGAAGAACCAGAAGGCGGCCAAGGATGTGCTGCGCTGGGCGAGCTCGAAGCCGATATTCGGCCAGTGGTTCACCTCGCAGCAGGGCTTTTGCACCGGCCCCACCAAGGATTGGGAGAACGACCCGGTGTGGCAGGTCGATCCGATCCTGTTGCCGTTCAAGGACGTCGGGCGGATCTCAAACCGCTATGCCGGGCATGCCGGGCCCTCCGGCCGGGCCGCCGCCGAGGCGGTAACCAAATACGTCATCACCGACATGTACGCCAAGGCGATCCAGGGGATGCCGCCCGAAGAGTCGGTCAAGTGGGCGCATGCCGAGCTGGTCAAGGTCTACGCCTAAACAGATGACGCCCCCGACGCCAGGTGCAGAGAGCGCAGCATGGCCACGATCGAAGCGGTAACCCAACGGACCTACGTCGCGACGCCGCGGCGCGGGCCGATCACGCGCCTCTTGGAAGACGAGCGCTGGCTCGCCTCGTGCCTCTTATTGCCGACGATCGTGCTCCTCGGGCTTTTCATCGCCTATCCGTTTGCCAAAGGCGTCTGGTTGTCGGTCACCGACGCCAAGGTCGGCGTTCCCGGCCATTTCGTCGGCCTGGCGAATTTCGACAAGCTGTGGCACGACGATATCTTCCACGTCGCCGTCTACAACACCTTCCTCTACACCTTCGTGACGACGATCTTTAAGCTCGTGCTCGGCCTGTGGCTGGCGCTGTTGCTCAACCGCCACTTCAAGGGCAAGGCCTTCGCCCGCGCCTTCATCCTGTTGCCGTTCATCATCCCGACCGTGCTGTCGACCTTTGCCTGGAAGTGGATGTTCGACCCCACCTTCAGCGTGATCAACTGGATGCTGTTCCATCTCGACGTGATCCACAGCCGAATCAACTGGCTGGGCGACCCCAACCTCGCGATCATCTCGGTGATGATCGTCAATGTGTGGCGCGGCGTGCCGTTCTACGCGATCAGCCTCTTGGCGGGCCTGCAGACGATCAGCCCCGAATTGCACGAAGCCGCCGCGATCGACGGCGCCCGGGCGTGGCAGCGCTTCCGCCATGTGACCTGGCCGTTATTGTTGCCGGTGACGATGGTCATCGTCTTGTTCTCGGTCATCCAGACCTTTGCCGATTTTCAGCTGGTCTACGTCTTGACCGGGGGCGGGCCGGCCAACGCAACCCATCTCTTTGCGACCTATGCCTACCAGATCGGCGTCGGCACCGGGCTCTTGAGCGAAGGGGCGGCGGTGTCGCTGGCGATCTTCCCGGTGCTGCTGCTCGTCGTCATCATCCAGCTTCTCTATATCCGCCGGGTCGACACCTTCTGAGAGCCCGATCGGAATGACGGCAACTCAATCTCAAGCCCCCACAATCGCCATCCCGGCGAAGGCCGGGATCCACCTTTCCGCGTCTCGGCGCTACGCGATTCTGCAGGAAGTTCGAGCCAACTCCGCTTGCTCGGAGTTCGGCACTTCGGTGGGTCCCGGCCTTCGCCGGGATGGCGAAGAAGGTGGAATCTGCCCCAGGAGCGGCACACCATGATCGAAGGAGCACGCTGGCGCCGCTGGGTGTTTTTCCACACCCCGCTGACCTTGTTCATCGTCGGGCTGCTCTTCCCGTTCTACTGGATGATCGTCACGACGGTGCGGCCGGACCGCGAGCTCTACCACCCGTGGAACGGGCCCAACTACACCCCGTTCTGGACCCTCCATCCGACCTTGGAGCACATCCGCGACCTGTTGACCGAGACCCTGTTCACCACGTGGATGATGAACACGATGATCATCGCCACAGCCTCGACGCTGATCTCGCTGTTCTGCGGGCTCCTCGCCGGCTACGCGCTGTCGCGCCTCAAGTTTCCCTGGGCCGGCACGATCGGCACCGGGATCTTCATCACCTACCTCGTGCCGCAGACCCTCCTGTTCATTCCATTGGCCGACATCATCCGCAACTTCCACCTCGGCGACTCGCCCTGGGCGTTGATCCTGACCTATCCGACCTTCCTCATTCCGTTCTGCACATGGCTGATGATGGGGTATTTCAAATCGATCCCCAAGGAATTGGAGGAATGCGCCCGGATCGACGGTGCGACGCGCTGGAAGGCGATGATCTACATCGTCTTTCCGATTGCGCTACCGGGCATCCTGTCGGCCGGCATCTTTGCCTTCACGCTGTCGTGGAACGAGTTTCTCTATGCCCTTGTCTTCCTGTCCTCGCCCGAGCAGAAGACCGTGCCGGTCGGCGTCACCTCCGAATTGGTGCGGGGCGATGTGTTCTACTGGGGCGAATTGATGGCCGGCGCGCTGTTGGGGTCGATCCCGGTTGCGTTCGTCTATTCGTTCTTTGTCGAGCATTACGTCTCCGGCATCACCGGGTCGGTAAAAGGATAAGTCGATGGCCAACGTCGTCATGCGCGGCCTCAACAAGATGTATGACGAAGTTCACGCCGTCATCGACGTGAACCTCGAGATCCGCGACAAGGAGTTCGTCGTCCTGGTCGGCCCCTCAGGCTGCGGCAAAACGACGACGTTGCGCATGGTGGCCGGGCTCGAAAGCATCACCTCGGGCCGCATCCTCATTGACGACACCGTGGTCAACGACCTGGCGCCGATGGACCGCGACATCGCGATGGTGTTCCAGAACTACGCGCTTTATCCGCATATGAGCGTTTACGACAACATGGCCTTCGGCCTCAAAATGCGGAAATTCGAAAAGCCGGAAATCGCGAAGCGCGTGCAGGAGGCCGCCGAGATCCTCGGCATCGAGGATTACCTGAAAAGGAAGCCGCGGCAATTGTCGGGAGGGCAGCGCCAGCGCGTCGCGCTGGGGCGCGCGATCGTGCGCCACCCGCGGGTGTTTCTGTTCGACGAGCCGTTGTCCAACCTCGACGCCAAATTGCGCGTCCAGATGCGCGTCGAACTCAAAAAGCTGCACGAGCGGCTCGGCACCACCGCGATCTATGTGACGCACGACCAGGTCGAGGCGATGACGCTCGGCGACCGCGTCGTCGTGATGCGCGACGGCCGGGTGCAGCAGGTCGGCGACCCGCTCGAGCTCTACAACCAGCCGGCCAACCTGTTTGTCGCCGGCTTCATCGGCTCGCCGGCGATGAATTTCGCGAGCGTGCGGATCGCCGCGGAAAACGGCGGGCTCTGGGCGATCGGCGACGGCATCCGCCTCAAAATCCCCGCCGCCATGACCAATCGCCTCGGCGCCCAAGCCGGCAAGGAGGTCACCTTCGGCATCCGGCCCGAGGATCTGCGCATCGCCGCCGAGGTTGATCCGGCCGAGATGAGCATCGAGGCCGTCGTCGAGGTCATCGAGCGGCTCGGCTCCGAGATCCTCCTCGACGTCGCGGTCGGGCCGGGGATGATGGTCGCCGCGGTCGAGCCCACCGTCGGCGCCAAGGTCCACGAACACCTGCGCCTCGCGGTCAACCCCAACCGCCTGCATTTCTTCGACGCCGAAACCGAAGCGGCGATCTGAGTAAAGCTGCCTGGCCCGTGCGGGCTGCCCCGGTGTTTCGGGGGCAGGTGTAAGATATTTGCCCCCGAGTGTCAGAAAATTTTACAGTCGCTGGGCAATTAACCCAATTAATCTCCTATAAGTGATTGATATTACATGTTGGTCAATTGTAGCTCGATTCTTGCATCGGATAAACGATATCGGGCACATCTGGGGATGCTGTTAGATTGCCACGATGAGGAGAGTCGTTATGCGGAGACTCGGTGTCGTTCGCGCTTTCCTGCTGTCAACTCTCGCCGCTGCGCTCATTTGCGGTTCCTCCCCGGCGTCGGCCGACCCGATCGTGTCCCTCGGTACGGCATCGAGCTTCGCCGTCCTGGCCGGCTCGACTGTGACGAATACGGGCAACAGCATAATCAACGGCGATCTCGGGGTATCGCCGGGTACGGCGATAACGGGGTTTGGACCGGGGCCTGGGCTACTCGGGCCGGGGATCGTGAATGGAACGCAGTACGGAGGAGGCGCTGTCCCCGGAACGGCTCAGAGTGATCTCACCACGGCCTACAACAGCCTCTTAGGCTTGGACGGCCAATCCGCCGTTGGTTCGTGTGACGGTTCGGCGACTGATCTGACCGGTCAGGATCTCGGCGGCAAGACGCTGCACCCGGGCGTTTATTGCTTTACCAGTAGCGCTCAGCTGACGGGGACGCTCTCACTGGATGAACTGGGCCAGACCGATCCGGAATTCGTTTTCCAGATCGGCTCCACGCTGACCACGGCGTCCAACTCGGCAGTCACCACGATCAATGGCCCCAGCCCCAATGACGACATCCTCTGGCAGATCGGCAGTTCTGCCACGCTTGGTACCGATACCGCCTTCCTCGGAGACATCGTTGCGTTGACCAGCATCACCCTCACCACCGGCGCCAGCATTTCTTGCGGCGCAGCCCTGGCGAGAAACGGTGCCGTCACGCTCGAAGACAATACCATCTCGACATGCGCGCTCGACAGCATCACCCCCCCGCCAGCGCCAGTTCCCGAGCCCTCGACGCTCATGGTGCTTGGCACCGCCCTCTTCGCTCTGATCGGCATTGGCTGGCGTCGGAGCCGATCGGCATAGAAAAGCCCGCAATACCGCTCGCTAAAGCCCCGGTTGAGAAGGACGCGGCGATCGACGCGCACTGCATTGCGGCTGCGCCGCCGCGCTCCGACCGTTCACGGGCGTGATCGCCGAAACAGAGACGTATAGGGAAACCCTCCGCGCGCTAAGGCCTCCGCCCGCCGCTGAGCGGCTTGTATGATGGCACCCGCCTATCCTACGATCGTGCAAGGCGCCGGCAGCATTGAAGCTGCCGGGGTTCGCGCGATAGGGAGGAATGCCGATGACCCGCATGCCGCGACGCAGGCTGTTGCAGCTTTCCAGCGCCGGCGCGCTGGCGGCGAGTACCGGTGGTTTGGTCGCGATCCTCGCCTCGGGCCGGGCGCCCGCCTATGCCCAGGCGAAGACGCTGCATTGGCTGCGCTGGTCCGATTTCGTGCCGGCCTCCGACCAGCTGCTGCGCGACAAGATCGTGCCGCAATGCGAGAAGGACCTCGGCATCAAGCTCACCCTGGAGGCGGTCAACGCCAACGACATCCAGGCACGCATCACCTCGGCCGTCCAATCCGGCACCGGCCCCGACATCATCATGGTCGTCAACAATTGGCCGCGCCTTTATGTCGAGAGCGTCGCCGATGTCACCGACGTCGCCGAGGAGATCGGCAAGGCGCAAGGCGGCTACTACGATATGTGCAAGACCGTCGACAATATCGCCGGGAAATGGATCGGCGTGCCGTGGGCGATCGGCGGCGGCCTCATCACCTATCGCAAATCCTGGTTCGAAGAGATCGGTTACAGCGACGGCAAGTTTCCCGAGACCTGGGACCAGCTGCGCGAGGCCGGCAAGAAATTGAAGGCCAAGGGCCGCCCGATCGGGCAGACCCTGGGGCACACTTTCGGCGACGCGCCGGGGTGGTGGTACCCCTATCTGTGGTCATGGGGCGGGAAGGAAGTCGAGGCCGACGGTAAGACCGTCGCGCTCAACAGCAAGGAGACCATCGAGTCGGTCAAATGGGCGGTCCCGTTCTGGAAGGAATGCTGTGACGAGGGCGGGCTCGCCTGGGACGATTCGAGCAACAACCGCGCCTTCCTCGCGGGCACGATCAGCGCCACCAACAACGGCGCCTCGATCTATCTCGAAGCCAAGAAAAAGCCCGACGCGTACCAGACCGAGAAGGGTACGCCGCTGTGGCAGGACATCCTGCACGCGAAGATCCCGAAAGGCGCCGGCGGCCAGTTCGCGCTGCCCGGGCCGTTCACCGACATGCTGATGAAATATTCGAAGAACCAGCCAGCCGCCAAGGACTTCCTGCGCTGGGTGCATTCCAAGCCGGTCTTCGAGCAATGGTTCACCTCGCAGCAGGGCTATACCGACGGCGCGACCAAGGACTGGGAGAAGGATCCGGTGTGGAACATCGATCCGATCCTCCTGCCGTTCCGCGACCTGCCGGCGATCGGGCGGCTGGTGGGCTATGCCGGGCCGCCCAGCCGGGCCGCTGCGGAGGTTGTGACCAAATACATCATCATCGACATGTACGCCAAAGCGGTGCAGGGCATGCCGGCCGAAGAGGCGGTCAAAGGGGCGCATGACGAGCTGGTGAAGATCTACGCCTGATTCAATCTCATCCGTCATTCCCGCTTGCCCCCACCCTTCCCTCCCCGCAATCCCCGGGTCAAGCCCGGGGAGGGGAGGGAAGGGTGGGGGCGGGGGTGACGGTTCGATAAACTTTGGGAGAGTCGCGATGACGCAAGTTACTCGCCGCCGCGTATTGCAATTCTCTGGCGCGGGAGCGGTTTCAGCGGCAAGCGGCGGTGTCGCCCTGATCCTTGCTTCGGGCCGGGCGCCGGCCTTCGCCCAGGGCACGACCTTGCACTGGGTCAAGGGGTCCGACTATGTGCCGGTGTCCGATCAGCTGCTGCGGACCAAGATCAGCGAGCAGTGCCAGAAGGACCTCGGCATCAAGCTCAATGTCGAGGGCGTCGATGGCCTGACGATCCAGGCGCGCGTCACCTCTTCCATTCAATCGGGCTCCGGTCCCGACATCATCCAGGCGATCAACAATTGGGCGCAGCTCTATGCCGCCAGCGTCGCCGATGTCAGCGACGTCGCCGAGGCGATCGGCAAGGCACAGGGCGGCTACTACGAAACGGCGCGGGCGATAGCCTATGACGGCAGCAAATGGCTCGCGGTCCCCTGGACGATCATCGGCACGCAAATCGTCAACCGCACATCATGGTGGAAGGAAATCGGCTACGACGCCGAGAAATATCCGCAGACCTGGGAGGAATGGCGCGCGGCCGGCAAAACACTGAAGAGCAAGGGCCGCCCCTTGGGCCAGACGCTCGCCCACGCCTTTGGCGACGCCAACGCCTTCTGGTATCCCTATCTGTGGTCATGGGGCGGGAAGGAGGTCGAAGCCGACGGGAAGACCGTGGTGCTCAACAGCCCGGGCACGATCGAGTCGGTCAAGTTCGCGGTCGCGTTCTGGAAGGATGCCTGCGACGAGGGCGCCCTCGCCTGGGACGATTCGGGCAACAACCGCGCCTTTCTCGCCGGGACGATCAGCGCCACCAACAACGGCGCCTCGATCTATCTCGAAGCGAAAAAGAAGCCCGACACCTACCTGACCGACGACGGCAAGGCGCTCAAGGACGATTGCTTTCACACGCCCTTACCGAAGGGACCGGCGGGCCAGTTCAGCTATCACGTGCCGTTCGCCGACATGGTCATGGGGTATGGGAAGAACCAGAAAGCGGCGAAGGATTTTCTCGCCTGGTTCCACTCGGCGAAAATCTACGAAACGTGGTTCATCACCCAGCAGGGCTTCTCGGTCGGCCCCACCAAGGTTTGGGAGAACCACAAATTGTGGAAGGACGACCCGGTCATGGCGCCGTTCCGCACGGCGGCCGAAAGCGGGCGGTTCGCCGGCTATGCCGGGCCGGCCAACCGCAAGGCGGCCGAGGTCAACTCGAAATATCTGATCCCCGACATGTACGCCAAGGCGGTGCAGGGCATGCCGGCCGAAGACGCCGTCAAATGGGCCCATGACGAGATGGTGAAGATCTACGCCTGAGGCGGTGAGCGCGGATCGGCCGGCGGAGTCGGCCTATCCGGGGACCCGGTTATCGTCGAGCGAGCTCTTTCATGGACCTCATCGTCAAAAACGCCCGGCTCATTGACCGTCCGGCGGAGGGCGGGCTCGACATCGCCATCGCCGACGGCCGGATCGCCGCGATCGGGAAGGAATTGGGTGAGGCGGCGGAGGTTTATGATGCGGGCGGGCGGCTCATCTGCGCCGGGCTGATCGAAACTCATATCCATCTCGACAAGTCGCGCATCATCGACCGCTGCCCGCCACCGGCTGGCCGCCGGGTCAACCCGGTGACGATGACCGCGCCGTTGAAGAAGGATTTCACGGTCGAGGACGTCCGAGAGCGCGCCGAGGCCACCTTGCGCGAGTGCCTCGTCAACGGCGCGACCCGCATGCGCACCCAGGTCGAGATCGATCCGGCGATCGGCCTGCGCGGCTTCGAGGCGGTGCACTCGCTGATCGCCGACTACAAGTGGGCGATCGATCTGGAGATCTGCGTCTTCCCGCAGGACGGCCTCACCAACTATCCCGGGACCGAAGAGCTGCTGGTCGCCGCATTGAAAGAGGGCGCGCCGGTGCTCGGCGGGGCGCCGCGCTACGACAGCGACCCTGCAGCGCAGATCGAGCGGGTCTTTGCGCTCGCCCGCGAATTCGATGTCGATCTCGACCTCCATCTCGATGTCGGCGACAGCCCCGACGGTATGCTGATCCACCAGGTCCTCGCCCTCACCGAGCGCTACGGGCGCGGCGGTCGGGTTGTCGTGGGGCACATGGCCAAGCTCTCGCTGCTGCCGCCGGCCGAAGTCGCGGCCTTGGCGCGCCGCCTCGCCGACGCTGGGATCGCGGTCACGGTGCTGCCGGCGACCGATCTCTATCTGATGGGGCGCGGGCGGGACCACGCCGTGGTGCGCGGCGTCGCCGACGCGAACCTGCTCCTCGCCAACGGCGTCACCTGCTCGTTGTCGAGCAACAATATCCTCAACCCGGCAACCCCGTATGGCGACTGTTCGTTGATCCGCATGGCCAACCTCTACGCCAACGTCCTGCAGATCGCCGCGCCCGAGGAGCTGCGCGAACTCTTCCTGATGCTGACCGAGCGCTCGGCGCGCCTCTTAAACCTCAAGGATTACGGGCTCGTGCCGGGCAACCCGGCCGATCTCGTCGTCATCGACGCGGCGACCCCGGAACAGGCGATCGCCGAAATCCGCCCGCCCCTTGGCGTGTGGAAGCGCGGCCGCCGCACCGTCATCCGCCACCCGCCTGAACTGCTCGCGCCGGGCATCTAAAGCGTGGTCCGCTTATACTGAAGCGTCGACCCCTTACCCCCCTCCCGCGGGCTTGACCCGCGGGTCCACGTCTTTGTCGGCACGAAGACGTGGATGGCCGGGTCAAGCCCGGCCAAGGGGTTGAGGACCTGAACGAATACGACGGCTACAGCATGCGCTCGTCGGGGGCGATCAGGTTGAGCGGGGTGTCGCCGAGGAGGGCGCGCCGGCAATTGGCGATGGCGCGGCGCAAGGACACGTCGCGCCACACCCCGCCGCCCGCCGAATTGTGCGGCGAGCCGATGACGTTGGGGAGGTCAAGGAACTTGTAGCCCATCGTAAAGCGGCCATGCCGCACCGGCTCGACCCACCAGGCGTCGATCCCGGCGCAAAACCGCGGATGCGCCACCAGATGGGCATAGAGCGCGGCTTCGTCGACGATCTCGCCGCGCGCGACGTTGACGAGGATCGCATCCTCCTTCATCAACCCCAGCTCGCGCGCCCCAATGAGGCCCTCGGTGGCCTGGGTCAAGGCGGCGCTGATCACGAAGACGTCGGAGGCGCGCAGCAGCTCGTCGAGCCCTTCGGTCGTGGCGATCCAATCGGTCGGCTCCGGGCTCGTGCCGCGCCGGTTGATCGCGTGGATTTTCATGCCGAAGGCGCGCATCAGCCGCGCCGTCGCGACGCCGACGGCGCCAAAGCCGAGGATCCCGCACACCGCGCCCGCTAACATCCGGTTGGGGTTGCGCTGGTTGAATTCGCCGCGTTTCAATTCGGCGTGCTCGACAAAGAGGCGCTTCGCCGCGGCGAGCGCCAGCGCCACGATATGCTCGGCCATCGGCTCGGCCGAGGCGCCCTTGTTGCCGGCGACCGGCAACTCGGGCGGCAGGTCGCGGGTCGGGACCCAATCAACCCCGGCGGCGCTGAACTGCAAGAGCCGCGCGTTGCCGATGAGCGCCGACTCGCCGGGGCGCAGCTCCGTTGCCGTGTCGTTGGCGAGCACCGCGCCGGCCCGGCTGAGCGCCGCTTCACGCTCTCCCGGCGCCAGATCGGCGAGGTAGATCACCTCGGCCGCCCCGCCCAGCTCCTCCACGACGATTGCGCGGCTGCGCTCGGTCAGCGCATAGGTCACCACCAGTGGTCCTCTACTCATCGCCTCTCCTTCGCCGACGCCGACCCCCGCTCAGCCGCCGATCATGCCGATTAGCGCTTGGCTCAGCACGCCTCGCGGGTCGGCGAGGGCCTCGAGGATCGTGAAATGGTCGGCGCCGTCGACCGGCAGCAGGTGTCCGGCGAGACCGCGTTCGGTCCATGCCTGGGCGTATTCGATCGACTGGCGGCACAGTTCGGGGAGCTCGTTGGTGCCGTAGGCGACGATCAGCTCGCCGGCCATCGGCGGAAGATGCAGAAGCGGGCTGTTGCGCTGGGCCTCTTGTTGGTCGAGGCCGAGCTTGTCATTGAGATAGTTGAGCCGGATCGGTTCGAGATCGTAGAGCCCGCTGATCGCGAGGCCGCCGCGCACCGCGCGCAGCGTCATCGTCATCGCCGTCAGGTGGCCGCCGGCGGAATGCCCGGCGATATAAAGCTGGTCCGGGTCGGCGCCCAAATCGCCGAGATGCTCGGCGAGCCATCCGGCCGAGCGCCGCAGCTCGGCGACGATGCGGTCCATCCCCGCCGCCGGCGCCAGCGTGTATTCGATAAGCGCGAGGTTGATCCCGTTCGGCACCAGCCCCTCGGCGAGAAAGGCGAAATTTTCCTTGTCGTTCATCTGCCAGTAGCCGCCGTGGATGAAGGCGAGCGTCGGCGCCTTGGGAAGGGCGGCGAGAAAGAGATCGAGCCGCTCGCGCGGCGCCTCGCCGTAGGAGAGGTCGAAATGCCCGGGGCGCTCACGCCGAACGGCGGAGCTGCGGGCCGCCCAGCCGGCGATGATCGCATCGCGCGCCGGCACCGCGGCAGAGTTGTTGTAGGCGGCGTCGAGCCGGGCGCGATCCATTCCGCGGTAGAGCATCACAACCTCCGACTATCGCACCCTGCCAAGGCGGCCGTGCGCCGCAGCTTCCTGGCATCGTAGCCGCTAACATCGAGCCTCGCATTATTGGGGAACGAGCGGGTTGATCCGCCGGAGCCAGCCCCTCACCCCAACCCTCTCCCCGCCGGAGGGGAGAGGGTTGGGGTGAGGGGCTGGCTGGGCGCGCGACCTGCTTCCTTCTTGTCATACCGCCGAAGGCCGGTATCCATGGCGGGGTGGATCCCGGCCTGCGCCGGGACGCGCAAGGTGGGGCACGCTAGGTCGCGCCCATCCGGGCGGCGGCGGTTTCGACCGCGTCGCGCCGCCGCGCCGCCAATGCCGCATTGCGCTCGGAGACCCGCGCCAGGATCGCCGGTGGCGCGGTTTCCGGGGTGCCGGCATCGAAGGGCGGTGCGGGCGCGTATTCGATCTGGAGCTGGATCGCCTGGGCGACCTCCGGGCCGGCGAGCTCGGCGACCACGCTGAGCGCGAAATCGATGCCGGCGGTGACGCCTCCTCCGGTGATGACATTGCCGTCGCGCACCACCCGTCCGGGGTCGGGGATCGCGCCGAATGGCGTCAAGAGCTCGCGCCAGGCCCAGTGGCAGGCGGCGCGCTTGCCGCGCAAGAGGCCGGCCGCGCCGAGCGCCAAGGATCCGGTGCAGACCGAGGTGACGAATTTGGCGGTCGCGGCGAGCCGGCGCAATTCGCGGAGAAAAACCTCGTCGCCGATTGCGTTGTCGGTGACCCCCGCGCCGCCCGGCACGCACACGAGATCGCACGTCCTGATGTCGGCGAGCCGGCGCACTCCGGCAAAAATCATCCCGCCGGTGCTCTCGATCGCGCCGCCCGCCGCGCTCGCCAGGATCACGCTGGCGCCCGAGAGCGACGAGAACACCTGGTGGGGCCCGGTGAAGTCGAGCTGTGTCACCCCGGGGAACAGGGCGAAGACAATAACCGGCTTCTTATCGCTCATCGCCAAACCCTCCGCATCGTTGGATAAGTGTCTCAGCTTCAAGTTGGATGATCCTCGTGCGTCTCGAAGGACGCACCGCGCGCATAGAGCACCTCATTGAGAGACCACCCATTGTTGACTCGGAGACGGTAGCGGGAATAGGTTCCGTCCGAAATGACCAATTTCCCTCAATTACCGCCATGTCGCTTACCGTCGCCGTTTTGATTTTCCCGGACTTCCAGCTGCTCGACGCGGCCGGGCCGCTGAGCGTGTTCGAGGCGGCCGGGCGCGACGCGGCGTCGCCGGCCTATCGGCTGCGGGTAATCGCCCGCGCCGCCGGGCCGGTGTCCAGTTCGTCGGGTGTGCAGTTGGTTGCCGAGGCATTTGCCGACGATCCCCTCGACACGCTGATCGTCGCCGGCGGTTGGGGGACGCGCGAAGCGTCCGCCTCTCACGAGACTTTGGCTTATGTGCGCAAAGCCGCCGGCCGGGCGCTGCGGGTCGCCAGCGTTTGCTCGGGCGCCTTCATTCTCGCCGCCGCGGGATTACTCGATGGCCGGCGCGCCACGACGCATTGGCGCCGTGCCGCCGAATTCGCCCGCGCCTATCCGCAAATCCGCGTCGAACCCGACCGCATCTTCATCCGCGACGGCCGGGTGTGGACCTCGGCCGGCATCACCGCCGGCATCGACCTCACGCTGGCGCTGGTCGCCGAGGATCTCGGAGAGGCCGTCGCCAAACGCGCCGCGCAGCAGCTCGTGGTCTATCACCGCCGCCCCGGCGGGCAATCGCAGTTCTCCGCGCTACTTGAGGCGGACCGGCCGGGCAGCCGGTTTTCGCCGCTCCTCCAGTGGGCGCGCGAGCGGCTCGACGAACCGCTCTCGGTCGAGCGGCTGGCCGGGCGCGCGGCGATGAGCCCGCGCCACTTCGCCCGCGCCTTCGCCGCCGAAACCGGCATGACGCCCGCCAAGGCAATCGAACGCCTGCGCCTGGAAGCCTCGCGCGAACGGGTCGAAAGCGGTTCCGAACCGATCGAAGGGGTGGCCGCGCGAACCGGCTTCGGCGACCCCGAGCGCATGCGCCGTGCCTTTATCCGTGCCTTCGGCCAGCCGCCGCAGGCGCTGCGCCGGACCGCCAAAGCCGGCTCCGCCGCTGCGTTCAGCTGAACCGAGGCGGCGCGAGAATCCCTCCAAGAGGGCCGGTCGACCCCAATTTCGTTGGGCGGGGGGCTGAGGGCTCAATCGGCCGCGGCGGCGGCGGGCTGGCCGGCGCGCTGGCGCTTGGCGGCCGCGCGGCGGTCGCCGACCAGCGCCACGATGGCGACCGCGATCATCAGGATGACGCTGATGCCGAACACCCATTGCGGCGCGCCGTGGTCCATCGCGAAGCCGAACATCAAGGGCCCGATCATGCCGCCGATGCCGAAGCCCGAGGTAACGATGCCGAAGGTGCGGCCCATCATGCCCGGCGGGGCGGCGGCACGCACCAGCATGTCGCGCGACGGCATGATCATGCCGCTGAGCAATCCCGCGCTGCTCATCGCCACCACCAACGGCACCGGATCCAGCCCCATTGTCCCGATCGCCAATACGATGCAGGCGTTGACCGCATAGCCGAGCGCCGCCACTTCCCCGTGGCGCCGCGTCAGATCGGCAACATAGCCGCCGGCCAGCACCCCGAGCGCCTGCGCGCTCAGATACGCTGTCAACGCCAGATTGGCGACCGACAGCGAGGTGCCGAAGGCGTGGGTCAGCGCCACCACCGAGAAATTGCTGATGCCGCTCCCCGAGAGGCTCATCAGCGCAAAAAAACCGGTGAGGCCGATAATGGTCGGGGTCAATATCGCGGTCAGCCCGATGCCGCGACCCGCGGCGGAGTGCGCCGGGTGCGCCGAATGGGGCAAGATCTCGTTGTCGATGCCGCGAGCGATCGCCAGCGGCACCGCGACGACGAGCGCGATAATCCCGGCCGCCATCAGCGCGACATTCAACCCCATGCTGGCGGCGAGGGCGATCATCGTAACCGGCGCGAGCGCGTTGCCGAGAAATCCCGAGAACGTATGGATCGAAAAAGCTCGGCCAATGCGATCCGGTGCAATCTTGCGCGAGAGGAGGGAGTAATCGGCCGGGTGAAAGACGCTGTTGGCAAGACCAACGAAGGCCATCGCAATGAGCAGCGAGGAATAGGACGGGGCCAGGCCAAAACCGAGATAGGCAAACCCGGCAACAATGAGGGCCGCCACCAGCATCCGGCGCGAGCCGACGCGGTCGACCAGATAACCGACTGGCAATTGCGCCGCGACCCCGACAATGCTGGCGACGGTCAGCGCCAAGCCAAGCTCGATAAAGCCGATGCCGAGCGTCGCGGCCAATAAGGGGAACAGCGGCGGCAGCACCAGGCTCTGGAAATGGTTGACGAAATGCGCCGACGACACCAGCGCGATCGCCTGGTATTCCCCTGTTTTTCCGCGCTCGCCGCCGGGCATCGCCAGCGCTTCGGTGGTCATCCCGGGCACTGCCTCTTATTTCACCAGTCGTGCAACATGGCGTGCCTCCCGCGCGTCGGCAAGCGCCGGATCGGCAGGGCTGATCCGCATTGCTCAGCCCCCCAGCACGCCCTGCGCCTCGACATAGAGGGCATAGACCGACTGGCCGGCGGCCATGAAGAGGCGGTTGCGCTTCCTGCCGCCGAAACAGACATTGGCGCAGCGCTCGGGCAACATGATGCGGCCGATCATCTTGCCGTCGGGGGCGTAGATGGCGACCCCGTCCTCTGCTTCGCCACCGCCCCATGCGCACCAGAGATTACCATCGACATCGACGCGCAGGCCGTCGCTGCCGCCCGGCTCGGCGCTGCAGAACTCGCGCCGGTTGGCGGTCTTGGTACCGTCGTCGACGACATCGTAGACCTGCACCGTGCGCTGTCCCGGGCCCGGCGTGTCGACGACGTAGAGCAGCTTTTCGTCGGGCGAGAAGGCCAGGCCGTTCGGCCGTCTCATGTCGCCGACAGCGATCGTCATCGCCTTGGTGTTTGGGTCGAGCCGGTAGACGCGGAACGGCAATTCCTGCTTTACGGTGTGGCCGAGATAATTACCCCGGCTGCCGGCGCCGTTGTCGCTGAACCAGATCGAGCCGTCCGACTTGACGACGACGTCGTTGGGGCCGGTCAGGCGCTTCCCCTCGAAGCTGTCGGCCAGAAGGGTGATCGTGCCGTCATAGTCCGTGCGGGTCAGGTGCTGGGTGTCATGCTCGCAGGTAACAAGGCGCCCCTGGCGGTCGCGGGTGTTGCCGTTGGCGTAGTTCGACGGGCGGCGGAACACGCTGAGCGCGCCGGTTTCCTCCTCCCATTTCATGATGCGGTCGTTCGGGATGTCGCTCCACAAGAGGTAGCGGCCGTCGCCGAACCACACCGGTCCTTCGGTGAAGCGGCACCCGCCGGCGATGCGTTCGATCGCGGCGTTGCCCAGCACGTATTTCTGAAAACGCGGATCGAGCACCTTGATGTTGGGATCGGGATAGCGGATCGATGACGCCCCCGGCTCCCAGCGATTATCAGATGGCATGTCGGGGTCCTCTCTCCATTCTCGTCGGGCTTGACCCGGCCATCCCCAGATCCGCGGGCCAAGCCCGCGGATGACGGTTCTGTTGGGGCCTACGAATTCGGGCCGCGCTCCATCGAGACCGGCTGCCAGCGTTTGAGGCCGCTGGACGCGAGCACCGCCGGGTTGACGCAGGACATCGGCCACTTGCCGCTGAGCGCCAGCGACAATTCGAGGCCGACGCGGCGCCGGCGCGCCGGGTCAAAGCGCGAGGTTGCCGAGGCGACATGCGCGGTCAGGATGACCTTGTCCATCCTCAAGAGCGGGTTGTTGCCGCCGGGCGGCTCCTTTTCGAGGACATCGAGCCCGGCACCGGCGATCAACCCCTCGTCGAGCGCCTTGATCAGCGCTGCTTCGTCGGTGGTCGGCCCACGCCCGGTGCTGATGTAGATCGCGGTCTTCTTCATCTGCCGGAAATGCTCCTCGCGGATCATCCGCTGGGCGCTTGCGGTTGCCGGCGAGTGCATCGAGATGATGTCGGCGCGCGCCAGGAGTTCGGGAAGGCTCACCGGCTCGACCCCCCGCTCGGTCATCACCATCTCTTCGATGAACGGGTCGTAGGCGATGATGTGCAGGCCGAAGGGCTTGGCGCGCTCGGCGACGGCACGGGCGACATGGCCGAAGGCGATGAGGCCGAGCGTCAGCCCCCTGAGCCGCGGGATCTGCAACAGCGCCGGCCGCCCTTCCGCCCAGCGGCCCTCGCGCACCATGCGGTCCTGCTCTACAAGGCGGCCGTGTGTCGCCAGCATCAGCCGCATCGCATGGTCGGCGACCTCCTCGATAAAGGTGTCGGGGCAGTTGGTGACCGGGATGCCCTTGGCGCTCGCGGCATCGACATCGACCGTGTCGACGCCGACGCTGCCGAGCGAAATGATCTTGCAGCGTCCGAGCCCATCGATCATGCCCTTCGTAATCGGCCGGCCCTTGGCGTAGAGCGCGTCGGCATCCTTTGCCGCGGCGACGAACTCCTCCTCCGAGCCGGCCGGGATCTCGTAGATCTCGGCGTCGATCGGCGTCAGCGCCTCCAATTCATAGCCATAGCCGCCGCCGGCGACCGTGAAGCTGGCGCCCGCCGGGGTCGCGATCCTGAATTTGGCCACCCTTCCCTCCCTGCACGAAATCGATGGCCGATCAGACCGTCGGCGCCAGGGGTTGTCAATCGTCGGCGACCGCTCGCGATCGGCGGCAGCGATCGGGCGCCGCCCTTCGACACAAGATGATCTACGGCTTCTTGAAATCGCGGCTGCAACCGTGACGGCGGCGGGCCGGCCGCCTGGGCCGAACGGCTCAAGCCCGAAGGCGAGGGCCGGTCATTGTCACCGGGCCGGCGGCTGCGACTGCAGCCATGCAAGATACTTTGCAGTTTGCGGATCCGTGCGCTGGAACATCCCGGTGGCAACCGCAATCTTGTCGCCCTTCGCCTCGTAAATGGTCCATACGATGAACCGCTCCACGCCGGCTTTCTGGGTGTTGTCGTTGCGTATCTCGGACTGAACCGCCGCGACGTTGCCGGACACGTATTTGCCGATGATCGTGGCGCGGGCCTTGGCCGCCACGCGGGCCTCGAGGTTCTTCTGGATCGCGGCCTTGCCGACGCACGGGGTTGCGTTGCATAGCGGCCCCGCCTGCATGACCGCATCATCGCTATATAAGGCGAGCGACGCCGCCACATCGCCGCGGCCCATGGCTGCCGCGTCCCGCTGCGCCAGCGATAATGCATTGTCTTTGGCCGGCGCCGGCGTGGACACGGCGAGGGCGAAGATCGACGAAAGCAAGGTTACGAAGAAGATCGGCCTGTTCATCGACTGGTCCCCCGTTGGCGGATCTGTTTCGAGCCGCGAATCCGTCGGGTGCGAGGCTAGGCGGCCACGCGAAAAGCGTCAAGCTCCGGGCGTTTCTATGACCTGTGGTTGGGCAGCGGCTCCGGCAGATGCAGCATGATGGCGTCCCTTTCTGAACACGTATCGAACCATGTGCCTCGTGCCGCAGGCAAATTTCCTGCATGTTCTTGAAGAAGGCCGGGAGATGCGGCTCGCTGCATAGCGCAGCTCGATGTTCGCTTTTTTGCCGGCGAACGCGTCAACCTAGGCGATCATCCAGCGTGGCTGCCGCGGCACGGGCGCGAGGATCGCTTACACAACGACGCGCCGCGTGCGGTACGGCCCGGAAACCCGATCGAGCAACCATAACCCGGCCAACATCAAGAGATCGCGGGGCCAAATCGAGCCAGCGCTGCCCCGGACGCCGGGAGCCCCACGCCGTCGGCGACGCTCAGCGCCGCATCGAGCAGACGCGCCACCTCCTCCGGGCTCAGGTCGACCGGCAGCCGCCGCGATTCCCGCACGAACGGCATGTCGAGCACGATGGCGGGCTTGCGCAGCGTCACCAGGAAGAGAAACCGCAACGCCGTCAGGCTGTGGTTGATGGTCGGCACGCCGAGTCCACTGGCGACCAGATGCAGCCGGTAGCGGCGCAAATCCGCAACCGTCCGGTGAAAGCCGCCTTTCGCACATGCCTATGCCGATCGTAATCGGCCGCTCACCACCCATCCGGGCGGGCCGCCCTGAACGCCGGGTTTGCGCCACATCGCCGCCGTTCGGATGCCCTTGGGTGAACGAGTCAAAGCGACCCACAGCCGTCGCTCGTTGCAGCTGACGCGTTCGGCCGGGGTTGCCCGAGGCCGTGGAAAAACGTTTCTGCGAGCCATCGGGGCGCAAGATTGATTCACGCAGCACACCACACACGCATCAAAGATTCGTCGAGACCGCTACGTCGATTCTATTATTGCTCGCTGACCGCGACTCCCAGCGTTTTCACACAGCCTGGCCCCATTTCGGCCATTGGTACCGCTCCACGCGCAGGCGCAGGCTTTCTGAAATGTCCGCCGTGCAATTTTAATAGTGAGGGCGACGACTACAGACAAATCCCCAGGCCTTGGTGGCCGCGCTGCGGCGATTGCCCACTATCCGGCCCAGCGCCTCCACGAACTTCTTCCTTGAAGCAAGAAGAAGCTCGACACTCAAGCCGCGGTCCGCAAAAAAGCGGCGGGTATTGGACCGGTGAGGCGGAAATGGTGCGCAAAGCTCATTTGTTTGCAATCGGTCTCGGGCTGCTGGCAGCAGCGGGCGCAGGCGATGCGGCGCTGGCGCAAAAGCCCGGCGGGATCCTCAAGATACATATCTGGGACAGCCCGCCGAACCTGTCGGTCCTCGATGGGGTCAACCCGCTAGCCCAGCGGACGATGATGGGCGTCTTCAACAATCTGGTCATGTTCGACCAACATGTGAAGCAGAGCAGCCCGCAAGCGATCGTGCCCGATCTGGCGACCGGCTGGTCGTGGAACGAGGACGGTACCGCGCTGACGTTCACCTTGCGCCAGGGCGTCAAATGGCACGACGGTAAGCCGTTCACCGCCCGGGATGTCCTGTGCACCTGGGACCTGCTGCTCGAAAAGTCGAGCGACAAGCTCCGCGTCAATGTCCGCAAATCCGCCTACAAGAACCTCGAACAGGTCACCGCCAACGCCGATCAGGAGGTCACCTTTCATCTGAAGCGCCCGCAGCCGGCGTTTTTGATGCTTCTCGCCGACGGACGGTCGCCGATCTACCCCTGTCATGTGTCGGCGGCGCAAATGCGGCAGCATCCGGTCGGCACCGGGCCGTTCAAGTTCGTCGAGTTCAAGCCGAACGAATCGATCAAGCTGGCAAAAAACCCGGATTATTGGAAGCCGGGCCGGCCGTATCTCGACGGCATCGAGTATACGGTCATCCGCAGCATGGCGACGGCGGTTCTGGCTTTCGTCTCCGGCAAGGTCGACATGACCTGGGAGTACAGCCTCACGGTGCCGCTCTTGAAGGACGTGAAGAGCCAGATGCCGGAGGCAATCTGCGAGCTGACGCCCAATGGCGGGATCAACACCCATCTGCTCGTCAACCGCGACAAGCCGCCGTTCAACAACCTGGATCTGCGGCGCGCGATGGCGTTGAGCCTCGACCGAATGGCGTTCATCGGCATCCTCGGGGAAGGACAGGGAGATATCGGCGGGGTGTTGCAGCCGGGGCCTGAAGGGTTATGGGGCATGCCACCGGAGCTACTGAAGGAATTGCCGGGCTATGACCCCGACATCCAGAAAAACCGGACCCAAGCCCGCCAGATCATGGAGAAGCTCGGCTATGGCCCCAACAACCGGCTGAAGATCACGGTGTCGACGCGCGACCTCCCGTCGTTCCGCGAGCCGGCGGTGATCCTTATCGACCAGCTGAAGGAGGTCTACTTCGACGGCGAGCTCGAAACCGTCGACACCACCGCCTATTACCCCAAGATCCAGCGCAAGGACTTCACGGTCGGGCTCAACCTGCAAACCGGCGGGCCCGACCCCGACCCGATCCTCGATGCTCTTTACGGATGCGGCGGCAGCGTCAACTGGGACGGTTACTGCAACCCGGAGGTCGACAAGCTGATCGAGCAGCAATCGGCGGAAGCCGATGAGACACGGCGCAAGCAGATCCTTTGGGCAATCGAGCGCACGCTGGCCGAGGACGCCGCCCGACCGATCATCTTTTATCCGCGCCTCGCGAGCTGCTGGCAGCCCCAGGTCAAGGGGCTGACCATCATGGTCGACAGCCTCTTCAACGCCAATCGCCTGGAGGATGTCTGGCTCGACAAATAGCCAAACTTCGATCCCTGATGCTCAGTCGATCCATCACCTGCTTTGGTGGTGTCTCAATTTGGCGCGGCATACGCGCGTCGTGCGTCCTTCGAGACGCGCCCGCTGGGCGCTCCTCAGGATGAGGTAAGTTCGTGATGACATTAAGAAAAAACCTCATCCTGAGGAGGCTGCAAAGCGGCCGTCTCGAAGGACGCGGGGTGCGACCCGAGCAGATTTTACTACCGAGCCCCGGCATCACTTGATGAAGAACAAACTGGCCGCGGTCAGATGAGGGTCGTTGGTCAGATGAGCCACCAGCGTCTCGCTCGCGACGCTGCCGTTTGCGCTGTAGTAGAGGTTGCCGGTGCCCTGGTTGTAGGCAAAGCGGTCCGCGCTATTCCCGACGCCCGGAAACGGTCCGAACAGCGACGGGTCGATCGCCTTGGGCGTGCTCGTGCCCGTGCCGTTATCGACGACCCCCAGATCGAACCCCGAATTATGGAAGACCAGCTGGTCATTGCTGCTGAACGCCATCGTCAAGATGGGCTGCGTCAACGTCAAGATCGGCTGCGGCGCGGCGAACACCAGCAGATCCGTGCCTTTACCCGCCGAGACCGTATTGCTGCCGCTGCCGAGGTTGATCGTATCGGCGCCGTTGCCGACGGTGACGGTATCGGTACCGTTGCCGAGCGTGACCGTGTTCTTGCCGTTGCCGAGCGTGACCGTGTCCTTGCCGTCGCCAAGCGTGACCGTGTCGTTGCCGTTGCCAGCAATGACCCTGTCGTTGCCGTTGCCGGCAATCACCGTGTCGTTGCCGTTGCCGAGGGTAATTGTGTCGTTGCCGTTGCCGGCAATCACCGTGTCGTTGCCGTTGCCGGCGGCGATTACATCGTTGCCGTTGCCGCCGACGATGGTGAGATTGGCGTTGCCAGAGGTCGAGGTGACATTGCCGTCTCCCAGAGACACGACATTGGGTCCGCTCGGCACGAGAATGAGGTCGGACCCGCCATGGCCGTCGGCTGTGATGGCGAATTGCAGACCGCTGAGCGCCCCGCCTACCTGGAAGCTCAGGGGCGCGCCGGTCGTGGTGACCGTCAGCGTCGATCCGCCGAGGGTCGCGGTCTTCGCGGTGGTCGCGGCGAGGTCGATCACATCGCCCAGGGCGAGGCCGCCGATCGCGCCGGTAAAAGACCCCGGCGCATCGAGCTTCAATTCGGCCGGGAGGATGCCGGCGAAATTCACCGGCGCGGCGCTGGTGCCGCCCAGCTCGAGGGTCGCGGCGCTGTCGATGACGAACGTCTCGCTGCCGGTGACCGGCCCCTCAACCAGCCAGCTCGCGTTCGCATCGACGGTGACGGTGGCGAAATTGACAAAGCTGGTGCCGACGCCGGATATCGTGCCCGAGCCGCCGGCGCTTGCCAGGTCGAGCATGCCGCCGCCGCCCAGGGCCTCGCCGACCAGCGTGCTGCCGCCTTCGAGGATCAGGTCGCTGCTCGCATTGGCGAACTGCACCGCGGTGCCGCCCGTCCCGCCGGTGCTGACGATCGAGCCGAAATTGGTTACCGTCGCGCCGGCCGTACCGGTGGCCAGAATGCCGATCCCGCCGGAGATCAGCGCCGTGTTGCCGCCGCTGCCGGCGCTGCCGTTGGTGACGCTCCCGCCGGCCGCGAGATCGATGCCGGCGCCGGCCGCGCCGGCGGCGCCGCTGCCGTAGGAACCGGTGCCGCCGCTGCCGCCTTGCCCACCGGCGATCGTGCCGGTGTTGGCGATGCTGCCGCCGGCCGTCAGGCTGATCCCGGCGCCGCCCGCCCCGCCGGCGCCGCCGTAGCCGCCGCCGCCGCCGTTGCCGCCTTGCCCGCCGGCGATCGTGGCGGCGCCGGAATTGGTAATGCTGCCGCCGGCCGCCAGGCTGATCCCGGCGCCGCCGGCCCCGCCGCCGCCGCCGAAGTAGCCGCCGCCGCCGCTGCCGCCTTGCCCGCCGGCGATCGTGCCGGCCCCGCTGTTGGCGATGCTGCCGATGCCCGCCAGGCTGACCCCGGTGCCGCCCGCCCCGCCGACGCCGCCGTAGTAGCTGCCGCCGCCGCTGCCGCCTTGCCCGCCGGCGATCGTGCCGGCCCCGCTGTTGGCGATGCTGCCGATGCCCGCCAGGCTGACCCCGTTGCCGCCCGCCCCGCCGGCGCCGCCGACGCCGCCGCCGACGCCGCCGCCGGTGCCGCCGTTGCCGCCGACGATCGCGGCGGTGCCGGAATTGGTCATGCTGCCGCCGGCCGCCAGGATGACGCCCGCCCCGCCGGCGCCGCCGCCGGCGGCAACGGCGACGCCGGAGAAGCCGCCGTTGCCGCCGTTGCCGCCGGCGATCGTGGCGGTGCCGGAATTGGTAATGTTGCCGCCAGCCGCCAGGCTGACGCCCGCCCCGCCGGCGCCGCCGGCGCCGCCGACGAGGGTGGCGGCTTGGCCGCCGCCGCCTTGGCCGCCGGCGATCGTGCCGCCGTTGGCGATGCTGCCGCCGCCCGCCAGCACGACTCCGGCGCCGCCGGCCCCGCCGCCGCCGAAGCCGCCGAAGCCGCCGTTGCCGCCTTGCCCGCCGGCGATCGTGCCGCTGTTGGCGATGCTGCCGATGCCCGCCAGGCTGACCCCGGTGCCGCCCGCCCCGCCCGCGCCGCCGATCCCGAAGGAGCTGGCGCCGCCGTTGCCGCCGTTGCCGCCGGCGATCGTGGCGGTTCCGGAATTGGTAATGCTGCCGCCGGCCGCCAGGCTGACGCCCGCCCCGCCGGCGCCGCCGCCGCCGCCGGCGAAGCCGTAGCTAATGCCGTTGCCGCCTTGCCCGCCGGCGATCGTGCCGCTGTTGGCGATGCTGCCGATGCCCGACAGGCTGACCCCGGCGCCGCCGGCGCTGCCGTCAGGATTGCCGTAGACCCCGGCGGTGCCGGCGCCGCCTTGGATCAGCGCCGTCGTATCGCTGGTGCTGCCGTTGGTAATTGTGCCGCCGGCCGTGAGATCGACCCCGATGCCGCCGCCGGTGCTGACGATCGTGCCGAAATTGGTTACCGTCGCGCCGGCCGTGCCGGCGGCCAGAATGCCGATCCCGCCCGAGATGAGCGCCGTGTTGCCGCCGCTGCCGGCGCTGCCGTTCGTGACGCTCCCGCCGGCCGCGAGATCGATGCCGTCGCCGGCCGCCCCGGCGGCGCCGCTGCCGAGGCTCCCGGCGCCGCCGCTGCCGCCTTGCCCGCCGGCGATCGTGCCGGTGTTGCCGATCGTGCCGCCGGCCGCCAGGCTGACCCCGGCGCCGCCGGCGCCGCCGCCACCGCCAACGTGGTAGACATCCCCGGTGCCGCCGCTGCCGCCTTGCCCGCCGGCGACCCTGCCGGAATTGGTCATGCTGGCGCCGGCCGCCAGCACGACCCCGGCGCCGCCGAGGCCGCCGGCCCCGGCGGGGCCGCTGTAGAATACGTATCCCTCTGATAAGTTGCTGTAGCGGACGATGCCGCCGTTGCCGCCGCTGCCGCCTTGCCCGCCGTGGATCGTGGCGGAATTGGTGATGCTGCCGCTGCCCAGGCTGACCCCGGCGCCGCCGGCCCCGCCGCTGTAGCCGAGGCCGTAGTAGCCGGTGCCGCCGTTGCCGCCGTTGCCGCCGGCGATCGTGCCGGTGCCGCTGTTGGCGATGCTGCCGCTACCCGCCAGGCTGACCCCGCCGGCGATCATGCCGCTGTTGGCGATGCTGCCGCTACCCGCCAGGCTGACCCCGCCGGCGATCATGCCGCTGTTGGCGATGCCGCCGCTGCCCTGACTGACCCCGCCGGCGATCATGCCCGTGCTGGAGTTGGAGATGCTGCCGCTGCCCAGGCTGACCCCGCCGGCGATCATGCCACTGTTGGCGATGCTGCCGCTGCCCAGCTCGACCCCGGTGCCGCCGCCTTGCCCACCTTCGATCGTGCCGGTGCTGGAGTTGGAGATGCTGCCGCTGCCCAGGATGACGCCGGCGCCGCCGGCCCCGCCGCCGTGGAAGATGCCGCCTTGCCCGCCTTCGATCGTGCCGCTGTTGGCGATGCTGCCGCTGCCCAGGATGACGCCGGCGCCGCCGGTCCCGCCGTGGCCGTAAAAAAAATACGCTCGACTGGAGCCGCCGCCTGCCCCGCCGGCCCCACCGGCGATCATGCCGGAGTTGGCGATGCTGCCGCTGTCCAGGCTGATCCCGGCGCCGCCGGCCCCGCCCGCGCCGCCGAAGACTGGGGGCAAGCCGAGGCCGCCCCTGCCGCCGTTGCCGCCTTGCCCGCCGGCGATCGTGCCGGAGTTGGCGATGCTGCCGATGCCCGACAGGCTGACCCCGGCGCCGCCGGTCCCGCCGCCGCCGCCAGGATTGCCGTAGACCCCGGCGGTGCCGGCGCCGCCTTGGATCAGCGCTGTCGTATCGCTGGCGCCGCCGTTGGTAATTGTGCCGCCGGCCGTGAGATCGACCCCGATGGCGCCGCCGGAGGCGGCGATCGTGCCGTAATTGACGACCGTGTCGGCCAGGCTGTTGCCGAGCAGCCCGGTGCCGCCGATCGAGCCCAAGGAGCCGATCGTGACCGAGGTGACCGAGCTATCGGCGACGCCCAGCGCGTAGCCGGAGGCATAGGCGTTGTCGTTGATGTACTTGCCCGACATGAACCCCACTCCGCGAATTTATCGTGCCGGACCGGCGCAGCGCCGCCGCGGTCGTTCGGCCGGAGATGCGGCCGGATCGCCAGCGCGGATTCCGGTCATGTCGGCTTGCGCTGTGCCTGCCCCTCACCCTCCCACGGCTTCGCCGCGGGTCCCTCCCTCTCCCCGTGTCCACGGGGAGAGGGTTGGGGTGAGGGGCCGGCTGTGGCGGATCAACCGGATCGAAATTCGCTCTAGTGGCAAAGAAACCGCATCCCGAGCGCCATGTCTTGACACTCGGCTGAAATCCGGCTGAAATCCGGCTGAAATTTGGCTGAAATTTTTATGAAATTCTTGTTGCCGTAGGCGCTTGAATGGGGTCCGCAGCATCTGCGGCGTACAAATTCGACCGTTTTATTCTGCACCTTGAGCGCGCCGCGCTGTTGGCGGACGGTGTGGAGCGCGCCCTTCGGCCCAAATCTTTCGCGCTCCTGCGGCATTTTGTCGAAAACCCGGGGCGCCTTATCGACCGCGACGAGATCATGCACGCGGTCTGGCCCGGCGTTTTTGTCAGTGACGACAGCATCGCCCAGTGCGTCAGGGATATCCGCCGCGCCCTCGGCGATGACGAGCGACAATTGCTGCGTACGCTGCCGCGGCGCGGCTATTTGTTTACCGCTGAGGTGGCGCGCGAGGCCGGGCAGCCCGCGCCCGCCGCGTCGGCTGAAATCGCCGAAGCGTTGCCGCCGCCGCCGCTCCCCGACAAGCCGTCGATCGCGGTCTTACCGTTTCAGAACATGACCGGCGACCCGGAGCAGGAATACTTCGTCGATGGCATGGTCGAGGAGATCATCACGGCGCTGTCGCGAATTCGCTGGCTTTTCGTCATCGCCCGCAACTCGACCTTCACCTACAAGGGCCAGTCTCCTGATGTGAGGCAGATCGGCCGCGAACTGGGCGTGCGCTACGTGCTCGAAGGCTCGGTGCGCAAAAGCGGCAATCGCGTTCGCATCACCGGGCAGCTGATCGACGCCGAAACCGGCGCGCATCTGTGGGCCGACCGCTTCGACGGCTCGATGAAAGACGTGTTCGACCTCCAGGACAAGGTGGCCTCCAGCGTCGCCGGAATCATCGAGCCCGAATTGCAAGCCGCCGAGACTGCCCGTTCGGCCGGCCGCCCGACCGACGACCTCGCCGCCTACGACCTCTATCTGCGCGCCGCCGCAATGGTTTGGTCGGCAAGGCAGATCCCGGAGGCGCTCGATGTGCTCGAGCGGGCGATCGCGATCGATCCGCGGTACGGGACGGCATTGTCGTGGGCCGCGTTCTGCTGTCAGCGGCTGCTGTTTGATGGAAGGAGCGAAGATCGCGAGGCGGACCGGCTCAAATGCGCCGATTTCGCCCGGCGGGCCCTGGAAGTGGCCGGCGAGGACCCGGGCATCCTGGCGCACGCCGCCTTTGCGCTGGCCTCGTTGGGTGAGGATATCGGCGCGATGACGGCATTGCTTGATCGTGCCCTGGCGCACAACCCGAACTACGCGCGCGGTTGGCACATCAGCGGCGTCCTCAGGCTGTGGGCGGGCCAGCCCGACATCGCCTTGGAGCACTTCGCGGCGTCGCTGCGGCTCAGCCCGCGCACCCCAGTCGGCGTATCGCTCGTTATGATAGGCGCCGCGCATTTCTTTGCCGGGCGTTTCGCAGAGGCCGTACCAAAGCTGCTCCTCCAAATCCAAGAGGACCCGAGCTTCCCGCACGCGTATCGCCTTCTCGCCGCCTGCTACGCGCATATGAGCCGGATCGACGATGCCCGTGAAATTATCACGCGGCTGCGGGCCATCACCCCCGTCGTGATGCCGCGGACGAGCGTTATGCGCAACCCCGCTGACCGCGAGCTGTTCCTGTCGGGCCTGCGCCTGGCGGCCGGTGAGGCGGACTGACCGCCCACTATGGAGTTGGCCGAACGCCTGACGGGCCAGAAGCCGGAGGCGTCAACCGCCGGAAGGTCATGTTTGAGTCCGATTTCACCCGTTCAACCTCGCGAACCCCAACGGCTGGAATCGGCGGATTTTGTTGAAAAAGTCGAAAAATCAACGCTGCCGAAAACTCGCCAAATTGCGATCCGATGGAACATCGTCGCCCAACACCATCTCAGTCCTGTTGCGGACCTCACACGCTGCCTAATCGTCAAATTGGCTGGTCCCCCAGCCAAATTTTTGAATGTCGCGTCTATCGGTCTCCTAGAAATCGCACATCGCCGAAAAGGGAGTTTTTCAACAAAATCGGCGCTACCTAGCCGTTGGGGGCCGTATCGGCGAAGGTCGGTTCGCCACCCGATTCGGCAGTTCGTCCCGGCCGCTCCGAACGCCGGGTTTCCGCTAGATAGCCGCCGTTCCTGGGACTGCAAGGACTGGGTGACGCTGGACGAGCTGGACGTGGAAATCCACTTCCCAAAGGAAGGTGTGGTGCTGTCGCGGGAGTCGCGCTCTTCGGAAAAGTTCATGCACGGCATTAAGGTGCTGATGGCGAAGAACTACATCGACAACCTGTCGGAAGAGACCCGCAAGGGGATGCTGGAGAAGGCCGAGCAAGGAATTTGGCCGACCATGGCGCCGCTCGGTTATCGCAATGTCGCCGGCCCGGACAGTAAAAGGATCATCGTCACCGACCCAGATATCGCCCCGCTCGTCTCGAAGCTGTTCGAGTGGTACGCGACCGGCCAATGCTCGCTGCGAGAGGTGGCGCGTAAGGCGCGGGACGCGGGTCTCGTCTATCGCAAGAGCGGTGCCAAGGTTCCAATGAGCGCGGTGCATTCGATCCTGCGCAACAGGCTCTACACTGGCCAGTTCGAGTGGAACGGCAAGCTGATGCAAGGCCAGCACGAGCCTCTGGTCTCGGTCGAGTTGTGGGAGCGGGTGCAGGGCGTGCTGAATGGACGTTTCGCCAAGAAGCACCGCCGAATGACGCACGACTTCGCGTTCTCGGGCTTGATTGCCTGCGCGAAATGCCGCTGTTCGGTGGTCGGCGAGATCAAGAAGCAGCGTTACGTCTACTACCATTGCACCGGCTACGCCGATAAGTGCCAGGGCAACCCGGCTTCGTGCCGCCGCAAATATGTACGCGAGGAGGCGCTGGAAGTGCAGTTCACCGAACTGCTCGGGCGGCTGAAGTTCGACGACGAGGTGCTAGAATGGGTGCGCGACGCGCTGCACGCTAGCCATGCCGATAAGCGCCGGGAGCAGGAGGAAGCGATCGTGCGGCTGCGAGCCGAGTACGACCGCCTCCAGCGCCGCATTGATGCGATGTACGTGGACAAGCTCGACGGCCGGGTGGACGTCGCGTTCTTCGACAAAATGTCGGCCGAGTGGCGCGCCGAGCAAGACCGTTGTCAGCGCGGGATCGACCGCCACCAGGAAGCCGACAAGTCCTACATGGACGAGGGCGTCCAGATTCTCGAACTTGCGCGGAACGTGCAGCGGCTGTTCGAGCGCCAAGTGCCGCGCGAAAAGCGGCGCCTGCTCAACTTCGTACTATCGAACTGCACTTGGGAGGATGGAGAGGTGGTCGCCATCTTCCGCCAACCATTTGATTTGTTGTCTAAAACAACCGCCCTTGCTGCCCACTGGGAGGCGGAAACAACGGGCGTTTCGGCGAAATACGAGATTTGGCGTCCCCGACAGGACTCGAACCTGTGACCCCCGGTTTAGGAAACCGATGCTCTATCCGGCTGAGCTACGGGGACGGCGCCCGGACGATACTACGGCCGCGGCGGCGATGCCACCGCACGGCGGGGCGGGCCTCAGCGCATCGTCGGCATCACATACTCGGCGCCGGAGCGGATCCCGGCCGGCCAGCGCGCGGTCACGGTCTTGAGCCTGGTATAAAAGCGCACGCCTTCCATGCCGTGCACCGCCATGTCGCCGAACAATGAGCGCTTCCAGCCGCCGAAGCTGTGAAACGCCATCGGCACCGGGATCGGCACATTGATGCCGACCATGCCGATCTGGATGCGGTTGGCGAACTCGCGCGCGGCGTCGCCGTCGCGGGTAAAGATGGCGACCCCGTTGCCGTATTCGTGGTCGTTGACGAGCTTGACCGCGTCCTCGAAACCGGGCGCGCGCACGATCGCCAGGACCGGCCCGAAGATCTCCTCGCGGTAGATCCGCATTTCGGGCTGGACGTCGTCGAAGACGCAGCCGCCGAGGAAGAAGCCATCCTCATAGCCCTGCAATTTGAGCCCCCGCCCGTCGACGACGAGTTTCGCGCCCTCGGCGATGCCGAGATCGACATAAGAGCGCACCTTCTGGAGATGCGCGGAGGTGACGAGCGGCCCCATCTCCGCGTCGGGGTCGGTGCCGGGCCCCACCTTCAGCGCGCGCACCCGCGGCACGAGCTTATCCATCAGCTTGTCGCCGACCCCGCCCACCGCGACCGCGACACTGACCGCCATGCAGCGCTCGCCGGCCGAGCCGTAGGCCGCGCCCATCAGCGCGTCGGTCGCCTGGTCGAGATCGGCATCGGGCATCACCACCATGTGGTTCTTGGCGCCGCCCAGCGCCTGCACGCGCTTACCGATTTGCGCGGCGGTCGCATAGATGTAACTGGCGATCGCGGTCGAGCCGACAAAGCTGACCGCCGCGACATCGGGGTGGGCCAAGATGGCGTCGACCGCCTCCTTGTCGCCATTGACGACATTGAAGACGCCGGGCGGCAGACCCGCTTCGAGGAGGAGTTCGGCGATGCGCAACCCGGCCGAGGGATCGCGCTCGGAGGGCTTCAGGATGAAGGTGTTGCCGCAGGCCAGCGCCACCGGGAACATCCACATCGGCACCATCGCCGGAAAGTTGAACGGGGTGATCCCGGCGCAGACCCCCAAGGGCTGGCGCACCGACCAGCTGTCGATGCCGCGGCCGACCTGTTCGGTCATCTCGCCCTTCAAGAGATGCGGGATGCCGCAGGCGAATTCGACAACCTCCGCGCCGCGGGTGACCTCGCCCGTGGCATCCGACAAGACCTTGCCGTGCTCGTCGGTGATAAGGCGCGCGAGGCCCGCGCTCTCGCGCTCCAAGATCTCGCGGAACTTGAACAACACCCGCGCGCGCACCAGCGGCGGCGTCGCTGCCCAGGCGGGGAACGCCGCCGCCGCCGCCTTCACCGCCTGATCGACCTCGCCGGCGCCGGCCAAGGCGACGCGCCGGGCGCGCTCGCCGGTCGCCGGATTGAACACATCGCCCCAGCGCCCGCTCGACCCGGCAACGCGCTTACCGTTGATGAAATGCTCGACGTCGCTCATGCCGTTCCACCCGCAGGCTGAAATCGCGTCCGTTCATCATAGGCCGCGGCGGCACGGCAGGGCAGGAGATTTTCGCGGAAAGGTGCAAGGCCTGCGGGCGGATCGGTGCGTTACAGCCCGATGATCGCCGAATAGGCCGAGTACGCCGTCCAGATGAGCAGCGTTGTCACTCCGGCCCAATAGACGACAGGGTACATCACGCTCCCCCAGCCCGGCATCGCGGATCCGGCCCGGCTGCCGCCGCCCCAGGCGGAACGGCAACGTTCTCGCATTGTGATAGGGCGGCGATGGCGATTGCGTTCCCGCTTCATGCAAATGGAGGGCGCCGGATCAAAGGGGCGTCGCAGGCGTTTCGCCAAGCCTCGACGGCGCCATCGAATCGCGGGAAGATCCGCCCCCCGCGCCACGAGTTGTCGAAAAGGGAGCCGGGCTCATGCCAGCGACGAACGCCGCCTCGCGGATTCCGGTGACGGTGCTGACCGGCTTTCTCGGCAGCGGCAAGACGACCCTCCTGAACCATGTGCTGAAGCAACCCGGCATGGCGGCGACGGCGGTCATCGTCAACGAGTTCGGCGAGATCGGCCTCGACCACCTCCTGGTCGAGAGTGCGACCGAGGACGTCGTCTTACTCAACAGCGGGTGCCTGTGCTGCACGGTGCGCGGCGACATGTCAACACGCTGACCGATCTGTTCGTCGGCCGGGTCAAGGGGCGGGTACCGTATTTCACCCGCGCGGTCATCGAGACGACGGGGCTCGCCGACCCCGCTCCGGTGCTGCATGCGCTCTTCTCGGACCCGATCGTCGCCGAGCGCTACATGATCGATGGCGTGGTGACGACGGTCGATGCGGTCAATGGCGAGGGCACGCTCGACCGCCAGCCCGAGGCGGTGAAGCAGGCCGCGGTCGCCGACCGGCTGATCGTCACCAAATCCGACCTCGCCGAGCCCGCCGCGCTCGCCGCGCTGGAAGTCCGCCTCAGAGCGCTCAATCCCGGCGCCCCGCTGCTGCGCGTCGAGCACGGCGCCGTTGATCCGAGCGCCCTCTTCGGCCTTGGCCTGTTCGACCCGCAGACGAAGAGCGTCGAGGTGCAGCGCTGGCTGCAGGACGAGGCGGTCGCCGCGCGCCACGGCGCGGCCGGCGACGACGAGCATCACCACGACGCCAATGGGGGGCACGACGTCAACCGCCATGATTCGCGCATCCGCGCCTTTTGCATCACCCGCGACCGGCCGATCTCATGGAGCGCGCTGTCGGGCTGGCTCGATGCGCTGGCGACGATGCGCGGCGACGATCTGTTGCGGCTGAAGGCGATCGTCGCCATCGCCGACCGCCCGGAGCAGCCGGTCGTGCTGCATGGCGTGCAGCACCTCTTTCACCCGCCGGTGCTGCTCCCGGCTTGGCCCGATGCCGACCGCCGCACCCGCATCGTGTTCATCACCCGCGACCTCCCGCAGGCCGCGATCGAACAGAGCCTCGCCGCGTTCGAGGCGGCCGCCACCCTTGAGGAGGCCGACCGGCCCGCCCCGCCGCCGCCGCTGCCGGCGGGCGGGAGTTAGGCTAGTGTCCCGATTCGGAAATTCGCGATATCTCCAATCTCGTCATCCCGGCGAACGCCGGGACCCATGTCTGCCGTGGGTACCGGCCTTCGCCGGTATGACAAGGAAGGGAAACCACGATCC
>Ga0182024_10004355_pt1 | contig 32677 bp, 29 predicted proteins | sample P32metaG_FD_120480 | JGI IMG/M metagenome (GOLD analysis project Ga0182024, IMG submission 120480) | Permafrost microbial communities from Stordalen Mire, Sweden - P3-2 metaG (Illumina Assembly) | ecosystem: Environmental > Terrestrial > Soil > Wetlands > Permafrost | place: Sweden: Stordalen...
AGATCACCGCGCCCACCGAGCCTTGAGGCGGCTCTGAGCCGCAGATGCTTCAGGCGGCTTCAGCCGCAAGCCGACTTTCAGTCGGAATAGGAATCTACCGGCTTTAGCCGGTAGTCTTTAAAAGGGTTTCCTGGAAAAGCTTAGGGGTTCCTTGAAAAAATTTCGACACCCCATCCGCCGGGACCAACGGTCCGAAAAACCGTCCCGGCGGCGCAGCCTGTTCCTCTTGCGCCAGAGCGCCGCCCGCCATCCCCAACGCGGCCATCGTGATGCAGAGCGTCCTCACGGCCACAGTCTACGCTTCCGCGACGGTCACGGCAAGGGCCTCGACAGTCGCGTTAACACCATCGCGGTCACGCGGTACGTTGTATGCTGCATACATAATATTTCTGGAGGTGCTCGCCGATGAGAGCCAAGTTGACGCTCGCGGGCGTGGCTTTGATGCTGGCCGCGATCCCGATGGCCGCCCATCATTCCTTCGCGGCGGAATATGATGCCGCCGCCACCGTGACCCTCAAAGGCGTCGTCACCAAGGTCGAGTGGGCCAACCCGCACGTTTATATTTACATCGACGTGAAGGATGAGACAGGTAAGGTGGTCAACTGGTTCACGGAAGGGTACCCGCCCAACATGCTGACCCGTACGGGCTTCACGCGGGACATCGTGAAGGACGGCGACACTATCACCATCACCGGCTACCGCGCGCGCAATAACGCCTCCCGCGCGGCTGCCCGCGAGTTGACCACTTCCGAGGGCGCGAAATACAACTTCGGGCCCGCCGCCCCTTTACCAGTATTTTAGCGATCCGGTTACCAGTGAGGTCCAATCCGCCGAAGCCTTCCGCATCAAGAACGGTATGATCCGCAAAGTGGAAGCGCTGATGACCAGCCTGCCCTACGGCGTCACTTCGCCGTTCGTGCCGGAGCGTCCGTAGGTCCGCACAAAAGTGGGGCGGACGCCCTCGTCCGCGCCGGACCCCCTGGTCCGGCTCTCCAGCGCGACCAGGGGGTCGCGCGCGGGTCAGGGGACCCGCCCCACGTCATTGAAGGCATACCGGCGCGCGTTCTCCGCGATCTGCGCGATCTCATCTTCCGTAAACCCGAACTCGCGCGCCGCCAGTGCGAATTCGCTTTGCAGCGTACACGCAAACAGCGCCGGATCGTCGGTATTCAAAATGACCGGCACTCCGGCGTCAAACAATTTCTTCACCGGATGTTCTTTGAGCGAAGCGACGGCTCCGGTGCGCACGTTGCTAGTGATGCACACCTCCAGCGGAATGCGCCGGTTCCGCAGGTGCTCCACGAGGCGCGGGTCCTCGATCGAGCGAATCCCGTGCCCGATCCGCTCCGCCCCGATTTCCAGCGCATCCCACACGCTCTGCGGACCCGTCGTCTCCCCTGCATGGCACGTCAGCCTCAATCCCCGGCCGCGGGCTTGCGCGTACAAATCGCGGAACCAATGCGCCGGACCCTCGGCCTCGAACCCGCCCAGTCCAATCGCGACCACGCCTTCAGCGATGCGTTCCGCCGCGAAGTCGAACACCGGCCGAGCCGCCTCCGCGCCCCATTGCCGCGTGGCGTCGAGAATCCAGCGCACGCCGATACGCGACCGCTCCGCTTCGCGCGCCACCGCGTCAAAGACCGCGCCCAGATCCTGCTGCTTCCACAGGACCACTCCCGCCGAGAGCGTCACTTCCGCGTAGCTCACTCCTTGCGCTTCCAGGTCCTCGAACAAGCGCCTCGCGGCGATGGCGTAATCGCCCGGCGAGCGCAGCTTGCGATTCACCCATACGTAGCTTCTAATGAATCCCGCGAAATCGGTGTACGACGTCTCCCTGGCAATTTCCTCCAGCGTCAGCGCGGGGTCGATCTCACGCAGAGTCTCCGGTTGAATGGCCCCTTCCAAATGCAAATGCAGTTCTTGCAGAGCCATTTCTTCGTGTACTGGGTCCGGATGCCCCATTCCTGTAATAATAACGACGTGCTTGATGCCAATGTGCCTGATGCCAATGTGCCCGATGCCCCAGAGCCGGATGTCCACGTCGACGCGGTCGTTCAGGGGAAACATCGCGATCCGTTCTCGTTCCTCGGCCCGCACGACAATCTGATCCGCGCCTGGCTTCCGCAGGCTCGCGACGCTTCGGTGGTCGCCGGCAATAGCGCTACGCCGATGCAACAATCGCCCACCGGTTTCTTCACGGCCGAGCTCCCGGAGCCCACGCGCGATTACCGCCTCCGCATCACGCTGTATTCGGGCGAATCGCGCGATCTCGACGATCCCTACCGCTTCCCTGCGCTACTCACTCCCTTCGAGCTGTACTTGCACGGCGAAGGCTCCAACTACGAAAGCTATCGCACGCTAGGCGCGCACCTGGTGCAGTGCGAGGGCGTGGAGGGCGTGCGCTTCGCGGTGTGGGCTCCCAATGCCGAGGTGGTCACCGTCACGGGAGACTTCAACGGATGGGACAGCACGCGCCATCCCATGCGCCTGCGCGACGGCGGTATCTGGGAGATTTTCATTCCCGGGATCGCCGCGGGAACTCAATACAAATATTTCGTGCTCGCGCGCGATGGCGGCCAGCAGGATAAGTGCGATCCCTACGGCTTCTTTGCCGAAGTCCCGCCCAAGACCGCGTCCATCGTCTGGCCGCTCACCAACTACACCTGGAGCGACGCCGCATGGATGGAAGCCCGCGCGCGCCGCAACATTCTGCGCGAGCCCGTATCGGTCTACGAAGTCCATTTGGAATCCTGGCTCCGGGGCGCCAACAACGAGCTCCTGTCGTACCGCGATCTCGCCGAGAAGCTTCCCGAGTACGCCGGCCGCATGGGCTTCACGCACCTGGAGCTGATGCCCGTCATGGAGCATCCTTTTAGCGGATCCTGGGGCTATCAGGTCACCGGCTACTACGCGCCCACCTCGCGTTTCGGTTCACCCGACGATTTCCGCTATTTCGTCGACCGCTGCCATCAGGCTGGCCTGGGCATCATTCTCGATTGGGTGCCCGGGCATTTCCCGCACGATCCTCACGGCCTGGCGCGCTTCGACGGCACCGCGCTTTACGAACACGCCGATCCCCGCCAGGGCGAGCATCGCGAATGGGGCACCGCCGTCTTCAACTTCGGCCGTAATGAGGTTTTGACCTTCCTGCTTTCCAACGCCTTGTATTGGCTGAAGGAGTTTCACCTTGACAGCCTGCGCGTGGACGCCGTCGCCTCCATGCTGTATCTGGATTACTCACGGCGCGAGGGCGAATGGATTCCCAACCGCTACGGAGGCCGCGAGAATATCGAGGCCATCCAGTTTGTCCGGCGCTTCAATGAGCTGGCGCATCAAATCCCCGGCGCCATGACCGTCGCCGAGGAGTCCACTTCCTGGTCCGGCGTCTCGCGCCCCGTGTATTCCAACGGCCTTGGCTTCACCATGAAATGGAACATGGGCTGGATGCACGACATGTTCGCTTATTTCTCCACCGATCCGGTGTACCGAAAGTATCATCAGAACGACATCACCTTCAGCATGCTGTACGCCTTTACCGAGAATTTTCTGCTGCCGGTGTCGCATGACGAGGTGTGTCACGGAAAAGCCCATCTGGTTTCCAAAATGCCCGGCGACGAATGGCAGCGCTTCGCCAACGTGCGCGCGTTTCTGGGGTACATGTTCGCGCACCCCGGCAAGAAGCTGATGTTCATGGGCTGCGAAATCGGCCAGACCTGGGAATGGAACAACGACGAGGGCCTGCCCTGGCACTTGCTCCAGTACGCGGTTCATCAGCGCTTGCAAACATTTGTCCGCGAGCTCAACGGCCTGTACCGCCGCGAGCCTTCGCTGTATGAAGTAGACGACGACTACCACGGCTTTGAGTGGATCGACTTCCGCGACAGCGAAGCCAGCATCATCACCTTCGTCCGCTTCGCGCGCGACCGCGGGGACTTCATCGTGTTCTGCTTCAACTTCACGCCCGTGCCTCGCCTCAACTACCGCGTGGGCGTGCCCAAACCCGGCGCGTATCGCGAGATTTTCAACACCGATGCGGAGATGTTCGGCGGCTCCAACATGGGCAACGGAGGCTGGACCGCCGCGAGCGGCATCGAATGCCACGGCCGCCCTGCGAGCCTGGTGCTGACGCTGCCGCCATTGGCGATGGTGGCGTTTAAGCTGTAGGGCGGTGGTGGGGCAGTCCGTGGGTGTAGATTCGGTAATTATCCCATGAGCACAAGTAGGGTGGCTAGGCCGCAGATTCCACTAGCTTAGCTAGACGGCGAAGCATGGTGGATTCGCCCCACTTCAAGGGGCGCTGAACGCCTCGGCATGCATTGTATACAAGTGGCGCGAACAATCATACCGGAGAACATGAGATGCTATTCTTGGTGACCCAAGAGAAGGCGATTATCTCAGTCCGGCGTGAATGGTTCGATATTGGGCTAGGCGGTGCGTTCGTGGAGCGGCCACCTGATCCGGCGAAGCACTATGTACTATTCGAGGCATGGATTCTCGACATACATCATCCCCGTGGAATCATGATAAAGAGCGCCAGTAAAGATCCAATCAAGGAAGGCGCTAGGGTTTTCGTTCCCTGGGAGTATGTTTGCGGGATTGCTTGGCACGAGGTCTTCGACAAGATGGAACAGTTCTTCGGTTTACAACCTACGTAACCGCTGTTCTCTTTGGGAGCCTTTAGATTATTAGCGATCAAAAGGAAACAGCGTATTCGACACGCGCTGTGGACGATTGGGCGCTCACGAGTGGCGTTCCAACTCATCGAAAACCCGGTCTGCGGAACGGCCCAAGCCTCTTTTAGCTTGCTCCAAACCGTGGCGGACGCTTGCCACCGCGTCCAGATGATCGGCTACGTCCCGGCACGCCGCTGCATCAAGAAGGACGGCCGCGGCCCTTCCCTTTACAGTCAAAACCAGTGGCCTGCCGGTCTTCTTCAGGCGCTTCATCAGTCCCGATGAGTTGCGCTTGAACGTGGTCATGGACTGAATATCCTGGGTGACATCGATCATAGCGGGTCCCTCAGCATCATTTTCGCATCTCCGGTGATGCTATGCATCTTAGGTCACGTCCGCACCAGCTCCACCGGCACGCCCTTCCTGCATAACTCGCATGAGGCGGCATCGGAAAAATATTTGGCGTCGAGCTTGGCCAGATAGTAAAACGGCAGCGGATCGAAGCCGATCGAATTCGGGTAGGGCTGGTGGATCACCACCGCCATGCCGACCACTTCTCCGCCGTGCGATTCCACCAGCGCCTTCAGTTCGGAAAGCTTCTGCCCGGTGCGAAAAACATCGTCCACCAGGAAGATTTTCTCGCCCGGATTGACTTCCAGGAATTGGCGGAAGCGCATGGGGTCGCCGGCGTTCTCGCGTTCGGCCCAATACACCTGGTGGGCGCGCAGGGCTTCGCACACGCCGTAGGCCACGGGAAGTCCGCCGGTGGCGGGCGCGACGATGGATAGCTCCGGGATCATGGCGCGAATGTCGGGGTGGGCGCGCAACAGGCGGCTCAGGCCCACGCTCAGGATCTTGGCCGCCTCGTAATAGCGCATCGTAAGCGATACTTGCAGGTATTCGTCGGCGTGAAATCCGCTGGGATATTCGAAATGCCCCTGGCGGAGGCCGCCTGTCCGCTCCAGCAAAGCGACGACTTCGTCATGAGTTGGAATCAAATGCATCGGATTAATGGGCTCCCTTTCCACTCAATAACTGCGGAATTGTTTTCAGAATGATTTTCCAGTCCAGCGCCAGCGACCAGTTGTCGATATACTGCATGTCCAGCTTCATCCAGGTTTCGAAATCGACGGTGTCGCGCCCGCTGACGGCCCATAGGCAAGTCAGGCCCGGACGCATGCGCAGACGCCGCCGCTGCCATCCTTTATACTGTTCCACCTCATCCGGCAATGCCGGCCGCGGGCCCACCAGGGACATGTCGCCCTTGAGCACGTTCCACAACTGCGGCAACTCATCCACGGAGAACTTTCGGAGCCAGCGCCCCACGCCGGTGAGACGCGGGTCGTTGGGCATCTTGAACGCCAACTCCCGTGTGCTTAAATGCTCGAGCGAGGCACGCATCGCCTCGGCGTCGCGGCACATGGAACGAAATTTGTAGAACACGAAGCGGCGGCCGTTCAACCCGCAGCGCTCCTGCCGGAAAATGGCGGGACCGGGCGACGTCAGCCGGATCACCACGGCGGTCGCCAGCATCACCGGGAACAGCAGGATCAACCACGCGCCGGCCAGAACAATGTCGGTGAGGCGTTTGACCAGCAGACGAATCTCATCGTGGGGCGTCGCCGAAAACGTCAGCAGCGGCGAGGAGCCGAGCCGGTCCAGATACACCTGGCTGTTGACGTGCGGAAAAAAATCGACGGCGACGCGCGTGCGTACGCCTTCCTCGTCGCACGCCAGCATGATGTCCTCGAGGTCCGTCAAACGGCGGCTGTCCACGGCGAAAATGATTTCGTCGATTACTTGGCCGCGCAGAAGCTGCGGCAAGGCGTCGAGCGCGTGCACCGGGTAGTGCGCGGCGAGGTCGATCCCGCCGATCTCCGGCGGGCCCGGAGTATCGCTCATGAATCCGGTCAGACGGATGCCGTAGGAGGAGGCCTCTTCCAACTGCCGGCCCAGGCGGCGGGCCGGCTCACCGGTTCCGACCACCATCACGAAATGCGACGCGCCCCAGCGTCCGCGCAGCGCGCCCAGCAGCCGCCCGGCATTGAGCCGCGCCAGGCAAAGAAAGAACCAGGTGAATCCCGCGAAGAGCACCAGAAAGGAGCGCGATAGGCGATCCGCGTCGCTCAAATCCAGCCGCAGCAAGTATTCGAGCAGCACCACCGACGCCGACCCCAACAGGCATTGCCGGAAGGCGTCGCGCAAAATCACGCGCGGGTGCGCGCCGTCGATGCGGTCGTAGATCTCCCACCAGTAGCCCAGCCCCACCCACATCAGCATCGACCAGCCCAGCAGCAGGGCTCTGGTGTGGGGCTCGATGAAGAAAACGTTCTTCAGCTCCAGCCGCGCGCGCGTCCAGTAGGCCAACTGGAACGCCAGCGCCAGCAGGATCATGTCCGATGCGGAAAAGAGAATCCTGACCTTGCGGCGATGTCCTCGAAACATCCAAATTTAGAATACAGGCTGGGGGCCGCGGTTTGCAGGCCCGATGTAGACTAACAGCATGCGCCGCCTTCTGTGGCTCGCGGGATTGACGATTGCCGCGGCCGCCGCCGGCCTCGGGGCGTTCGAGGAGTTGTTTGACGGCGCGCCGGATCATCCCGCGATTGGATACCAGAAGCTCTCCAAGGATCCGGTGGCCGAATTGAATCGCAAGCTTCTGGAAGGCGCCGCGCAACTTACCTACGACGAAACCAGCGGCTACCTTCCGAGCGTGCTCAGGGCGCTGCATGTTCCGGTGGAGTCGCAGATCGTGGCCTTTTCCAAGACCAGCGTGCAGCAGAATCGAATCGGTCCGAAAAATCCGCGGACGCTGTTTTTCAACGACGCGGTGGTTGTCGGCTGGGTGCGCGGAGGATTCATCGAGCTGGCCGCGCAGGATCCTCAGCAGGGCGTGGTCTTCTATACGCTGGATCAGAGTCAGGCAGCGGCCGCGGCGCTGGCGATGAAGCCTCTGCTCAAGCCGCAGTTCGAGCGCAAGGATGGCTGTCTCGGCTGTCACCTTTCCTTCAACACGCTGGGAGTCCCGGGGATGCTGCTGCGCAGCGTGTTCCCGGCGGCCGACGGAGCGGCCGAGTATCAAGCCGGGAGCTACGTCACGGATCATCGCAGTCCCATGGAGCAGCGCTGGGGCGGCTGGTATGTGACCGGCAACAGCGGCTCGGTCCGGCATCTGGGAAACGCGATCGTTTCCGATCTGGAGAAGCCCGAATCCATGGTGAACGAAAGCACGCTGCACGCGGAATCGCTCAAAGGCAAAATCGATACCAGCCTGTATCTTTCTCCCTATAGCGACATCGCCGCGTTGATGGTTTTCGATCATCAGATGCGCATGATGAACCTGCTGACGCGCGTCAATTGGGAGACTCGCTATGGGTTGTATCGGGAGAAGATGAAGCTGGTTGCCGATCCGGCGGAGCAGGGCGATTTCGCGGCGCGCCTTCGCGACGCCGTGAGTGAAATGGTGGACTATCTTTTTTTCTTGGACGAAGCGCCGCTGAATGGTCCGATCCATGGCACGTCCGGGTTCGCGGAGAAATTTTCGTCGCAGGGGCCTCGCGATAAACAGAGAAGGTCGCTGCGGCAACTGGATCTCGAACGCCGGCTGTTGCGGTATCCATGCAGCTATATGATTTACTCGGACGCCTTTGAGAACCTGCCACCGGAGGCGAAAGACGCCGTCTATAAACGCATGTGGGAAGTCTTGTCGGGCGTCGAGCGGGGCCCGAAATATGCCCGGCTCACGGTGGCCGACCGGCAAAACGTGGTCGAGATTCTGCGCGATACGAAGAAGGACTTGCCCGGCTACTTTCACTGATCCAGCCCACCGCACGGCCGGCTAAAAAAGTCCTTGCAAAAATAACATTGTCGTAGTAGCCTTGCATACGGGAATAGTTTTTGCGATGAAGCTACCGAAACTCACCAAGCTGGAACTTCAGATCATGGAGGTCCTGTGGACTCGCGGGCCGTGCGCGATCCGCGAGATTCAGGAGGCGTTTCCGAAGCGGAACCGGCCTGCCTACACCACGATCCAGACCACCGTCTACCGGCTGGAGGGCAAAAAAACGCTCCGCCGCGTCCGGAAGATCAGCCACGCGCACATTTTCGAAGCCTTGATCTCGCGTAGCGCGGCACAAAACCGGTTGATCGACGATCTGCTGGCCTTGTTCGGAGACCGTCTCCAGCCGGTCATGGCGCATCTGATCGAGTCCAAGAGGTTAACTCTGGATGACATCAGGGAAGCGGAGAAGGCCGTGCTGGCGCTTCAGGAGGAAGACGAGAAGGAGAAGACGAAATGATTCAAAGCCTTTTGTTCCGAGGTCTGGTAGATCACTTGTGGCAGTCCACGCTGTTCGTTGGAGCCGCGTGGCTGCTGACACTGGCGCTGCGGAAGAATCGAGCGCAAGTGCGCTACTGGGTCTGGTTCAGCGCGTCGGTGAAGTTTCTGGCGCCGCTGGCGCTCTTGGTGGCCGTGGGCGAGTTGGCTCCCAAGCGTGCCGCGGTACCGATGGTGCGGACCGAGTGGGTGGCGACAGTGGATCAGATCGCCGAGCCTTCGGTGGCGCTTCCGGCCGTGACGGTGAGCATGGAGCGGACGAGCCGAAATTATTTCGTGCCGGTAGCGCTGGCGGCGTGGGCGTGCGGATTCTTGAGTGTTGCGATTTGCTGGCTGCGTCGCTGGAGGCGCGTGCATGCGCTGCGGAGGTCGGCGACTCCGATTAGTGGTACGGAATTCGCCGTTCCGGTGATGTCCGTCCCTGGGCTAGTCGAGCCGGGAGTCTTCGGGGTCTTCCAACCGCTTCTGCTATTACCCGGAGGCATTACAGAAAGGCTCACGCCGGCGCAATTGGACGCGATTCTCGCGCACGAGCTCTGTCACGTGCGCCGCAAGGACAACCTGACCGCGACGATCCACATGATCGTACAAGCGGCCTTCTGGTTCCATCCGCTGGTGTGGTGGCTGGGAGCGCGGCTGATTGACGAGCGGGAGCGTGCCTGCGACGAAGAGGTCGTGCGACTCGGGAGCAAGCCGCAGGTGTATGCCGAAGGGATTCTCAACATCTGCAAGCTGTATGTGGAATCGCCGCTCAAGTGCGTGTCGGGAGTGACCGGGTCGAATCTCAAGAGACGGATCGAGGCCATCATGAAAAACCGAATGGTGCTTAGGCTGAACTTTGGAAAGAAGCTCGTTCTGGCGGTTGCAGGGATGGTTGCGCTCGCGGTGCCCATCGCGGTCGGTATTCTGCACGCGCAGCCTGCGCCGACGCGGAAATGGGAAGCGGCCTCGATCAGACCCTGTGAGCCCGGCGGCGGCAGGAGCGGCGGCCCACGCCTGTCTCCCGGAAGGCTGAACACAAACTGCCAGACGGTGATGACCCTGATCCAGCAGGCGTACGTTACCTTCGCGAACGGCCAATTTCAGGCCCCGTGGTCAGTGCCGATATCGGGAGGGCCGGCCTGGGTCAACTCCGCCCGCTACGAGATTGAGGCGAAAGCGGAAGGTGAGCCGCTTCCACACATGATGGAAGGGCCAATGATGCAGGCGCTTCTCGAAGACCGCTTTAGGCTGAAGGTCCATCGCGAGACCAAAGAGGTCCCGGTGTACGCGCTGACGGTGGCCAAGGGCGGCTTCAAACTTCACCCGTTCAAGGAAGGAAGTTGCACACCCCGCGACCCAGAGAAGGGTCCGGTACCGCTCGAGCCGGGTCAGAAGCCATACTGTGGCTCACTCGCGGCAGGAGGACCTGGTCTGTACGGAGTAAGGGTATCTATCGCGGAACCGAGCATCTGGACGCTGAACTTGGCGGCGACAAGTATGAGCGTGTTTTGCTCCAACCTCCGACTGGACCGCCCGATTCTCGACAAGACCGGAATTACGGGGTTGTTCGATTTCCATCTGGAATATGCGTTCGACCAGGTCACAGCAGCCGGATTCCCAGGCGTCCCCGCTCCAGCCGCAGCGCCCCCGGACCCTGGCAGCGCCCCGTCGATCTTCACCGCCATACAGGAACAGCTCGGGTTGAAACTTGAGCCGGCCAAGGGCCCAGGGGAATTTCTCGTGGTCGATAGCGTGGAACGGCCGTCTGAAAACTGAACGACGCCTGAGGACAGCGCCTGGGAAGAAGCGCTATGATCCCAGGTATGGAGCCACAGGTGCTACACATCAGCGAGGCTGACTTGGCCAAGGATGTACGGTCCGTCACGCAGCGAGTTCAGACTGGGGCCGAGGTCGTTATCGAGCGTGACGCGCAGCCGGTTGCCGTCATTCGCCCACCGGAGCCCGTGCGCCGCAAGATTTCCGAGTGTATCGCACTTCTGCCCGGCGACTCCACGGCGACGATCGACGCCGACTTTGCGAGGGATGTCGAAGCGGCTGTCGCCGCTCACCGCGAGCCGTTGGAGCCGCCCGCTTGGGATTGATTCTGGACGCGCATTGACGCTTACCCAGGCGGCCGTGGCCACTGAACGCCAGGGCAAGAACGCCCGGCAACTGCTCGAGGCGATGGCACTGGAAACTGCGGCGCTGGAGACTGGCGACGAAGGAATCGCGGTTTCGGTCGTGACCGTGCTTGAACTCGCGCACGGCATTGCCCGCGCCGACACAGCGGAACGCCGGGACCGAAGGCAGCGCTTTCTTGACGAGCTGCTGACCGGCGTTCCCATCCAGCCGGTCACAGTCCCGATCGCGCTCCGCGCCGGACAAATCGACGGACAAGGCCAAGCCAAAGGTATCCGCATTCCGCTTTCCGATCTTTTGATTGGGGCGAGCGCCCTGGAACTCGGTTACGGAGTCGGCACGAGGAACGTCCGTCACTTTCAACTCATCCCCGGTTTGAACGTCATTCAGCTCTAGACGGATTCTGGGGGGTGATGAGGAGCGCGGGGTGGCGACGGATTTCACCCCTTGAGGAGGAAATCGAGGTTGCCCGAGGAGGAATCGGAATCCAACGGAGCATAGGGGATTTTTCTTCGCACCATTCCGCCGTCTGCCGCGTATCATATAGGGAAGGGGACCAAGCGATATGAACTTGCGCTACTCCGACGTCTGTCCCAAGCATGTGTATCTGAACCGGCGCCGCTTCCTGAGCGCCGGAGCCGCCACGCTGGGCGCGCTCGCCGCGCCATTTTCCGCGCGCGCCACCACCAAGCTCGATGGCGTCAGGAAGTCCGCCTACGACGCCGGCAAAGAGGCCGTCACCAACGAAAAGTTCGTCACCAGCTATAACAATTTCTACGAATTCGGCACCGGCAAGGACGAGCCCTTCAAGAATGCTCCCAAGTGGCAGCTCCCTCGTCCCTGGACGGTAAGGATCGAAGGCGAAGCCGCCAAGCCCAGGACGTTCGACCTCGACGCGATCCTGAAGCTGGCCCCGCTGGAGGAGCGCATCTACCGGCATCGCTGCGTGGAGGGATGGTCGATTGTGGTTCCGTGGATCGGCTTCCCGCTGAGCGCTCTGCTCAAGCAAGTGGAGCCGAGCGCGAAAGCCAAGTTCGTCGCGTTTGAAAGCCTCTACGACTCCCGGCAAATGATCTCTCCACGCGCGGCGGGCATCAAGTTCCCCTACGTCGAAGGACTGCGCATGGATGAGGCCATGCACCCGCTGGCGCTGCTGACCGTCGGGTTGTACGGGGAAACGCTGCCCAATCAGAATGGCGCGCCCTTGCGGCTGGTGCTTCCGTGGAAGTACGGCTTCAAGAGCATCAAGTCCATCGTGAAGGTGACTCTCACGGAGAAGGAGCCGGTGACCACATGGGCTCGCGAGTGGCCGGAGGCTTACGGCTTCTATTCCAACGTCAATCCCAAGCGGGACCATCCGCGTTTCAGCCAGGCCGAGGAGCATCGCCTGGGCAGCGGCCGGCTCAACGATTTGCAAAAAACCCTGATGTTCAACGGCTATACGGAAGTGGCCGGATTGTACACCGGGATGGACTTGATCCGGAACTACTGACCACCGCTTGCTGACGCGCGCGGTTCAGAAAGGAGCTTCCGAACCGCGACAGTGACGGAACGATCTACGCCAACCTTGAAAATGTTCTAAAACTTACCGCAATCGCGGATGGTCATTCCACGTCGGACACTTGGCCGTTGTTGAAGGTGATCTTGAGGTCCTGATAGACGTAGATCTTCTTCGCGCCCAGATCGACGATGTTTTTGGGCTGCCCCAGGATCGCGACCACCTGATCCGTGGTTTGACCCAAAGAGATCGTTGCCGGAGGGCCAGCCGGCGCTGAGCCCGGAGCCACCTCAGCCGCGGATAGCGTGGCCTGCTGCGCCTGGGCGCCCTGCTGGAACTGCCGATCGATCTGGGCGGCAACGGTCGCATCCGGCGGCGGCGCGCCCATGCTGAAGGCGGCAGGCGTGGCCGTCGCCAGCGCCGTTTGCGGCGGACTGGGAAGCCCGCCTTGGTGCGCCTGGAGATCCGCGAGTCCCTGATCCAGCGTCTCGCGCATGTGATTCTGCATGTTTTGCAGGTCGGCGAGCCCGACCTGAACGGCGCTGCCCTTGCGGCACTCCACTCCGCCCTTGCCGGCCATCACGACGAGAGTCGCGGCGGCCGCGTCCTGCGGAGGAGGCTGGGTGAGCTGAAGCACGTCGCCTTGGCTGACGGCGCAGGCCTGCCCGCCCGCGTCGACCAAATCCAGATCGTCGCCGACCACGAAGACGTGCGGCTGATTGTCGGCGAAGATGCGCGCAATCCCGCTGGAGGCAGGATTGGGATCGTTATTCAACGCATTGGTCTGCGCCTCGGCCTGCTCCAAGGAGATTTGACGGCGCACTTCGTCGGCGATGGCCTGCTTCACCTCCGGCGTCAGAGGGGCCTGGCCAGGAGGAAGCGGCGGCGGCGGTGCGTTGGCCGCGGCTTGGGCGGCCATTTGCGCCTGGTACTCCGCCGCGAGCGATTGAGAAATCATGTAATCCGTCAGCCACAGCGCGGGGGTGGCGTAAACGGGATAGGGAGTGAAAAACCCGCCGTAAAACCCGAACCAGGGAGTGCCAATCCCCCAGCCCCATGCGTAGGGCACGGGAGCGACCCAGGGATTAAGCGCGAATCCATAGAACCCAAGCGGGTAGAAACGCGCGGGAGCGTACACCTCCAGGGCCACGCCGTGAAAGGCATAGGGGCGATAGAAGCGCTCGACCGGGCGTCCGCCGGCGAAGTACGTCCGCGCGACGAAGCTATTGCCGCGGACTACGAAGGGATGCTGAACGTAGCCAAAGCCGCCACGCACGGCGACAACACGGGAGTGGTCCGGCATCTCGCGCACCACCGTGGTGTGTCCATTCAGCCCGTTATGGATATCCATTCCGTTGGCCGTGTGAACATCCGCCACCCTTCCATTCACGCGAGTCACCGAGGCGCCATCGCGCGTGGCCACGGTCCTGGCTCCGGCGGGAACGGGGCGTGTGGCCGCAGAACCGGCGCCCTGTCTGACACCTTGGGCATTGATACGGTCGCTGGGCTGCGCCACGGGACCTCTGGCGCCGGCCGGGGTCGGGCTCGAGGGGCGGGCAACCTCGCCCGTCCGGCCCGCTGGAGTAGGCGTTTTCGCCCCGCTGCCCGACTTCGCGGGAGCCTTCGGCGCGGGTTTGGAGGGCTTCTTCTCTTCGGGTTTATCGTCAGCAGCCCAGAGCGGGGCCAGGACCGCGGGCGATAGGAGCAACATCGCGGCCATCGCAGCCGCGGACGACACAGCCCAACGGAATCGGCGAGTCTTCGAGGTCCTCATAAATATCACTGTGTCCATCTTAAATCCTCCGAGCGTTGCACTCGAAAGACTAGACGTAGCGCGGCCGCGAAAAATTTCTCTTGACTGATCTACTATAGAGTAGTAGCATCAGGTACGAGATAGTAGAGCCATATGACCCAGCCCAAACTCAGCAAGCTCGAACTTCAGATCCTGGAAGCCCTGTGGGCCCATGGAAAGGCATCCATTCGGGAGATTCAGGAGGCCTTTCCGGAGCCTCGCCCGGCTTACACCACCATCCAGACGACGGTGTACAGGCTGGAAGGAAAGAAGGCCGTGCGCCGAGTGCGGAAGATCGGCAATGCCGATATCTTTGAGCCGATCGTGGCTCGGGACGTGACGCGGCACCGGCTTCTCGACGAGATTCTGAGTTTCTTCGGAGGGCAAGCCCAGCCGATGATGGCGCAGCTCGCCGAGGCGGGGAAACTCACGCTCGACGACGTTCGGGAGCTAGAAAAAACAATTAAAGCGAAGACCAGGAAGCTGGACCGGGAGCAGAAAAAATGATCGCCGAATTAACCAACCATCTCTGGCAATCGACGTTGTTCGCGGCCGCGGCGGGGGTGCTGACCGTGGCGTCGCGCAAGAACCGTGCGCAGGTCCGGTACTGGCTGTGGTTCAGCGCGTCGCTGAAGTTCTTGGTCCCGTTTGCAGCGCTGATGAGCCTCGGGAGTCATCTGCAATGGGCGCCGGCAGCCCACAAGATCGCGACGCCCTCAGTCACGTTCGCGATGGAGCAAATCGCGCGGCCATTTTCTGAGACAGCGGCGCTCGCGCCATCCACGCCAGCGACTCGCGAGTGGTTGCCAGTCGCCATCTTTGGAATGTGGGCGTGCGGGTTCGCCGGCGTAGCGCTGCTACGATTGCGGGGCTGGCTCCGGATACGGGCGGCTGTGCGTGCGAGCACGCGGATTGACATGCCAGCGGCAGTCGAGGTGCGTTCGTCTCCGGGGCTGCTGGAGCCCGGCGTGGTGGGGGTCTTCCGACCCTTTCTCCTGCTGCCGGAGGGCATCGCCGATCGTTTGACGCCGCCGCAACTGGAGGCGGTGCTGGCGCACGAGCTGTGCCATGTGCGCCGCCGCGACAACCTGTTCGCTTCGATGCACATGATCGTCGAAGCGATGTTCTGGTTCCATCCGCTGGTGTGGTGGATCGGAGCGAGGTTAGTCGCAGAGCGCGAGCGAGCCTGCGACGAAGAAGTGCTGAGCCTGGGCAGCGAGCCTCGCGTGTACGCCGAAGGCATTCTCAACGTCTGCAAGCTGTATGTGGAATCGCCGCTGGTTTGCGTGTCCGGAGTAACGGGTTCGGATCTGAAGAGGCGGATTCATGCGATCCTAACGGAGCGCGTGGCGGGCGATTTGAACTTCGCCAAGAAGCTCGCGCTGGCAGTTGCGGGGATGGCGGCGCTCGCGGCGCCGATCGCAGTTGGCGTGTTGCATGCGCCTGCGCTCCTGGCTCAATCCGGGCAAGCGCAATCGCCGCCGCCTGCGATTGAGCGAGTCATTGCTCAAGCCCAATCCACGCCCGCTCCGGGAGGCAGAGGCAGGGGGGCGACTCAGCCATCGGCGCCCGCGGCCACGCTGTCGCTTGACCTAGAAACGGCCCTCGCCGCCCAAGCCAAGTGGCTCCCACCGGGCCGTCTCCCGTCCCAGTTCTACAAAATCTACGGGCCGCCGGACCAGATCGACGACCGCAGTTCAGATGCGCAGCATCCGGAGCAGATCTGGCGCTACAACTATCTTGAAGATTTCCACAGCAACGTGGAGTTGGAGTTTGCGCCAGGAAAAGCGATGCACATCAACTATCCGCTACCCGCGACGTTTACCGGCGTGCCGGGCGTGCCTCCCGGATTTGTGCAGACTTTGCCGGCTGAGTTATTCCATGGAAGCGAACCTCCCGCGGAGAACACAATCGCGGGGTTTCCAGAGGGGCGCGCCTCCATGCAGATCTATCCAGCGTGGTATCGAACGCTTTCGGTGCCGATGGGTTCGCTGTCCAGTCCGGTCGATGTCATTGGCCTGATCCGGTCGAGCTCGGGCAAGAACGCACAGAACGTCCGGGACTACATTATTTTTAAGTCCGCGCCCACCGGCCGCTACACAGTGAACTTCACGCTGGACCCCGGTTCTTACACTTGCAGCGTGGTTATAAGAGAACAGGAAACCGGGCGCATGTTTGGAGAAACGATCAACTTCGAGGTCAAGTGATGATCGGCCCGTTGACCAACCATCTCTGGCAATCGACCGTGTTCGCAGTCGCAGCAGGGCTGTTGACGATCGCGCTGCGCAAGAACCGGGCGCAAGTCCGCTATTGGGTGTGGTTCAGCGCGTCGAGCAAAGTTCCTGGTTCCGTTCGCGTTGCTGATGAGTCTCGGGAGCCATCTGCAATGGGCGCCGGCCGCCCACAAGATCGCGACGCCTTCAGTCACGTTCGCGATGGAGCAAATCGCGCGGCCATTCTCTGAGACAGCGGCGCTCGCGCCATCCACGCCAGCGACTCGCGAGTGGTTGCCAGTCGCCATCTTTGGAATGTGGGCGTGCGGGTTCGCGGGGGTAGCGCTGTTACGGCTGCGGGGCTGGCTCCGGATACGGGCGGCTGTGCGCGCGAGCACGCGGATTGACATGGCAACAGAAGTCGAGGTGCGTTCGTCTCCGGGGCTGCTGGAGCCCGGCGTGGTGGGGGTCTTCCGACTCTTTCTCCTGCTGCCGGAAGGCATCGCCGATCGTTTGACTCCGCCGCAACTGGAGGCTGTGCTGGCGCACGAGCTGTGCCATGTGCGCCGCCGCGACAACCTGTTCGCTTCGATGCACATGATCGTCGAAGCGATGTTCTGGTTCCATCCGTTGGTGTGGTGGATCGGAGCGAGGCTCGTCGAAGAGCGCGAGCGAGCCTGCGACGAAGCGGTGCTGAGCCTGGGCAGCGAGCCTCGCGATTACGCCGAAGGCATCCTGAACGTCTGCAAGTTGTACGTCGAATCGCCGCTGACGTGCGTGTCCGGAGTGACCGGATCGGATATCAGGAAACGAATCGAGGCAATCATGACCAACCGCATCGCTCTCAGGCTTAGCTTTGGAAAGAAGCTCGCGCTGGCGGCTGCCGGGATGGCGGCACTAATGGTGCCGATCGTTGTGGGCACCCTGCATGGTCAGCCCGTGGTCGCGCCCAAATGGGAAGCGGCGGCGATCAGGCCCTGCGAGATCCCTCCCAGCGGCGGGACCAAGAGCGGCCGTGAAGCCCCGTCTCCCGGAAGGCTGAACCAGTGCGCCACGGTGATGAACCTCATCCGAACCGCGTACGTTACGTTTGCGAATGGCCAGCGCAATCCGCCGGGGCGTCTTCCGATCTCGGGAGGACCCGCATGGATCAATTCCGAGCGCTTCCAGATCAACGCGAAAGCGGAAGGTACTCCAAGCCGGGAAATGATGCAGGGGCCGATGCTTCAAGCACTTCTCGAAGACCGGTTCAAGCTGAAGATCCATCGCGAGACCAGAGAGGTCCCGGTGTATGCGCTGACAGTGGCCAAGGGAGGCCCCAAGCTGCACGCGTTTAAGGAAGGAAGTTGCCTCGCCCAGACGGTGCCCCCGACGCCGCCCGAGCCGGGTCAAAGGCTCTGTGGCGGCCCAAAGATCGGAGGTAAGGGAACCACTCCAACGACCGCGATTTTGGAATACAACGGGGTGAGTCTCGATGAGTTGAAAGCCCTCGGTGAATTCTTGGGTCGTCCGGTCATCAATAAAACCGGAATCGCGGGGCTGTTTGATTTCCATCTGGAATTCGTGCTCGACGAAAGCACACCCGGCGTCCGTCTCAGCTTCCCCGCCTCGGATGACGATCCCGGACCATCGATCTTCACCGCGATACAGGAACAGCTCGGGCTGAAGCTGGATTCGGCCAAGGGGCCCGGCGAGTTTCTGGTCATCGATAGCGTGGAGCGCCCCTCGGAGAATTAACCGCTGTCTGCTAACCCCGGCGGGCAATCTCTCGTCTACACCTTCGCATGGAATCGGCTGCCGCTCGCCACGAGATCGCGGTGAGCATGGAAGACCGGGCTGGGCGGATCGTAGACTTAGGTGCTGCGGACTTCGATACTGTAGTCCGGCTGTACTGGCCGCGGATCTTCCGTTTCGCTTTGGCCTCGCTGCGCGATCGGGATGCCGCGCAGACGGTGGCTCAAGACTGCTTTCTGAAGGCCTACCGCGGGCGGGAACGGTTTCGTGGGGAAGCCAGTCTGCTGACGTGGCTGATGCAAATCGCCGTGAATCTGGTGCGCGATAATGCCCGAAACCGGCGGCTTCAGTTCTGGAGGCGCGCTCCGGCCTATCCTGTCGATGGTCAGGCGGTGCGGAACTGGATTCCGGATGCGGGGATCGATCCGGAGCAGAGGATCCTGGTGCAGGAGCAAGTGGACGCCGTATGGAACGCGACGGCTCGCCTGCCGGAACGGCAGCGAACGGTGTTCCTGTTGCGGTACGTGGAGGAGATGGAATTGCTCGAGATCGCCGCCGCGACCGGGTTGAAAGAGGGAGCCGTGAAGATTCATCTGTACCGCGCGCTGCGGTCGGTGCGGGCACACGTGGGGAGGTTGCGATGAACGATTTTCGCCCCGGGAACTTTCAAGGGGCCGTGGCGCGGTTTCGGGACGCGATCCGGCAGGAGGGCAAGCGGAGAGAGATTCCTGAGCTTCAGGCGATTCTCTCGCACGAGCGTCGGGCGAAGGCTCTGCGCCCGCAGTGGACCAAGGTGGCGTGGGCTGGGGCGGCAGTGGTGGCGCTGATGCTGGGCGCGATTCCGGCTTACGAGCGCGCACAAGAACGGCAACGCGAATCCGAGCAGGAAAAGGCGGACGCGGTGTTGCTGGAACAGGTGAACGCAGGGCTCGCGCGATCGGTTCCGCGCGCCATGGCGCCGCTGATGGATTGGGCTCCGGGGAACTAGAAGGGGATTGAAACCATGCGAACTGTAATCATATTGACGATGTCGGCCCTGGCGTGTCCGGCTGTGCCGGCTTTGGCGCAGCAGGCGCCAAGTCCCTGCCAGGCTGAGGAGAAGACCGTCGCGCGGATCAAAGTGCTCCTGCAAACGAAAGCCATTGCTTCGCAGGAACTCGATTCAGCGCAGGCTTCGCTGGCGGAGTGCCAGGCCAAGCAAGCACTCATCGCGACCGAAAGGGCAAGGGTGGACGAGGTTCGCGCGATGGAAGCTACGCTTCGCGCGCGGGAAGATATGCGAGAGCGGAGGTCGTTGAAGCAATCGAGCGGCGGGCTCCAGACCGGTCTGGCGGACCTATGGTGGAAGAACCCGGCGGCCGTGCAGTATCTGGGACTGACGGCGGACCAGCAGAAGAAAATGGACGACGTCTTTCAGCAGTCCCGGTCAATCCTGATGAATTTGAATTACACGCTGGAGAGGGAGGAGAAACGCCTCGAGGGCCTGGTGGCCGAACCGCTCGACGAAGGGGCAATCACCGCGCAGATCGATCGCGCGGCGCAGGCTCGCGCGGAGCTGGAAAAAGCCAACGGGCGAATGCTGCTGGGGATTCGCAAGCAACTCACTCCGGAGCAGTGGGGTAAGCTGAATCAGATATCGTCCTTGGCTCAGCCGGCCGGTAAGTAGCGCACGAGGCAATCATGATGAACCGCATTCTGCTGATGACGATGCTGACGGCATCCGTCGCCCCAATGCGAGCACAGTCCGAAGCGCCGCCGGCATTCGAGGTGGCGTCGGTGCGGCTGCACCCCATTCCCGCCGGAATGATGCGCAGGCCCTGGAGCCCCAACATCGACTGTGGGCCGATCGCGCAATGCGGTCTTTCCGGCAACCGCTTCAACGAAGTGGCGAGTCTGACGGACCTGATCATGGACGCATACAAAGTCAAGAGGTTCCAGATCTCCGGCCTGCCAAGCTGGGGAGACTCGGGGCGCGACGTGTACGACGTCGCCGCGACGATGCCTGAAGGCGGGACTCCCACGCTCGACCAGGCCCGCCGCATGCTTCAGACCTTGCTGGCGGATCGATTCCAATTGAAGATTCACCACGAGAGTAAGGAACTCCCCGTGTATGCGCTGGTGATCGGGAAGAATGGGCCCAAACTGAAAGCGACGACTGTCGCTTGCGGCCTTCCCGAGATCGGCGGAGGCGGAGGCCGCGGCGGAGCCAAGGGCGGCGATGGCGGGAGCAAGGGTGGTGGTAACGGACGCGGCGGAGGAGCCCTCACGCTGCTCCAGTCGTGGGCGCTCATGCCCGAAATGCTTTCCATGTTCGCGGATCGTCCTGTGATCGATAAGACGGGTCTCGAAGCACCTGCCTATTGCACGCTCGACGGACTGGATCCGCTCTTTTCCGTGATCATGCTGGTCGGCCCCGGCGCAGGAGGCGGCAGAGGAGGCGACCAGGCCCGAACCGCAATCCCGGATGCGGATTCAGCCGGAGCATCCATCTTCACCGCCGTGGAGGAGAAGTGGGGCTTGAAACTGGAACCACAGAAAGCGCCCGTGGACGTCCTGGCGATCGATCACGTGGAGCGGCCCTCGGAGAATTAGGGTTTCGGCGGCGCATGACCCGGGGCTTTCAGGTGGCCGAGGATCAATCGGCCGCAAAGATGGAACGCGAAGTTGAACCATTGGCGAAGAGCGCTTGATACCCGCTAACGATTGACGCGCGAAAGCCGATATATAATCGGGATGCGTCGACTTCCACTCCTGCTGCTTTCGATTTCGGGCGCCGCGGCACTGGCGGCAGGAGAAAACAGCACCGTGAATGTCCGAACCGATTTTGGAGCCGACAATACCGGAGCGGCCGATGCAACCGGGGCGATCTCCAAAGCTCTTGCGGCGGTCGTCGCGTCGGGTAAAAAGGCGCTTTATATACCGGCAGGCACGTATAAAATCAGCGGCGCGGCTGGAACGCTGTTCCAGCTCCCCGTGTCCGCACCAGGCACGTGCGTTTACGGCGATGGACCGGGCGCCACGGTCCTGCAATACGCAAACAACGTGACCCTCAAGGGCGACGTCACGGTCTTCAGCTTCGGCGGTTCAAATCAGTGCCTTCACGATGTGAGCATCCTGAACGGCGCGGGCATGGCCGGTTCCTTCAATTGGACGGCGCTCTACGCCGGCAACGGAGCGTTCAACCCGCATCTTTACAATTTCGAAGTAGCGGGCATCTACGGCTTCCGGACGGCCGGCGGAGCAGGGGTCGCAACCTACCAGCCGTATTCGCAGACGATGGTGAACACGACCGCCGGCGCCAGCATCGCGCCGGGTTCGCAAAGCGTGACTCCGGGCTCCATGGCCTTCATCTATGTGGGGCAGAAACTATTGATGGGCGGCGCTGCACCGGAATCCGTGATGGTGACGGCGAAGACGGCGACAACGTTCACCGCTACCTTCGCCAATCCGCATTCCGCCTCCGACCCCATCCGGTCCAACTCACAGGGATATCAGGGCGCCGTCATCGAGAATTGCTACATCCACGATTCTTATCGGGCCACCGCCATCATCCTGAATAGCAGCAGCAACGTCGTGAAGGCTTGCCGGATCGTCAACGTCGGCTCCAATTCAACCCAGCACGCCATTTACGACCAGGGAGGCACGAACCGGATCGAGCATAACTACATCGAAGGTGTATCGGGCTATGGCATCCACGGACACAAAGCCGTTCCGCGGGAAGATTCCAGCGGCGCTGTGTACGACGGCAACACGATCGTCAACTATGCCACCAATTGCATGGTTTTGGATTCGATCTCTTCGGACGGTGTGAACCCGGAAGTTCCCAACGGCGTCGAATTGAACCGATACGCCGTTGTCCAGAACAATACATGCAGAGAGCGGGCGGGGGTTGGCTCGTCCGGCATCGTTGCCGGATTGAATATTCAAGCGCCCGCTCTGGTATCGAACAACACTCTGGAGGATGCGTGCGGCAACACGCCGAGGTGTATTTGGATCGCGGTGAGTACGGCCGGCAGCGCGGTCTCTTGTTCGGTATCCCAGAATTATATAAGCGTCCTGAATGTAAACCCCTCGAAAGCTCAAACGGCCATTTCCCTGGGACAGCCGTATTGCGAGTCCAATCAAAACAGGATTGCCAACTGGAACCAAGATGCCGGCGCAATTCGATTAAACGGGATGAACACGTCTTCACATGGCGATTCGGTCAACGGGTCTCCCACGTTCGCGAGCCGGTGTGTCGTTCTAAATGCCAATAATGTCGAGGTCAGCGGGCTGCACTGCGCGTCGGATTCGATTGGAGTCCACGCGGCTCAAGCCGTGACGGGGGTGCGGATCCGAGATTCCATCATCGCCATGCGAACGTCCGGCCTGAAGGCTTTGGATGCCGGCGGGATGCAGGGTGTGATTTCCGATATTCAAATTCCCACTGGAGTCTTGTCGTATGGCGCGGCGGATGCCGCCAGGACGCTCGTGATTCGTAACATCGATGGCCGCGTGGTCTGGAACAATACATCGACGGCAGGCACGGCCGTTTCGTCGATGGGCAGGTTCCTGGATTTCCCGGCTTCCGCGAACATAATCACGCAAGGCCTGGCTGTGAAACTGGATGGCAGCGGCAACGCAGCCAATGCAGACACCACCGATACGGTCTTCGTTGGCTGGGCGCTTTCCGGCAAGACCTCGGCCTCCGGCAGCATTTTCATCGCCGGTCAAATCGGTTCGGAGGTTCCGGCATGGGCGACCGATGGCGCTTGGACCACGGGACATTACGGCGTCTTGTCGACAACGGAAGCCGGTAAGCTCCACGATAACGGGACGACTCCGCCCAGCTCAGGCAGCTACGTAATGTTCTTGGACCAAGGCGAAGCGGCCGGCGAGGCCAGAGTGCTGATCGTCAAGACGCTGTAATCACCTTCCTGGCTGCTGCGGACCAAACCCCAGCCGCCCGGCCTCCCGGTCGAGGTTATTCTCGTCGCAGGCGAATTCCATGGTCTCTTGCCCGGCCGGCATGTGCGTGAACACCCGGTGAAAGGTCCATGGCTTGGTGTAAAACTTGGGGTCTTCCACCCGGACTTCGTGGTCCAGATGATCCGAATCGATGCGCCGCCAGCGCTCCACCACGTGCATCGCGTCGCTGTGCGGATGCGCGTCGTCGTCGATCCAGCTCAGTTCATCCTTGAACCCGATGGAGTCGATGACGAAGGTGTCTCCGTCCCAACTGCCGATGCCGTTGCCGAAATACGACGGACTGATCCGCTTGGGATGCGAGCGTCCATCCACCGGAATCGACCGCCACGTGGTCATTAGCTCATACAGAAACGCGACGCGGGTTGAGTTCTGCACGATTTCGAAGGGCACGCCGCTGATGCTCGCCCGAGGGACGCCCGCGAACAGGCACAGTCCCTCGGGATTCACCGATTGCGTCATGTTGTACTGGTACGCCTTTTGGCCTTCGGGCGTGAACGGAGGCCCTCCCACGCTTTCGAAAAAGTTTCGCAGCAGAGGACCCTGCCAGAATCCGGAAAGGTCGGGCTTGCCGTCGGCTGCGCGAGGCGCGGGTTTGGGCGCCGCAGGCGCGGCCTTCGGAGCTTGGGCGCTCACGGGGGCCGCGATAAACAAGAAATACAGCGGGAGCACGGCAACGAGGTGCTGTCTGGCGACGTGGTGTTTCATGACATCCACCACATTACTGCTTTTCGCGGGGTTTTGCTGAGCTATCGCGGCGGGAGCTCGCGCAGCTTCTGGCGTGCCGCGAGCTCCTCGTCGGTGAGACGGGCGTCATAGATCGAGCGAGGCTCGATGGTCCGCGCGACGATCGTCGCTGTGGCCACAGCCAGCAGCAGCGGCACGATAAACGACCGGTCCCGTCCCGTCAGTTCCATCATGAGGACCACAGTCGAGATCGGGCCCTGAGTGGTGGCCGCTAAAACCGCTGCCGCGCCAAGCACGGCGAACAGGCCTGGGGACACGCCGGGCCAGAACCAGGACCAGCCCTGCCCCAGGACCGCGCCGAGCAGCGCGCCTACGGTCAGGGAGGGCGTGAACAAGCCGCCGGGTGCGCCGCTGCGCACGCACAGCACGGTTGCGGCGGGCTTGAGAACCACCAGCGCCAGCAGCAAAGCCGGCCCTACTTGATTGGTGAACGCAAGTTGCGAGATGTCCCTGCCGTTGCCAAGCAATTGCGGGAACCGGATCGAGACCACGCCCAGCAGCCCCAATCCCAGCAACGGCGCGGCCAGCCGCCGCCAGCCTTGCGGCTTATTGCGATCCGCCCAAGTGATGGCCCGAACATAGCCCACCGAAACCACGCCCGCGATGGGCCCAGCCAGCAGCGCCCATACAATGCTCGAAGCGGAGCTTGAAAAAGCCGGGATGACATAGGTCGGCGCATCCGGCAGCCAGATCCACGATACCGCCGTGGCAACCACCGAAGCGAAGAGAGCAGGCAGCACGTAGCGGAGCGCCAGCACGCCCCGCATCACCTCCAGCGCGAACAGGGCGCCGCCCAGCGGCACGCCATAGGCCGCGGCCATCCCCGCTCCCGCGGCGCAAGCCACCAGGAGCCGGCGTTGTTCGTCCGAGAGGCGCCCGGTATTCGAAAAGAAGTTGGCGAGCACCGCGCCGGCTTGTTTCGGCGCCCCCTCGCGGCCGAGCGACACGCCCATGCCCACGATAATCACGGAAAGCACCGCGCTGCCCAAGGTGCGCAACGCCGGCATCCGCCCGGCCTGGAACCAAATGGCAGCGGTGGTGTCGATCCCGTTCCCGCTGGACAGGCGCCCTAGGACGATCTGCCCCGCGCCCGTCACTGCGCCGGCGCCGAGCAGCGCCAGAATGTGCCGCCACGCGCCGGCTTGCTGGGCTGCCTCCAACAGGTGCGTGCCGGAGCCGTTCCAAGTCACGCGCTGCACCAGCTCCAGCAGCCGGGTAAGCGCTGCCGCGGCTACGCCCGTGCCGGCGCCCGTGAGCAACACCGCCAACCAGAAGTGGGCTGCGCCGGGATGAACAAGCGTGGATGGGATCCTGTCGCTGGCGGGTTGCGGCATTTGAGACGGCGTTCATGTCATTTATACCAGCCAGCCCTGCCGGAGCGGGCGCTACCATAAACCAATGGACTCTCTTCTTCCATCGCGGACTTCGATCATGGTTGCTGCCGGCAGAGCTATGGGTGCGCGCGGTCCCGATCCTGCGATGTGCAATCCCGATGCGCTGGCGGAGAAGCTGCTGGGACCCGAAGAACTCGAGCTCATCAAGGAGCACCCCATCGGCGCTGCGTTGGTCGACACCTCGGGCGCCGTTCCGTCTTACGAGGCCATGGCGACCGCGAACATGATGCTCATCCGCACCAAGTTCATCGACGAAAAACTGGAGCACGCCATTCACGATGGAGCCACGCAGTTCGTAATTCTGGGCGCGGGGTTCGATACCCGCGCTACTCGCTTTCATGAGCTGCTGAAGGCCGTCAGAGTCTTCGAGGTCGATTCGGCGCCGACGCAACAGCGCAAGCGCCAGCGCGTGGATGCGGCGCTGGGCGGCGCGCCTCCCAACCTCACTTACGTGACCATCGACTTCAACCGCGATAAGCTCGGCGATGCCTTACGCCAGGCCGGCTACGATCCCAATCGGAAGACTTTCTTTACCTGGGAGGGCGTCTGCATGTACATCCCCGAGGAAGGTGTGCGCCAGACGCTACGCACCATCGCGATGCAGTCCGCGCCGGGAAGTTCCCTGGTGATGGATTTCACCACCAAGACGTCGCTGGAATTCCTGGCCAGGTTTCCTCAGTTTGGCATGGGCAAATTCCTGGACGCGTGGGGCGAGCCCTGGGTATTCGGAGTGCCGGACGGTGCAGAGAAAGAATTTTTCGTAGGCGTGGGACTGGAGCCGCGGGAATTCTTCCCTGCGTTCGGGCCGGAATCGATCAAGCGGTATCTGACGAAGCCGGATGGAACTATTCTGGGAGCGCCTCCGCCGGACGCGCCTCGCCCGCAGCTTTCGCCGGAGATGCAGGCCGCGATTGCCGAGTTCGGCATCAAGCCCGGCGCATCCTTTTACACGCTGGTGGAATTGGTCGTGGCGGCATAGCCACCGCTTGCTCCGCGCGCGGTTCCGCCTGAAAATGTTAAGATGTTTTGTACGAAGTAGTTTCCTCGCGTTCCCGGCGGCTTTCGTAACGCGCCGCTCGAAGAACCCCGTAAGGAGCTCAACGGCATTGCCCGCAAAAGATAACGTCCCGATTGCGCCCGCGGACGGAACACTCGGTGTATTAATTCCTGGAATCGGCGCGGTTTCCACGACATTCATGGCCGGAGTCGAAGCCGTCAAACGCGGCCTCGGGGCCCCCGTGGGTTCGCTCACTCAACTTTCCACGATTCGCTTGGGAAAGCGCACCGATGGCCGGTCGCCTTTGATCAAGGATTTCGTGCCCCTGGCGGGCTTGAACGATCTGGTCTTCGGCGGCTGGGACATCTTCGAGGACACCGCGTATGAAGCCGCGGCCAACGCCAAGGTTCTCGATAAGGACCTGCTCCAGCAGGTCAAGCAGCCGCTTTCCGCCATTCGTCCCATGAAGGCGGTGTTCGATCCGGAGTATATCCGCCGCATCAACGGTCCCAACGTGAAGACCGAGGGAACCAAGATGGACAAGGCGCAGATGCTGATGGACGATATCGAGCAGTTCCGCAAGCGGCACAATTGCGCGCGTCTGGTGATGGTGTGGTGCGCGTCGACCGAGGTGTATCACAAACCCGCCGCGGTGCACCAGACCCTGAAGGACTTCGAGTGCGGCCTGATGAAGAACGATCCGGAGATCGCGCCCAGCCAGATCTACGCCTACGCCGCGCTCAAAAGCGGAGTTCCCTTCGCCAACGGCGCTCCCAACCTGACCACGGATACGCCGGTGCTGCTGGATCTGGCGCGGGAGCGCAACATTCCCATCTGCGGCAAGGATTTCAAGACCGGGCAAACCTTCATGAAGACGCTGATCGCACCCGGTTTGAAGGCCCGCATGCTGGGCTTGAGCGGATGGTTTTCGACCAACATTCTGGGCAATCGCGACGGCGAGGTTCTGGAAGATCCAGGCTCTTTCAAGACCAAGGAAGAGACCAAGCTGAGCGTGCTGGATCAGATCCTGCAACCCAAGTTGTATCCGGAGCTGTACAAGGACTTCTATCACGCCGTTCGGATCAACTACTATCCGCCCCGCGGCGACTCCAAGGAAGGCTGGGACAACATCGACATCTTCGGATGGCTGGGCTATCCCATGCAGATCAAGATCGACTTCCTGTGCCGGGATTCGATTCTGGCGGCGCCCCTGGTGCTGGACCTGGTGCTGTTCATGGATCTGGCCCAGCGGACCGGCATGCGCGGCATCCAGGAATGGCTGTCGTTTTATTTCAAGGCTCCTATGACCGCTCCCGGGCTGTACCCCGAGCACGATATCTTCATCCAGCTCATGAAGCTCAAGAATACGCTGCGTTGGATGCGCGGCGAGGATTTGATCACGCACCTGGGGCTGGAGTATTACGACTAACAGCCGCGCTGCGGCCAGCATGAATTGCCTGGTTATCGGTGGAACGGGATATATCGGCCGGCTGCTCGTCGCCGAACTGCTCAAGAAGGGGCACTCGGTTGCGGTGCTGCACCGGCGTCCCAAGCACGATCTGGGCCGGCGCGTCGCCAACATCGTGGCCGACCGCAACGACGCGCAGGCGGTCAAGGCCGCCCTGGCCGGCACGAACCCCGACGTCGTCTTCGATCATGTCTATGATTGGGAGCGGGGCACCACGGCGGGCCACATCGAGGCCACCGTGCGCGCGGCCGGAAACAACCTGCACCGCTACCTGTTCATGTCCAGCGTGGCGGCCTACGGCGACGGCCTGAATCATCACGAGGGCGACGCGCTGGCCCCGGACGACGCGGCCGACCTGTACACCCGCAACAAGGCCATGAGCGAGCGGGCTCTGTTCCGGCTGCATCAGCGCATCGGATTGCCGGTGGTCACGCTGCGGCCTCCTTATGTGTACGGACCCGGCAAGAGCAACCCGTATTACCGCGAGGCGTTCTTTTGGGACCGCTTGCGCGCCGGGCGGCAAATTATTCTTCCCGGCGACGGCCGCCGCCTGATGCAGTTCGTCTATATCAAGGATCTGGTGCGCGCCAGCCTGCGTGCCATGGATGAGCCCGCCGCCGCCGGACACGCCTTCAACATCGCCAATTCGCGGCCCATTTCCCAGGCCGAAGCCGTGGAAGCCTTTGCCAAGGCCGCCAGGAAGCCGGTGAAATTCGTGCGCATTCCGCGCGAATACATTCTACGCATGGGCGGGCATCCCATGGGTCCCAAGCTGTATTTCGCGGTGTATTACGACATGCCGCCAATTACGCAGGTGACCGCCAAGGCCCAGCGCGTCCTCAAATTCAAACCGACCGATTTTCTGACGGGCCTCAAAGAATCCTACCGCTGGTATCTGCGCCACAACGAATTTCCCAAGCCCGATTTGTCCTTCGAGGATTCGCTGCTGGCCACCGCCCCGACGCTGCCTCCCGCGAAAGTGTAGTCACGGCAGGATGCCCGGATCGCCTCCGCAGGGCGTCGACAAACAAACCGGGTGGGAACCCGTAGCCGGTCATAAGCGCGTCTCTCGTTCCTAAACTAATCCCGGTCCGGGCGCCCAGCCTCGGCTTTCTCCAAGTGGCGCGTGATCCATCCACAGCGCGCGCTATCACAGAATACCGTGCGGGACCACCACTCGATAGAGGGCGCCAATGCGAGTAAGCCTTCCGCGTGAATGTAGGAGATCTCCTTGAGCTTCAGCGCGCCTTCTAAAGCGATGGGGAAATGGATGCCGCGGCCCAGATACAGAAAATCGGAGGCGCGGAACAGAGTTTTGGCCAGTTAACCACCGCCGACAAGCCTATCCAAGCGCAGCGAAGGAAGAATGCCCCTAGCGGAGTAAGGGGTGCGGGGAAAGGGGCGGCGGCCCTTGCCCCTTGGCCCCGGAGGGCGAACAGGGCTCCGTACCCAAAAGTAACTTCCGGGTTCGCGACCATTCGGACGCGATCGCCCCACCCACTTCAATAGCATGGATGTCGAAAGCGCAGGCTTGGCGCGCTGGTAGCCGGTGGTATGACTCCTGCGACGGTTCAGTAGGTCAATGAGGCCGGCCGATACGTCGAGTATCATCAATGTTGGGACGCAGCATGACCGAGCAGCGTTGGAGGCAGATCGAGAAGTTGTATCACGCGGCTCGCGAGCGCGAGCCAGAGCAGCGCGCTGCCTTTCTGGCCGAAGCCTGCCGAGGCGATGCGGAACTACGAAGCGAAGTCGAGTCGTTGCTGGCTCAAAATGCCTCCAAGGATGGACTCATTGATCACCCAAACGCGGAAGCTGATGCGAGTCTGATCGAGCCTGCTCACGCGAGCCTCGCCCCTGGCGTTCAGTTAGGGCCGTACAAGATCGAATCCGCGCTGGGCAAGGGCGGCATGGGGGAGGTGTGGAAAGCGCGCGACACGCGCTTGAACCGCTTCGTAGCCATCAAGAAAAGTCATGCCCGCTTCAGCGAACGCTTCGCCCGCGAGGCGCAGGCCATCGCCGCCCTGAACCATCCCCACATCTGCCAGATCTACGACGTCGGCCCCGACTACCTGGTGATGGAGTACGTCGGGGGAGAACATCTCAAAGGGCCGCTCCCAGTCGCCGACGCGCTACTTCTTGCCTCGCAAATCGCGGATGCCTTGGACGCTGCGCATCGCAAAGGGATCACCCATCGCGACCTCAAGCCCGCCAACATTCTGGTGGGCCGGTCGGGCATAAAAATTCTCGACTTCGGACTCGCTAAGATCGAACATCAGCCGGCGCCCGACGAAACGGCGACCATGACGCTGACCGGCGCCGGCATGATCGTCGGTACCTTGCAGTACATGTCGCCGGAGCAAATCGAGGGCCGGAAGGCCGACGCCCGCAGCGACATCTTCGCCTTCGGCCTGGTGCTTTACGAAATGCTCACCGGCAAGCGCGCGTTCACGGGAGCCACGAAGACCAGCTTGGTGGCCTCGATCCTCAAGGAACAGCCGCGGCCCATCCGGGAGGTGGAGCCGTTGACTCCGGCCTCTCTGGAGCGTGTGGTCCTGACATGCCTGGAGAAGGACCCGGAGAAGCGCTGGCAATCGGCGCGCGAGGTCCAACGCGCGCTCGAATGGATTCAGGAAGACGCGTCCGCCCCAAGTCTTCCCGCGCCGGCGCAAGCGAAGCGGCGATGGTTGTGGCCGGCGATAGCCGCGGTCGCGGTTGTCGCGGGAGCGGCCCTGGCTCTATGGACTTCCTGGCGAAAACCGGCCGTGCCCGCGCAAGCCGTGCGCTTCGAAGTCGGGCCCCCCGAGAAAATGGCGTTCATCGAACTCGGGGGCATGGAGGTTTCCCCCGACGGCCGCTGGATGTTGTTCCCCGCTAAGGGCGAGGATGGCAATACGCGCTACTACGAGCGCGCGCTTGATGGCGAAGTACGCGCGTTGCCCGGCATAGAGGGTGACGGAGCATCCGCGTTCTGGTCTTTCGATAGCCGTTGGGTGGTCTTCGCAAATGACGGCAAATTGAAAAAGGCGGATATTCAGGGCGGACCGCCGCAAGACATCGCGGACCTCCCCGGCTACCTGAGCGGGGCAGGCTGGAACTCCGATGGCGTGATCATCGTTGGAGCGGGCGGCGGGGCCGCACGCCCCATCCTGCGGGTACCTGCCTCCGGAGGCCAGATGACTCCCATCACGGCTCTCGCCCCCGATGAAAGCGCCCATCTCTGGCCGCAATTTCTGCCGGATGGAAAGCATTTCCTGTATTTGCGGGTTTCCAAAGACGCCGCCCAAACGGGCATCTACATCGGTTCCCTGGATGTCCAGCCGAACCAGCAGAGCATGCGGCGTCTGCTGGCCAGCGACCGCCAGGCTTATTATGCGCCCGCGCCCGACGGTGGCCCGGGGCACCTGATTTTCTTGCGCCAAGCCACATTGATGGCCCAACCTTTCGACCCAGATAAGATTGGTTCAAATGAAATGGGGCTGAGCGGCGAGCCTGTGGCCATCGCCGAAGGAGTGGACTCCTTTGACAATCAAAATCATGGCCTGTTCTCCGTATCGGACACCGGCACGCTGGTTTACCGCGTAGGTGGGTCACAGAGCGTGCTGAGTTGGTTCGACCAGCAGGGCCATCCTGCGGGCACGCTGGGCGGCCCGCGTGCCTACTCGTCTCCGGCCATCTCTCCGGATGGACGCCGCGTGGCTGTCGCCGTGGGCCCTGAGGCGAGCCGGGACATCTGGATTCTGGATGTGGCGCGCGGCACCGAAATGCGCTTCACCTTCGATCCTGGGCGCCACGATTATCCGGTATGGACGCCCGACGGCCAGAACATCACGTTTGTCTCCAATCGCGGAGGGGAAATGGATCTGTACATCAAGGCCGCCGATGGTTCAGCCGAAGAAAGACTGCTTTTGAAAACCGATGAGCCAAAGCTCGAAGAGCGTTGGACCAAGGACGGCCACTTCCTGCTGTTCGAAAGCACGGGAGCGAAGACCAGCGGGGACATATGGGCGTTGCCGTTTCCGGGGGAGGCCAACCCGGTTCTCCTTTTGCAGACGCCGCTTACGGAAGGCCAACCACGGCCATCGCCGGACGGGCGTTGGCTGGCTTACAGCTCCTTTGAATCGGGCACCATCGACGTATGGGTTCGGCCGTTCGCGCCCGGGGCGCCGGCCGGCACGGGCGCGAAGTGGCTGGTTTCGAAAGGCGCCGGCTGGCGTTCCATCTGGCGGCCGGATGGGAAGGCGTTGTTCTACCTCAGTGTGACATCCCAGGCGATGGCTGTGGATATCGATACCAGCAAGGGATTCCAGGCCGGTGCGCCGCGACGCATGTTCACGGTTCCGCCGGGCGGGGGAATCGCGGGCTGGGACCTGTCGCCGGACAGCACACGCTTCTTGCTCCCTGTCCCGCTCAGCAACAGCCGCATCACCACTTATACCGTCGTCGTCAACTGGGCGGCGGGGCTGAAGAAGTAGGTCTAACGTCTGACCAACTACCCACCCACGGGCCGAACCCAGAAACGGTTCTCGGGAAGTTGCGGATAACTCGGCCGTAACGCCGGCGTCACGAAGAAGGCGTCCCCCGGTATTTCGCCCCGACTCTCAACGGTCCCGACGGGAGTGGTCCGCTGGTTGGTTCACGCAGGCACGGCGATCATTCCACCGTGACACTCTTGGCCAGATTGCGCGGCTGGTCCACGTCGCAGCCGCGCCGCACCGCGATGTGATAGGCCAGCAACT
>Ga0182024_10004356_pt1 | contig 32674 bp, 23 predicted proteins | sample P32metaG_FD_120480 | JGI IMG/M metagenome (GOLD analysis project Ga0182024, IMG submission 120480) | Permafrost microbial communities from Stordalen Mire, Sweden - P3-2 metaG (Illumina Assembly) | ecosystem: Environmental > Terrestrial > Soil > Wetlands > Permafrost | place: Sweden: Stordalen...
GTCTACGCCGGAGGGGGCGCGGGATTATCTGGTACCAAGCCGGGTGCAGCCGGGGACATTTTATGCGCTGCCGCAGTCGCCGCAGTTGTTCAAACAGATTTTGATGATCTCGGGATTCGATAAGTATTTTCAGATTGTGCGCTGCTTTCGCGATGAAGACCTGCGTGCGGATCGGCAGCCAGAGTTCACGCAGATCGATCTCGAAATGTCGTATCCACAACCGGAGCGGGTGTGGGAGGTGGTGGAAGGATTTCTGACGGCGGCATTCCAGGCTGCGGGCAGCGCGATCAAAACGCCGTTTCCGCGGATGGATTATGACGAAGCGATCCGGCTGTATGGGATCGACAAACCGGATTTGCGGCTGCCCGCGTTTACCGAGGTGCGGGAGTGTTTCACGGCGGAGAATCTGCAGGAACTGGCCATCAATGCGAATCTGCCGGTGATTGCAATTCGGACGCCCAAAGTCGGCGAGCTTTCGCGCAAGGAGCGCGACGACATCAAGCCGATGTTTCACGCCAAGGGCGGAGCGAAGACTTTCGAAGACTTCCAACGCATTGGCAACAAGTTTCCCGAGGCGGCAGGCGCGATCGCGAAAAAGGTTGGGATGGAGGACGGCGATCTGATCGTGCTGGTGGCCGGGTCGGCGCAGGCCGGGCCGCAGACCGCGATGCCTACGCATCGCAAGGTTACGCCAGCGGAGTTGGCCATTTATGCTTCGGCGGGACTGCTGAGGCTGGCGCTGGCGCAGAAGTATGCCGAACGGCACGGCATTTTTAAGAAGTCCGGCGATCCGGCGAAGGACTTTCGTTTTCTTTGGGTCACGAACTTTCCCATGTTCGAGTGGGACGAGGGCGAGAAGCAGTGGATGGCGGCGCATCATCCGTTTACCTCGCCGCATGATCAGGACATGAGTTTGCTGGAAGCGGGTGTGGAGGCGGTGAACGATCCGCAGTCGCCGTTGAGCGCGGTGCGGGCGCTGGCTTACGACGTGGTGCTCAATGGCACGGAGTTGGGATCGGGGTCGATACGTATTCACCGGCAGGATATTCAGAGCAAAATCTTCCGCGCCCTGGGGATGACGGACGAAGAGGCGAAATCGCGCTTCGGATTTTTTCTGGAGGCGCTGGAGTATGGCACGCCTCCGCACGGCGGGATTGCTCTGGGGCTGGATCGCATCGTGATGATTCTGGCGGGGGCCGAGAGTTTGCGCGAGGTGATTCCCTTCCCCAAGACTGCGCGGGCGGTGGATTTGATGGTGGACGCGCCAACGCCGGTGAGCGAGAGGCAGCTGCGGGAGTTGGGGATTGCGGTGAAGAAGTAAGTCGAGCATTGGGTCGTCGTGTCGTTTCCCGGTCCGTTTATCATTTCCAGAAACAAACTATGAAGACACTGGGCGTGCCCACGCTTGTCGGAATTCCCTTTGACGCATACTCCTCATACCTGCGCGGGGCGGGGAACGCGCCAGCGAAGATCCGGGAGGCGCTTCGGTGTGATGCGTCGAACACATGGACGGAGACCGGCGTGGATCTGGGCGTTGGCGGAGTCTACGGAGATGCGGGGGATCTGGCGTATACGGAAAAGGATGCGTTTGCGGCGATTGACGCTGGAGTGGAGGCGCTGCTTGCGCAAGGGAAGCGGCCGGTTTCGCTGGGCGGGGATCATTCGATTACTTACCCCGTCGTGAAAGCGGTTGCGCGGCGGTATCCGGAGCTGACGATTTTTCATTTCGACGCGCATCCCGATTTGTATGAAGAGTTCGAGGGGAACCGGCTGTCGCATGCTTGTCCGTTTGCGCGAATTATGGAAGCGGGGCTGGCGAAGCGGCTGGTGCAGGTGGGAATTCGCACGATGAACCGGCATCAGCGAGAGCAGGCAGCGAGATTTGGCGTGGACGTGGTGGAGATGCGGGCGCTGCCGGTTTACGAGAAGTTGAAAGCTGCGGGGCCGGTGTATGTGACGTTCGATATGGATGTGCTGGATCCGGCGTTTGCGCCAGGGGTTTCGCATCGCGAGCCTGGGGGGATGTCGGTGCGGGAGGTGATTGCGCATCTGCATGCGATTGAGGGAGAAATCGTGGGGGCGGATGTGGTGGAGTACAACCCGGTGCAGGATGTTGGGGACGTGACGGCGACCGTGGCGGCGAAGATTGTGAAGGAGATTTTGGGGAAGATGATTGCGGGGTGAGGGAGACAGCGGATTCCTCGGTTGCCGTCGCATTCGCTCCGGCTGCTCTCGGAATGACAAACCAAATCGCCTGGCGGTGCGGCGGTGACTGCGGCTACATGAGCGAGTAAGAGAGCCGAGTGTGGATTATTTTGCGTCCCCGGGCAACCTTTGGGAATCTTTACAGCAGCGTTACACTTGCGAGAGTTTTCTACGTCTAAGTGAGGGACGAGAAGGATCGCAATTCGACTGCTTTTTGCGACAAGGTTACGTCCGCTATCCGACTTATGGCAAATAACTTTCAAGAATGCATGGCAAAGGGCTTACTAGCGGCAGGTTTGGCGGCAAGTGCAATCGCACTGGGCTGCTCGGGGAACGCGGCGCAGAATCCTCAGGCCGGTGGGCCGGGGGCGATGCCGGTCAAAGTGCTGGAGGCCAAGGCGGTGCCCGTCGACGATGCGTCGGAGTATGTGGCCACGCTGAAGTCGCGGGACTCGGCGGTGATTATGCCGCAGGTCGAGGGGCAAGTTATCCAGATTTTTGTGCACTCCGGTGAGCGGGTTGCCGCCGGAGGTGCATTGATCGAGATCGATCCACTCAAGCAGCAGGCAACGGTAAAGAGCCAGGAGAGCGCGCGGGCGGCGCAAGAGGCCAACCTGAGCTGGGCGAAAAAACAGTACGACCGCGCGGTGGGACTTTCTTCCGCGGGCGTGGTGAGCAAACAGGATTTGGATCAGGCGAAGTCGGCACTGGACGCGGCGCAGGCGCAGATGGAATCGCTCGATGCGAACGTGCGCGAGCAGCAAGTGCAACTGCATTACTATAAAGTCGTCGCGCCGCGGGCTGGCGTGGTGGGAGATATTCCGGTGCGGGTGGGAGACCGGGTCACGGTGACGACGGTGTTAACCACGGTCGATCAGCCGGGAAGCCTGGAGGCGTACGTGTATGTGCCGATCGAGCACTCGGCGAAGCTCAAGATGAATCTGCCGGTTCAGGTGCTCGACAGCGACGGCAAGGTGCTCGCCGAATCGCGGATCAGCTTTATTTCCCCGCAGGTCGATACCACGACCCAGACGGTGCTAGTGAAGGCGCGCATTGCCAATGGGAACGATGCGTTGCGGCAATCGCAGTTTATTCGAGCGCGCGTGGTGTGGGGAACGCACCGCAGTCCGGAAGTGCCGATTCTAGCGGTCTCGCGGCTGGCCGGCCAGTATTTCGCGTTCGTCGCCGAGGCGCAGGGCGGAGGATCATTCGTGGCGCGACAAAAACCTCTAACGATCGGGCAGACGGTGGGCAACGACTACGAGGTGCAGGACGGCATCAAGGCCGGGGACAAAGTGATTGTTTCCGGGACGCAATTTCTGCGGGACGGGGCGCCGGTGATTCCGCAGAGTTAGCGGCTTCCGGCTCTCGGCTTCCGGTGGCTACGATTCGAAGGCTTCAATAACAGCAGCTGAGATTTCTTTCTGCGGCTTGAACCGGAAGCCGGGTAGCGGAAGCCGGAAGCCCTTTCACTACAGTTAGTTCACCACTGAGCGGCGAAAGCTGCACACAGGGATTTTTCATGTTTGTCGAATTCTTTATTAAACGTCCGGTGTTTGCCACGGTTTGCGCGCTGCTGATTATTCTGGCGGGGGCGGCCGTGATCCCGACGCTGCCGATTGCGCAATTTCCGAATCTGGCGCCGCCGCAGGTGGGCGTGACCAGCATTTACATTGGGGCAAGCGCGCAGACGGTGGAGAGCGCGGTGACGATCCCTATCGAGCAGCAGATCAACGGCGCGGAAGGGATGAAGTACATCACTTCCACCAGCGGCAACGATGGGACCAGCATCGTCACCGCTACGTTTGATTTGAACCGCGATCCGGATCTGGCCACGGTCGACATTCAGAATCGCGTGAACACGGCCCAGGGACGGCTGCCGGGCGCAGTCAAAGCGGTGGGCATAACGACCGCGAAAACTTCGCAGAACTTTGTATTTGGCGCGGCCGTCTTCGCAGACAACAACAAATATTCAACGTTGTTCCTCAGCAATTATCTCGACGTGTACGTGCGCGACGCACTGAAGCGCATTCCGGGAGTCGCCGACGTAATCATTTTCGGCGAGCGCAAGTACTCGATGCGGCTGTGGCTGGATCCGGGGCGGATGGCGGGGCGCGGGCTGACGGCGACCGATGTGGTGAGCGCGCTGTCGGAACAGAACGTGGAAGTCGCGGCCGGGCAGGTCGGCCAGCAGCCTGCGGTCGAGGGACAACAGTACCAAGTCAGCGTGCGTGCGGTGGGCCGGTTGAGCGAGCCGGCGCAGTTCGACAACATCATTCTGAAGACGAACGCCGATGGCACGATCGTCCGGCTGAAAGATGTGGGGCACTCCGAGTTGGGCGCGGAGAGTTACGGCAACGATGTGCAATTCAATGGGCAGGATGCGATGGGCCTGGCCGTGACGCAGCTTTCCACCGCGAACGCGCTCGATGTGGACCGGCGGGCGATTGCCGAACTGGACCGGCTGTCGAAAAACTTTCCTCCGGGCATGCGCTATAAGGTTGCGTTCGATACTACGGACGCGGTGGGGGAATCGATCCGGGATGTAGTCTTCACGGTAGGTTCGGCGATCCTGCTGGTCATCCTGGTGATCTTTATCTTTCTCGGCGACTGGCGGACGACCATGATTCACTTTATCGCCACTCCGGTTTCGCTGATCGGCACCTTCGTCTTCGTGAAGTTACTCGGCTTCTCCATCAACACGCTGACGTTGTTCGGCATCACACTCGCCACCGGCCTGGTGGTCGACGACGCGATCGTCGTGATCGAAAACATTGAGCGCCATATCGCTGAGGGCGAACACGACTCCCACAAAGCGGCGGCGGCAGCCACCGCCGAGATTACCAGCGCCGTCCTCGCCACCTCGCTGGTGCTGGTTGCCGTGTTTGTGCCGGTTGCCTTTTTTCCCGGGACGACCGGCATTCTGTTTCGCCAGTTTGCGCTGACCATCGCGTTTTCCATTGCTATTTCCGCCTTCAACGCGCTGACTCTGGCTCCGGTGCTGGCGGCAATTTTTCTGCGCGACTCCCACCGGCAAAAGTGGTGGTGGCTGCGGAAGTTTGACGACGGCGTCGCTATCCTCACCCGTGGGTACCGTGGCCTGCTGCATCACATCCTGGAATACAAACTGGCGATGGCGGTGTTGTTTCTCGCCGGCCTGGGGCTCACTTATTTTGTGTTCACGCGGGTGCCCAGCGGATTCGTACCGGACGAGGACCAGGGATATTTCATCATCGTGATTCAAGCGCCGTCTGGTGCATCCCTGGAATATACGAAAGCGATTGGGAAGCAGGTTGCGGGGCTGCTCGCGAATGAACCGGAACTGGAAGGAACCTTCTCCATCGCGGGCTTCAGTTTCGCGGGAGCGGCGGCGAATCAGGGACTTATTTTTGTTCCCCTGAAACCGTATTCACAGCGCAAAGGGGACGCTCATAGCGCCTCGGCGATCCTGAACCGAATCCGTCCACGGATGTTTGGGATTTCGGGAGCGATTGTGTTTCCGACGCTGCCCCCACCCATTCAGGGGCTGGGACAGTTTGGCGGGTTCCAGTTCGTGGTGCAGGATCAGGCCGCGCACAAACTGGAAGAACTGGCCAGCACGACACAAGGGCTGATACAGCAAGGGTCGCAGCGCAAAGAACTGACGAGACTCTTCACGTCGTTCACCGCGAATGATCCGCAATATCTGGTGACCATCGACCGCGAGAAGGCGAAGAGCCTGCATGTGCCGCTGTCGCAGATCACGGATACGCTGGGCGTATACATGGGCTCGTCGTATGTCAACGATTTCGATTTCAATAACCGGTCGTACCGTGTATACGTGCAGGCGGACAAGCAATTCCGGGCGCAAGCAGAGGATATGAAGCGGTTTTATGTGCGCTCCGATAGCGGGGCCATGGTACCGCTCGATAACTTGATCAGCATTACGCAGACAACCACGCCGCAGGTGATCAGTCACTACAATCTTTTCCGGTCGGCGGAGATCGACGGCTCACCGGCGCCGGGATATAGTTCCGGCCAAGCGATCGCAGCGATGGAGGATCTGGCCAAGAAGATGCCGCAGGGTTTTTCCTACAGCTGGACGGGGCTGTCGCTAGAGGAATTGGCGGCGGGCGGCACGTCGCTGATTCTGTTTGGGCTAGGCACGCTGGTGGTGTACCTGACGCTTTCTGCCCAATATGAGAGCTTCGTGCTGCCCTTTATTGTGTTGCTGGCAGTGCCGATGGCGCTGCTGGGAGCGCTGGGCGCGCAGTGGATGCGCGGATTGCAGAACGATGTGTTTTGCCAGGTTGGATTGGTAATGCTGGTAGGGCTGTCGAGCAAGAATGCGATTCTGATTGTGGAATTTGCGGAGCAGTTGCGCGGGCGGGGAATGCCGCTAGTGGAAGCGGCGGTGCAGGGGGCAACGATTCGTCTGCGGCCGATTCTGATGACATCGCTGGCGTTTATTCTGGGCGTGGTGCCGCTGGTGTTGGCCACAGGCGCGGGAGAGAACGGACGGCATTCGGTGGGGACGACCGTGTTTGGCGGGATGATTATGTCGACCGTGTTGAATTTATTTTTTATTCCCGTGCTGTATTTGATTATTGAGGGATGGCGGGAACACGGGAAAGCGCCGGAACCGGAGGGCGTCCCTACGGAGTCAGAGTCGTAGCTCGGTGCCGTCCCTGACGGGACTCGGGTAATTCCAACGTTTTCCCGGCGCTTCCGTGCCGGACTTTCTCATCCGCCGCTTCGCGGCTGGATTTATTCTTCCGAGCGGCTCTGCTTTTCTTGACATCCGCGGATTTTTGTTTCAGTTTACGGCCTTCGCGGCGGCGGATCTTGGCTATCCACTCGGGGGAGTACATGGTGCCGCGGCACTTGGGCGAGCCGCAGTGGCAGGGGGCGGGATCGTCGTCGTCGTAGAGGTTGTAGTCCCAGACGAGTTCTTCGCCAGCGGCGATGTCGCGGATGGCGAAGAGCCAGACCCGGCCTTTGATTTCGTCAATTTCACAGTTGGGATCGCAGGAATGATTCAGGTAGGCGCCCAGGCCTTCGCCATCGATCACGGTCTTGCCGTCATCCAGTCCATAGAGGTAGGTGCGGGAGGCGCCATCGTAACGGCGGTCGGCTTCTTCGGCGGTGATGCGTTCGCCGGCATACTCCACCACGCGAGTTCGCTTGCGGATTGGCTTTGAGGTGAAGACACCGACGGAATGAATGCGTGAAGGACGGACGACTAGGGGCATGAACTAATTTCGCATGGACGGGTGATTTTGGAAATGTGAAAAATTGGGCGTGCATCTGCTGCCGCGAGCTGCGTATAGCGTCGCTGTCTGGGCGGGCGTCGCGCCGCCGGTGCGAGGGCGAGACGTCCTCGCGACAGCCGGCAAGATGCCGACGCTACCATTTTGACTGACAGCCGAGGCGGCTGTCGCTACGGGGACTACGGGTCGTAGACGGCGCTTCCGAAGCCTTGTTTGCGGGCTAGCTCCTGCAGGTCTTCGAGGCGCTTTTGCAGCTGTTCGAGTTGCGCCTTCATCGATTCCAGTTGCTGCGCTTTCTCTCGTTGGCCTTCATTCCGCTGAGCGCAATCGGCAATGCAGTTTTCGGGATGTTGGATGGACTCGCTAAGGTTGTCGATTTGGCGCTGCATGGAAGCCAAGGCGGTTTTTTGTGCCTGAATCACGGATTTCCATTGGTCCGCGGGAACCTGCCCAGGTCCGTAGCTTGGCGGCACGTAGGTGCGGGTCTGAGGAGCGCGAGCGGAAGTCAGGGTCGAGCCAACGTGCTCGGGAATGTCGTCGTTGGTGACAATTTTTTTGGGTGGCTTGGCTGGTTGAGTATCAAGCGAGTTCGCGGGGGTGTCCTTGGCTTTGGCATCTTTCTGCTGCTTTTGAAGACGGGCCTGGCGAGCTGCATCTCCCAGAGATTGCGAATCCTGAGAGAAAGCCACAGCGGCAGACACGACGACGCCCGCTGCCAGTAAACCGAAAACTCGCCACTCACGCATAGAAATAGCCTTTGATAGCGTCCGGTCCGACGGCGTGCTCGAACCATGGTATCGCCGACGGTGGGACGAACCGAGGTTACCTTCGTACAAGTGCTTACAGTGTGTCTTCAGAGGGCGCTGTCACTGGGTAGCGTCCCTGCGGGACTAATTGTTTTTTCACCATCGCACCCGGCACTTCCGTGCCGGGCTTTCCCATGCCGCCGCTTGGCGGCTGGAGTGGGGCAGATTGCGGCCCCCGGCTCTGCTAGAGATTCAGTTCTCACGCACACGCCAAAGATGCGTGTGCCGATGCTGAACTGTCGCAGCGCTTGAAAGCGCTGTGCCATCCCAGTTCAAAATTTCCGCGCGCTGCTAATTGCTATAGCGCCCGATCAGGGTGTCTAGTTTTTCGAGGAGGGCTCGGTTGCCTTGTCGGGGATATTGAGACAGCGCTTCCCGATAGAGCGGCAGATTGTAGAGGAAAGAGTCGACTCGCTCTTTGTTCAAGTCTTCCCAGTAGGCGCCGTAGCCGGACTTCTCCAGCCAATAGGCATTGAAGATCTGCTCGAACTGGTGGCTCACGGGGACGGCCAGGTAGGGCTTTCCTAAGTGCAGAGCCTCGGTGACGAGCGAAAACCCAGAGTTGGCGACAATGGCGCGGGCGCTGGTCAGGTCGGCGAAGAAGCCGTCGAGCGAGGGCTTCTTATAAAGTATGTTCTTCTCTTCATTCGTTCCCTCGCGGCCGAAGCCGTAGGCGATGAAGCGGCAGCGGACCGAAGCTAATAACTTTGCCAGTGCCGGCGCGGGCGAGGTCACATAGACCAAGACATGATCGCCTTCGGTGGGAGTGGCGTCGAGGATTTCCTGCCGCAACAGAGGAGGAAACAGGAACGTGTTGCGCTTGCGGATGGGCGCGGTGAAAAAAGAAATTACGAGGTAGGCATTCGCGTGCGGGGTCATCAGGCGTGTCACGAGCTTGGCCGCGGCGGCGTCGCCGCGATACTGCCTGGGATAAGACACCACGGCGTTGGTAAGGCAGTGCTGATTATCGATGGAGATGACCGGGAGGCGTTTCTTGTGTCCGACGTGACAGGTGAGGGGCTCGAAGTCGGTAATGATCAAGTCAGTCTTCCATTCATCGACCAGGTCCTTCAGACGAGACAGACTCTTGGCGGCTTGCGGGACTGTTAGCAGATTCTTGGCGATGGTGCGCTTGTAGCGTACGCGATTGTTGACGTAAGCGAAGTGGAAGCCGTAAATCTCGGTGACGTCGAAATGCGGCTTCAGATTCTGCAGGCCGCGGTCGAACGTCGCCACGTGGACGACGTGCCCATGGGCGACGAGGTGAGAAAGCACTTCTTTAGCGCGGGTGGAGTGGCCCGCGCCTTCGCCGTTCACTCCATAGAGAATGTTGGCCATGGGGGATCGAAGGGCGAGTATATCGCGGGGGGGGAAGAGAAGGATCGTCTGCCGTTAGAGTTCCCGGCCTCCGATCCCTAGAACGACGATTCGACTCTTCTCTCCCTTGCAGACGATAATCAAACTGCCATGTTCCCGAGACTTCTACTCACTCCCCGGCGCGCCTTGGAGCCAGGGTTGCTCTCCGCCGCTCTCATACTACTGCTCGCCGTTCCCGCGCTCTCCCCCGCCCAGGATCTGGCCCGCCGCCTCATCCTCAAAGACGGCTCCTATCAACTGGTCACGAAGTATGAGACCAAAGGCAACCGCGTGCGCTATTTGAGCGCCGAGCGCAATGAATGGGAGGAACTCCCCGAGTCCCTGGTCGACTGGCCCGCAACCGAAAAATACGAGAAAGACCGCGCCGCCGGAGCATCCGTCCCCGAAGCCGTGCAACTCGACAAGGAAATCGAACAGGAGCGCGTCCGCGAAGAAACGCTACTACCGCAAGTCGCACCCGGCCTGCGCCTGCCCGAAGATTCAGGCGTATTTCTGCTCGACAATTTTCAAGGTGAGCCCCAAATCGTAGAAATTCAGCAGACCGCCGGCGACGTCAACCGCAACACCAAAGCCAATATTTTTCGCGGCGCCATCAATCCGGTCGCCGGCCTCAAACAAACCATCGAACTCGAGGGCGCCCACGCCCCCGTGCAGTCTCACGTGGACGTTCCTTCGCTCTACATTAACTTCGACGCCGCCCCTGACCAGCCCGATCCAGTCGCCACAAAAGATTCCACCCACGCCGCCCCAGGTCCGCAGCAGCCTCAACAACCGCAGCAGCCCACCGCGTCCTTCGACCGTTTTCGCATCGTCCGCACCGAGGTAAAAAATGGTAAGCGCATCGTAGGCGACGTGAAACGCCAGGTCACCGGCAAAATCAGCCAGGAGCAACACCTGGTCAAAACCACCACCACCCGCGTCAGCGGCGGCTGGCTGAAACTCACTCCCACCGAAAGTCTCGCGCCCGGAGAATATGTCCTGCTCGAAATGATGGCCCAGGAAGGCACCGGCAAAGAAGGCATGAATCTCTACGTCTGGGATTTCGGCGTCAACCCCAAAGCCCCCGCCAACCCCAATCCCTGGAAGCCCTCCACCCCAGACTCGAAGCCAGCGCTAGACACCAAGGCTCATTGAATTGGGATGAAAATGTTTTGGGTTTCGAAGTCCTGCGAATAACAGTCGAGATATGAAGAACTGGGGTCCGAGGTCTGAGGTCTGAGGTCTGCTTCTATTCCTTCAACGTCCCCCGCTGCGCGATCCCAATATTGTCCCGGCTGGAATTCTTCACCACATACATCATCCCGTCGGCCTGCCGGATCACATCGTGCGCGGTGCGCGCATCGTGCGGATACGTGGCCAACCCAATCGACGCCCGCACATTCAGGTTCAGCCCTTCTTCGCGGCAAAAACTGCTGGCCCGCAAACCATCGCGCAATCGTTTCGCCACCACCAGCGCCGCATCTTTTCCCGTCTGCGGCAGCAGCACCACAAACTCATCTCCGCCATAGCGAAACGCAAAATCAATCAACCGCAACTGCGCCTTGATCAAATACCCAATCTCCGCCAGCAGTTTGCTCCCAATTAGATGCCCGTGCGTGTCGTTGACCGCCTTGAAGTGATCCAGATCAATAAACAGAATGCTGAATTCGTAACCAAATCGCGACGACCGGTAAACCTCGGTGTCCAGCGTCTTATACAAATGGCGCGCGTTATACAGACCCGTGCAGTCGTCGGTGATGGTCAGTTCCTGTATCTTCTCCACCCAGCGCGCGTTCTCAATGGCAATCGCCGCATAGTCGCACAGCGACTGCAGAAAGAACAGCTCCGCATCCTTGAACCGCTCCAGGTCCACATTGACCAGTTGGATCACGCCCAGAACGCGCAGCTTCGACCGCAGCGGCACGCAGATCACCGATCGTGTCTCCCACTTGGTGGCGTCATCCACGCGGCTTGCAAAGACAGGGTCCGTGCGCACATCCGGCACAATTCGCGACTCCCCGTGTTTTGCCACCCACCCCGCAATCCCCTCACCCATTTTCAGCCGCACACTTTTCAGCGCCTCGGCCTTGTCTCCCACCGCGATGGCAAAGTAGAGTTCGTCGCGCCCTTCGTCCACCATTAGCAGCGACCACGTATCCGGGCGAAAATATTCCGCCATCTTCTCCATGATGGTCTGCAGAATAGAGTCGAGATCCAGCGATGACGTCAGCGCCTTGGCCACGTCGTGAAAGATCGTCAGTTCTTCATTCTGCCGCGTCAATTGAGTGCCGGCCTCAGGCATGCAGAAATTCCGTAGTCCCTCGCTACCTCGGATGGGTGTTCAAAAATTATATGCGTCACTTTCGTACACTCGCAATGACCGTTGGTAACTAGTACCCGTAAAGCCAATCACATGAGCCCGTTCCGGGCCCCTCAGTGTGGCGCGGGCGCCCCCGCCCGGGGCCGTTGACTTTGTTCCTGATTTTCCCTCTCCGCCGATTTTCCGATCCCGCCCGCCTGGCATATTCTTAACTTGAGGATGAACATGAATAAGAACAAACTCAGAACCCTCGCCCTGCCGCTAACTCTCTTAGCTGTCGCGCTATCGATCTCGGCCTTTTCACAAACCACCACCGCGCCATCCCCGGATCCCAAGTCGATTCCCGTAGTGGATGGAGCAATCGGCCCCTGCTCCGCCGACTTCACCGTCACCGACGCCGCCGGCGCCCCCGTCTACGCCGCCCAAATCAAGGTCCACATCGCTTACGGATTCATGAGCGCCCACAAGCTCGACCTCGAAGTCGGCACCAACTCCGCCGGCAAAGCCCGCTTCACCGGCCTCCCCGACCGCCTCAAGCGCGGCCTTTACTTCGAGGCCTCCGAAGGCGACCGCACCGCCGAAGCCTTCGACGACCCCGCCATCACCTGCAAAGCGCAGTTCACCGTAGCCCTGCGCAAAAAGCCTTAAGCGTGAACAAAATTCCGAGGAAAGCGGTGCGGCGAAATCCGCGTACCACTAGCCGCGAAGTGGCGCCATGCATTAGCCCCGGACGTAAGTCCGGGGTAAGGGGAAAAAGAGGAACCCAGTCCCGCGTGGACGCCACTCCTATAAGTCCTCCGAACCAACGTCCCCGAATCGCATCCACCGGAACGATCCCGTTCCGTCGCGACTCACTCCGTACGTTACCTCTCCCTTGTCCTCTTGGCTGTGGCGCGCGCCTCCAGCTTGTCCTATGATGTTCCCGTCATCATTCGGGCGAAAGACGCTTCCCTGGCAGGACAACGTGGGCGAATTCGGAGACAAATTCCGCAAGGCGCGCGAGAAGAAGGACATCTCGCTCGAGGACGTTTCCAACGTCACCAAAATCGGCTCGCGCATGCTTCAGGCCATCGAAGAAGAACACTTCGACCTGCTCCCCGGCGGCGTCTTCAACAAGGGATTCATTCGCGCCTATGCCAAGCATCTAGGAATGGACGCCGAAGACGCCGTCACCGACTATCTCACCTGCCTCCGCCAGGCGCAGATCGACGCCCACGAAGTTTGGGAACCCGAAGCTTCCTCGAAAGCAAGCTCCGGGCAACGCCTCGCGGCGCCGGAAAAGCGACGCCCGGTCGAGTCCAACAAATCTCCCGTGAAATCGCAATCCCCCGTACAGATCGAGGAATTCCCCGAGCTGCAACTTCGCCGCTCCGAAGATGTCCGCACTTCGCGACAGAAATTTGCCCGCAACTCCGACCGCGAAATTCCCTGGAGCATCCTTGCGATCGCCGCCGTCGTCGTCGTTCTCGCAGTCATTCTTTGGATACGCCGCTCCCACAGGACATCAACCGCAACCAGCACCTCTCCAGTAAAGTCCCAACAGGCAATCGCGCCCTCTGTGCCCGCTCCGGTCCCAGCGACTGCGCCAGAAGGCGTCAACCGGCCCTCCAATCGAGCGCCCGCGAGCAACACTGCAACTCCGGCGCACTCGTCTACTCCGAATCCTCGTCCCCAAGCGGTTCAGTCTGCAACCGCCAGGCATTCATCCACCGCGGCGCGAGCGACCTCGTCAACCGACAATTCCGCAGGCGCCCCCGAAGAAAATGATGTAACCACTCGCACCTTCAACACACCAGTTCCCCAGCCGTCCGCAAAATCTACTGCCCCGCTCACGCTCGTGATCCGCGCCACGGAAACTTCCTGGATCTCCGTTCAGGCCGACGGCCAAACCGTCAGCCAGGAAACCCTCATCGCCCCCGCCCACGCGTCAATCCGCGCCACCCGCGAAATCGTCGCCAGAATCGGCAATGCCGCCGGCGTCACTTTCCTCTGGAATGGTCAGGAAATCCCCGCCGAGGGCGCCGAAGCCGAAGTAAAAACCTTCGTCTTCGATTCCAACGGCATGCACGTTCTCCCTTCCACGCCGCCCCCACAATAAAAACGCCGGGGGGGTGCGTAAGAACTAATTTCTAGAAAGCGGTGGAATGAAACTACAAGATTCCAGCTCCGAAGGGGCGGCATTCATCAGCCCCGGACGTAAGTCCGGGGTGCCGGTGGGACAGTCGAACGAGTCTCGCAGGGACGGCACTGACGCAACGTCTTGCCCGCAAAGCGGCGAAAGAATGCAGCCCGCGGCGCCAGCCGTGGGCACATGCGGAGTAAATCAGCGAGCCCCGGCGGGGCGAAAGAAGAGTCTTCCCAACAAAGCCCCTAAAACCCTAACTTTAGTTTTCACCAAGTTTCTTACTGTCGTGGCCAGCGGACCCTGCAGAATGGCAAGAATGAGATTCGAACTGTTTCGCGATTGCGTCGTAGCGCGTCCCAGGAGGAAACGTAAAGCTCAAACGACACTCTATGCATTCGAGGAAACGGCCGGTTTGCGACATCAGAATACCAATCCGATGTGCCGAGAGACTAGAACCGCGATACGGCATTGCTCTTTCCATCTCTTCTCCTGTCCGTGAAATGGCCGCTAACCCGCTGCGCGATTGATTTTATCGGAAATTCCTCGCCGCAGTGTTGACCCTTGCGATGGCGAACTGCGTCTCCTGCCCAAAAAGAATTGGATCACGCTTTGGGCAGAGAGCCCTGCATGATGGCAGAGCAAGCTCTCGGCCAAAGCTGCGACAGGAATTTCACAGACGCTCCGGCCAGGGGTTGAGCTCTTATACATCGTATTAGCAAGTACGCTGGCGCACAATGGTTAAGACCGGTACACCTACGCTACCACGTCGCGGGTTTCACCAGGTGCAGAATGCCGGCACAACCATGGGGAATCAGCTTAGACTGACAATCGGTATTATTAAAACCCCATGCATAAGATCGTCAGCCTGGCAGACATCAAAGAAGCCCAATCCCGTCTCCGCGGCATCACCACCCGCACGCGTCTGATCGAATTCCATCACGCCGACGCCACCCGCCGCCTGTACCTCAAGCCCGAAAACCAGCAGCCCATCGGCGCCTTCAAACTCCGCGGAGCCTATAACAAAATCGCCTCGCTTTCAGAACAAGACCGCAACCGCGGTGTCATCTCCTACTCCAGCGGCAACCACGCACAGGGCGTCGCCTACGCCGCCCGCGCGTTGGGTGTAAAGGCCGTCATCGTCATGCCTAACAACGCTCCCGCCATCAAGCGCGCAGCCACGGCCGCCTTGGGCGCAGAGATCGTTCTCGTAGGCCCCGGCAGCACCGAACGCCAACTCAAGGCCGAAGAACTCGCCGCCCAGCACGGCTACGTCATCGTGCCTCCCTACAACGACGAAAAAATCATCGCCGGTCAAGGTACCATCGGCCTAGAGATCCTCGAGGACTTGCCCGAAGTGGAAGCGGTCTTTGCCCCAGTCGGCGGCGGAGGCTTGATCAGCGGCGTCGCTGCCGCCATCAAGCTCATCCGTCCTGAAACTCAGGTGATCGGCGTTGAACCCGAACTCGCCGCCGACGCCCAGTCCAGCCTGCGCGCCGGCAAGATCGTTCAATTCCCCGCCGAACAAGTGTCGCGCACCATCGCCGACGGACTGCGCACGCAAAGTGTCGGCGCCATTAACTTCGAGCACATGCAGTGCTTCGTCGACGCCATCGTCACCGTAAGCGAAGACGAGATCCACCAGGCACTGAAATTCCTCGCCGCAAATCCCGATACCGTAGCCGAACCCAGCGGAGCAGTCGCCACCGCCGGATTCCTCTTCCGCTCTGATCAACTGCCAAAAACAAAACTCAACGTAGCCATTATCTCCGGCGGCAACATCGAACCAAAAATGCTAGAAGAACTCCGCCGCTAGTAAGACGTTGCAAGCAACGTCGGTACGGCCAATAATCATAGATATGAGATTTCGACTCACTTTGCTCGTCGCCACAATTCTCGCAGTAACCTCGCTCTCCTCCGCCCAGGCGCAACGCGGTACTCTAGTCCGCGAAGAATCCATCCGCGTCTCCCCCAGCACAGACGCCGCCAAACTCGGCGAAGCTGGCCGGGGACACGAACTCGTCATCATCGAGACCGGTCACGATTGGACTCACGTTGAAGCCATCCTTCGAGAACCGAGAAAAGACGCCGACGAAGACGATCCCGAGTCCGAAGGCAAGACCATTACCGGATGGGTCTCCAGCAAAGCCCTGGTCAACCTGACCACTCCCAACGGCGACAAGATCGTGTTCGGTGAAGCCGCCGACTCCGAAGACCAGGCCAGCCGACGCCGCGGCCGCCGCGATGCCGCGCAAGACGCCATGCGTCTCTACTATCGCGTCTACGATTTGTTTCCCACGTCCCCACTCGCTGCCGAAGGACTCTACCGCGCCGCCGACATCCACTGGCAAATGGAGCGCTCCGATGTCCTGACGCGTCCCTCAGCCCGCGAGCGCGACTCCTACATGCGCGGCCAAATTGACGAGCAGTGGATGAAGCTGGTCATGAGAAAATTTCCCGGAACGAAATGGGCCGACCTTGCTGCCTTCCACCTCCTCGAAAACAAACTCTGTGGCGACTGGCAGGCCGCGTCGAAGTGCCCGGAAAAAGAAGCTGAGATGTACGAGAAGTACGCCAAAGAGCACGAGCAGTCCCCCGCCGCGCCCGAAGCTCTCTACGACGCGGCCTGGCGCCGCTCCGCACTAATCGAGATTTATAAAACCGAAGCCAATCAGAAAAAATCCGAAGAATCAAAAAACCGTTCTCTCGAGCTCGCGCAAAAAATCGTCACCCAATATGCCCAAAGCGATTGGGCCTCGCGCGCGCAAATGCTGATTTTCTACGTCCAGCAAGGCGTCCCCACTTACGGAAACGCCAGCGACTAGTCGCTTAAGTCAGAGCTCAAGGTAAAAAACTCTGTCATTCCGACCGAAGCGGAGCGAAGCGAGCGGAGTGGAGGAACCTGCTTTTGGCAGCTTCTCGGAACAGTCCCAGCTAACCCTCCCCTAAATTTTCTGCGATACTGTTCCCTTGTTTTTTCCCCCGGAGGACGATTGAACGATTACCTCTTGTCGCTGATCCTTGGCATTGTCGAAGGTCTCACCGAATTCCTGCCGGTCAGTTCGACCGCGCACCTGCGCATCTCCGAACTGCTGCTGCACATCAGCCTGTCAGACGGCTATTGGAAAATGTATTCCATCGTTATCCAGTTGGGAGCGATCCTTTGCTTGCCCGTTTATTTCTGGAGCCGCATCAAGAGGTTTTTTTCTACGTTTCCCCGCGGCGACAGCGGAAGACGCACAGCTTTAACCCATCCTCTCGGTCTAACCGCAGTAGCATTCGTGGTCACTGCTGTTCCGTCGTTCTTGCTGACTAAGGTGATCGGCAAGCATCTGGAAAACATCTTGATCATTGGCTGGTCGCTGCTGATCGGCGGGATCGTGATGTGGCTGGTCGATGCCTTAAACTCCAAGTCCGAAGCCGCTGGTCCTGGTGCACGCGGAAGCCGCATCCACACCTGGAAGATGGAAGATATGAGTTTGGCGCAGGCGATCTGGATCGGATTCTGCCAGATCTTCTCCGCCGTCTTTCCCGGAACATCGCGCTCCATGTCGACCATTGCAGGCGGCCAAGTTGCAGGCATGTCGCGGGCCGCAGCTCTCGAGTTCTCATTCTTCGTCTCCATGCCGACCATGGCTGCGGCCACGATTTACACTCTGCTCAAATCGCTCAGCGGCAAAGGCGAGAATCCAATCGGCGTATCTCAGATCGATGCGCATGGCTGGATCGTGCTCGCCATCGGATTCGTGGTCTCGTTCATCGTCGCCTATGGTTCCGTCGCCTGGTTCATGGGCTACGTGCGCCGGCGCGGCTTCGCTCCCTTTGCGGTCTACCGAATTATTGTGGGAGCGTTAGTTCTGGCGTTCGCCGCAAAGCTGGCTGGATAACACAGCGCGACCAAACCCGCTTCTGGCGCCGAATTTGGCCGGGAAGCTAAGTGGATACTACGGCCATTTTCCTGCATTGTCGGATGCCGGCCTTCTTGGCATAATGTAAGGGCTCTGGCCGATTGCGGCGCTGAAGTCTGCAGTGTCTTCGGCGGTGAATCAGCCCCACATGGATTATCTGGCAAGCATTTTCGTTCCCTCGGGGAACCGCCGGCTCAATGAGCTGGTGGGATTCCTGATGTGCGTCTCCGCGCTCCTTCTTTTCCTCGCACTGGTATCGTATTCTCCGCTCGACCCTTCGTGGAACAGCGCCTCCGTGTTGACTGGTTCGCATGCGGCTCGCAACTGGATCGGCGTCGTCGGCGCATTCACCGCCGACATGACGCTGCAGTTCTTCGGCATCGGCGCATTTCTCTTAGTCATCTTTCCCGCAATGCTGGGCGCGCGCTGGTTCCGCTCGATGAAAGTGCAGTCCCCACTCGCAAAAAGCCTGGGCGGAATCTGGCTGGTAATGTTCGTTCCCGCGATGCTGGCGCTTCTGCCCGGACAGTTACGCTGGCAGCGCGTGATTCCCCTCGAAGGCTTGCTCGGGCGCGTCGTCGGCGACGTGCTGATTCATTATTTGAATGTGGTCGGCGCGTACATCGTTTGCGCGACCGTGCTCGCCGTGGCGTTATATCTCTCGACGGCCTTCTCTTTCGCGGCGATTCAACTGTGGGCTCCGACGCGCTTCGCCTTCGTCACAGCGCTGTGGAATCGCTACAAAGATTGGCAGCAAGAGCGCGCCAAAAAACGTCAGCAGAAGGAACTGGACCAGCGGCGGATCTCGAAGCCCGTAGTAAAGACGCAGTTGATCCCCTCGCGGTCAGGATCGCGAGGTCCAGTAGCGTCAGAACCGCGTCGCACCGGCATTGAGCGGATGATGGCCGAAGAGGATGCATCGAAGCCCGCGCCCACCGGCGGAATCCTACCCGAACCTCTCGCCATGAATGGTGCAGAGGAAGCGGACGCCGATCCCGAAGTCACCGAGCGAGGCGACAGCGGACACAAAGCCAAGACGACAATGCCCCGCATCGCTGGCGGGTACAAGTTGCCCTCGAGCAGCCTGCTGCAGCGTCCCGATGAACAGCAGCAAGTCGATGCGGATGAACTCAAACTGCTGGCGCAAGTGCTGACCGAAAAATACGCCGAGTTCGAAATCCACGGTCAGATTACGCAGATCAATCCCGGACCAGTCGTCACCACCTTCGAGTTCAAGCCCGAAGCCGGAATCAAGTACAGCCGCATCACTAATCTCTGCGACGATCTTTGTCTCGCCTTGAAAGCCGAGAGCATTCTGATCGAGCGCATGGCAGGCAAGAGTACGGTCGGCATCCAAGTGCCGAACCGGCAGCGCGAAATCATCTGGCTGCGGGAAAACATCGAGTCGCAGGAGTTCATGGGCTCGAAGTCGAAGATGACGATCGCCATGGGCAAAGACATCAACGGCCGCATCGTTACCGCGGACTTGGCTGGAATGCCCCATCTGTTGATCGCCGGTTCCACGGGCGCGGGCAAAAGCGTCGCCATCAATGCGATGATCATGTCGATCCTGTACAAGGCCACGCCCGATCAGGTGCGCTTGATATTGGTCGACCCGAAGCGGCTGGAACTGGGCAACTACGAAGGCGTTCCGCATCTTTACACGCCGATCATCACCGAGCCGAAACTTGCGGCAAATGCCCTGCGCAATGCCGTGCGCGAGATGGAGCGACGGTTGAAGCTGCTCGCGGCCAAGGGCGTGCGCAACATCGATCAATACAACCGGTTGTTTGATCAGAACAATACGCCCAGTTTGTTCGACGAAGAGGGTGACGAGAAGCCGATTCCCTACATCGTCATCATCATCGACGAGTTGGCCGATCTGATGATGCTGGATTCCAGCAACGTAGAAGAGTCCATCACGCGCCTGGCGCAGATGGCGCGCGCCGTGGGCATCCACCTGGTGCTGGCGACGCAACGGCCTTCTGTGGACGTGATCACCGGTTTGATCAAAGCAAACTTCCCCGCTCGCGTTTCGTTCCGCGTGGCCACAAAAGTCGACTCGCGCACCATTCTCGACGCGAACGGCGCCGAGGCCTTGCTTGGCAAAGGCGACATGCTGTATCTGCCGTCAGGTTCGGCGCGCGTACATCGACTGCATGCCCCATTCGTCACGGAAAAGGAAATCGCCGCGGTGGTCGAATTCTGGAAAGCGCAAGGCCAGGCCGAATATCAGCAACAGTTCCTGGAAGCGCCCAAGGGAGAACGCGAGGCCGGATCGGAAGGCGGCAGCGGAGAAACTGGCGGCGATGGCGAGGCCGAAGACGATCCCATGTATGGCGACGCCGTGAAGTTGGTGGTCGAGTTCGGCAAGGCCTCCACTTCCCTGCTGCAGCGGCGTTTGCGCATCGGTTACGGCCGCGCGGCCCACCTCATCGACCTCATGGAGCAGGACGGCATCGTCGGCGCCGCCGACGGCCCCAAACCGCGCGAAGTGCTGAAGCGCCCCGATTGGATTTCAGAAATCGAAGAGACGACGCGATAGAACTTGGGCAAGGGACAGCAGATTCCTCACGGCTTTCCGCCGTTCGGAATGACAAGGAGATGTTTTGTAGTTTCCTTACGCCCCAATCCAGTCCAGGAAGCGGCCTTTCATGACGCGAAACCATTCTGGCAGCCAACTCTTGTAACGCAGCAGGACTGTCGCGTGAACGCTCTTGGGCGTTTTTGGCGCGGTCTTGTTACTGAAGACAAGATAATAAATTCCTGTACCCGTCGGAACGTCCGCCTGCACGTTGCCCTCGGCGACTTTGCCACTTTCGTAGAGGGAGCTTGTCGCGTATCCGTGCTGCCAAACGGTAAACGCGGGTTCGGATAGGACATAGACCTCAATGCCGTTGTCGATATCTTCCTTCTCTTTATTCTTCGCCCTAATTATGTCTCTGCGGTTGCTGACATTGGAACTGTCAGCGACAGATGTGAACTGCCCTTCGACGGCCACGTTTACGGAGCCTTCGGGCAACGCGAATTTGTAATAGCGAAAAGTATGCGGACCGACGGAAAAAGGAGCGTCGAGGATGACCCGATCATGCTTCCATCCGACAAACTCCTGCACCTGCTGTGCACTCTGGCGGTCGCTCATCCCGGCCCACAGAATGAGTCCGGCCAAGATGGTCAGCAGAATCCCCACGATCATTGGGCGCGTACGTCGTGGCTGGCGGATTTCTGGAAGTAGAGCCTCTACGACAGCGGGAGATTTCGGCGGCAAGCTTACGGGTTTGCCGCATTTCAGACAGAACTGCGCTTCGTCAGGCAGGCTCGCACCGCACTTACTGCATCCCAACAGGACTTTCGTTGCGGGCAGCGTGGTGCTAGTTGTCGCCATACTCAGCGTCTCTCCGCACTTCAGACAGTAGTGCGAACCTGGGGGAGAAATGCCAGCAGATATTAGCACAGGTCTGTGCGAACCGAGATGTTCCCGGCGGGAAGCTTTACCGCGGCTGCTCGGTGCGTAATCCACGAAGGGCCACCAGGCCCAGAGCCAACACAGCCAAAATCATCGCTCCCCACAGAATCCCCTTATGCCGCTCGGACCACGGCCGGTCGTCGGGACGCCCCGTGTATTGCGCGCTGTGGGCGCCAGGACCGAGTTGCGCCTGCGCTGGCGAAGGGTCCAGGTGAAAGAATCGGGCATAGTCGTAAACCGGCGCTGAAAGTTTCTCGTCTCCGTAGTACAGCCGGAAAGCGGTCTTGCCTTGCGGATCAAAATAGACGCGGCGTTCGAGCGAAAGCGGTTCGGCGGCGAGGATGGTCAGAGGTGGATTGTCGCCATTGTCGATGGTAAGGATCAGGTGGCCGGAACTGCCGCTGATGTTCAGGGCAATGACGTTTAAGTCCATGACCTTTGCGGCTAATTCCTCGTTCGTGACGAGCGTGCCCGCGCGATTCACCCGCACGCGACTGATCTCGCCCGTGGCGACCTCCATGCCCTTGGCATCTTCTACGCTGACCGTGCGGCGGAAGTTGACTTGTGCGGGCGCGACCTGAAGCAAGATTCGACTCAGAGGAACTCTCGCCGGTATATCGCAAGCGATTTCGGTTTTGCGCTGCTTCGCTTGAGGCGCGGCGCAGGAGCCAACCTTGGTCCAGGAAGCCTGCTGTTCGCGCCGGTTCGCGATGGTCGCGCCTTTCACTTGTTGCGGAAGAATTCCGGGAGACAGTCGAATGTGGAGATAGCGAAAACTGGACGACGGCAACTTCAGCAGCGAGTTCGAGCCCAGCTGTTCCTTGGTGAAATCATAGAGTGTGGACGGCGTGAGTTCGACCTCGGCAGCCTTTCCGGGCGCGTCGCCGCCAGACACCGATGCCTTAGCCACAAAGTCGCGAGCATCGAGACGCAGGTGAATACGATCGTATTCGGCGAGGCCCTGAGTATCGAGATCGAATTCGGTGTGCCCCGAAATACTGCCGAGATTGAGAATCTTCGCCGCTACCTCTTCGGAGGAGATTCCCGAGCGTTGTTCTGAAAGCGCGTACTGCACGGGAGATTCTTCGTCATACAAGCGCAGGTCTGCCAGATCGGGACGCGAGTGATTCCAGAGTTCTTCGTCGACGATGAAAAAATTCTGCTGAGCCGGCTGTGCGATGTGCACGTCGCGGACATTGCTGAAATAGGGGACAGCAGGCTCGGGCGGATTGGCGGTCTGCGCAACCAGCAGCGTGAAGAACAATGATGTGGCGGCTCTCATGCGCTGCTGGCGTCCTTTTCTGTTTGCTGTCGGGCCCTGGCGCTGGCGGAAAGCTGCAGCCAGTCCCGCTGGTAGACAAACGAAATTGCCAGCAGCAACACACCGAGCACGATGAAGCTGACGATGCGGTAGCCACGATCGAGTTGAGAAACGTCGTAGACGAACACCTTCCCAATCGTGGCGGCGATGAGCAGTAAAGCCTGCCAGCGAACGAAAGCCGAGCGGCGGAGAAATCCGACAATCATCAACATGGCGCCGTAAGCCATCCACAGCGCGGAATAGGTAAAGTCGCGCTCAATCTCGATGCGGCGTAACTCCATTGAGAACGTCGATCGCCAGGACCGCACTTCGAGCATTTGCCGGGAATAAAAATCGGCCACTTCGCGGCTGAGCGCGATCAGGGCAAGCGCGTTGAGCGCAACCACCGCGATGGCGGCAACGGTACGCGCGGAATCGTCGTCGCGCTTGGAGGAGTACCACGCTACGCCTCCCAGCACCGCCATCGCCACGCCGTACGTCGCCATGCGCAGATTAAAGATGAGTTGCGTGGTGTGGAAATTATCGATCAACAGCAATCGGACGACGCCCAAAATCAGGGCGCCAAGGGCGAAGAGATTCAGGAAATCGGACTTTATGCGATTGGCTACCCACAGAAGAACGCCGGCCTCGACAAACCAGCCGATGGTGATCCAGTGCGCATCCAGCCGGATGGGAATGGCGACGGTGATGAAGCCGATGGCGACGGCGAGGTGGAGAAAGTGCAACCTCTCGGATGCGCCGGGAGCGATCGCCCGGTTATGAACCTGGCGGCTGAGAAAGATGTAGACCGCAGCCAGGACTAGCGCGAACCACGCCATGTCGGTCTTATCGACTTCCTGGATCATGGCATAGGCCTGAAGGAAATAGCCGCCGGCATTCACAAAGGCCACTACGGCCGGGACGGAGGCGAGCAGCGGCATCTCTGCTTCCGGTTGCAGCGTGATCAGGGGCGCAATTGCGAAGATGGCGAAGAACAGCGTGGCAAAGGCGAGCGTAAGGTTGAGCTGGCTCCGGGTGTAGAAGCGTGAATACCATCCAACGTAGAGCATTAGAGTGCCCGCGTAACTCATGACGAGCAGTCGCCGCCAAGGCTTGAACCAGACGAGGGCCAGCGTGGCGAGATCGAGAATCGCCACGTAAGTGAATAGCGCGATCTCGCGGTTTTGGCCGGTGGAGAGCAGCAGCGGGGTACTGAATCCTCCCGTGAGAGCGAAGGCGGCAAGGATCTGTGCGTCCTGCGCCCAGGCCATGGCCGCGGTCGCCGCGGTCACCACCAGCATCATGGCAAAGGCGACGCTGCTGGGAACGAGGTTGTAAACCTGAAAGGCCGCCCACACGGACAGATAGAGAGTGCCAATGCCAACCGCTTTGAGCGAGTAAGAAAACGCCTGGTAACCCTTGGTGCGAAATCGCTCACTCCACAGTACAACCGCGATCCCGGCCAGCAGGCCGATGGTTACGCGTCCTGCCGGGCCGATCCAGTTATTGTCGAAGGCGTATTTCAGGAAGTAGGAAATTCCGATCAGCAGCGCCGCGATGCCGATACGATTCAGCCAATGCGAACCGATGCGCGATTCGAGGTCGGAGTCGGGTTGCGCGCGCACCACATACGGCGTACGCGGCGGAATGTTGGATTGCGCGCTGACCACGTGCGACGCACGCGGCGGAGTGTTGGGCGGCGGAGGGACTGCTGTCGCGGGCTGGCTGAATGCCGGAGCCGGAGGGATCTGAGAAGGCGGAGGAGACACGGGTGTTTCGGCAACTGATGGTGGGCGCCGTTCAGCTGTGGGCGCATCCATTTGGAGTTTGCGCTCGATGCGATAGACGCGAGTCGTCAGGTCGGCGAGAATCTGCCGGATGGCTTCCAGGTCGCTGTGCGGCGTATCCATGGGGAGAGCTAGGCATTATCGGCGAAACGAGTGAGGCTTGCACGCTATTTTTGAAGGTCACAAATCGGACCAGCAACACAGTCGAGGGAACAATCGATCCGATCGACGGTGGGAGCATCCGAAAATAGCCGTCGCTATATGGTCTGCTTTACCGCGCTTCCGTCCAGTCCAAGTTCCTTTGCGATGGGCTTCAGCGCTTCAATGCAGAATCCGATGTGCTCGTCCAAATCAACGCCCAGATCGGCAGCGCCGACGACGATGTCGTCGCGGTTCACCTTGCGGGCAAAGGCTTTGTCTTTCATCCTTTTCCGCACCGACTTGGTGTCCACTTCGGCCAGCGATTTACCCGGCTTGATCAACGCGACCGCGGTGATGAATCCGGCCAGTTCGTCGCAAGCGAAGAGAGCCTTTTCCATGGGCGTGTCGCGCGGGACGCCGGTATATTCGGCGTGCGACATGATGGCGCAGCGGATTTCGTCGGGGTATCCGCGCTCCTTCAAAATCTCGTTGCCTTTATAAGGATGGTCGGCGAGGCTGGGCCAGCGTTCGTAGTCAAAGTCGTGAATCAGTCCGACGATGCCCCACAGATTTTCGGCTTCGGCGGAGCCGTTTCCAAGTTTGCGGGCGCAGGCGCGCATGCAGGCTTCGACGGCCAGAGCGTGCTTGCGCAAACTCTCCGACTGGGTGAACTCAGTTAGTAAACACCACGCGGACTCGCGATCAATCATGGTCTTCACCTGTTTTCTCCGAGTATTTGACGTGTTGCTTTTGTTTTGCCCGCAACATTCGCGGGCTACGAGTATTTTAACCTTGACTTCCACAGGGCACATACCTCAGATTGACGAAGCAGTCGGAACTTCTCCCCCAATTAGTTCCTGCATTTAGGCTGCAAGGAGTAGCCCGCTCTGGCACTCCCACAACCCGATGGCCACGACTCTTGCCCCTGTAGACTCACGGGAAGTCGTACGATGCGATCATTGCCTGATGGTCCAGTTCCGTACTTCCAATAATAATTGCCGACGCTGCCACGCGTCTCTGGACGAGGAACCTGAACCTGAACCGATCCTGGTAGCGCTGCCATTGATGATGCCCGTGCCCCGCAACAACGGTCGCGGACATTTGAACCTGGCGACTTCCATCCGCTCCCTGCGCCTGCGCAACGGGCTCAGCCAACGGCAACTGGCGGGACGCATGGGAGTTCCGCGCACCTACGTTTCCAAAATCGAAAACGAGAAAGCCACGCCTACGCTGTCTTCCCTGGAACGGCTGGCGCGCGCACTGGAGGTCGGTGTGCCCGATCTACTGAGCGGCGGCGAACGCAGCCGCCAGGAAGAAGTCAACGAATTGATGAAAGATCAGTTTATCGCAGAGTTCTTGCCCTTTGTTTCGCAACTGAACGGGATGCAGATGTCGAGCATTCTGACCCAGGTGCGGGATTTGACGATACGGCCGCGGAGAAGCGCATAGGTCAGATTTCACACTTATTGTGCCGATGATTTTGGGTTCGGCATAGAGCAAAGTTTATCCGGGCAACCAGCCAACTAATGCCGGGACCGATTTTAGGTCTCGGCTTTTTCTGTTTGCGATTGTTTGTTCTTAGAAATTCGGTTTTAGTTTCGACAGTTTCCATTCCCCTTTGGAGTCATCCTGACCGGAGCCGCTTCTCAGGCGGAGGGACGGATCTCGCGCGCAGACCGCAACGCGTCAGCGAAGCTCCCGCGCAAGATCCGTCCCCCGGCTGAACTGCGCCGGGCTTCGAGATGACGCCGCCAAAAGGGGCACGACGATCCAAACTGCCCCAGTGCGTGTTCTTAAAAAGCGCTTGAATCCCAACTAGATCGACCGACATCTATCCATCATGAACCTGGAAGAAGCCGCAAGTGAACTTCATGGAGTTCTCGCAAATCCCGCTCCGCTGAATCAATTCGCCGAATCGGTCGGCTGGCAGAAATCGGAACACGAAGCGGACAGCGCGCACGCCAGTGCCTCCGATGCTTCCTTGCTCGATGCCTATTCGACGGCGGTGATCGGCGCGGTCGAGCGCATGAGTCCGTCGGTGGTGAATATTGAAGTGCACCAGAGCTCGGGCCGCACGCGCTCGGGCGAGCCCCGCGAACGGCGCGGCGGAGGCTCGGGATTCGTGTTCACACCCGACGGGCTCATCCTCACCAACAGTCACGTGGTGCATGATGCGGTGCGCATCGCAGTAACGCTGGCGGATGGGCGGCGCATGCCGGCTACGGTGATCGGCGACGATCCGGCGAGCGACCTGGCGGTGATCCGCGTGAACGAACTTCAGTTCGACGGACCTGGTCTGACTGCGGCTGCGCTGGGTGATTCGCAACGCTTGCGCGTGGGGCAGATCGTGATTGCGATTGGCGCGCCTTACGGATTTCAGTCGACGGTGACGGCGGGAGTTGTGAGCGCGCTGGGGCGGTCGCTGCGCTCGTATTCCGGGCGGCTGATTGACGACGTGATTCAAACCGACGCGTCGCTCAATCCGGGGAACTCCGGCGGGCCGCTGGTCGATTCCGCGGGCCGCGTGGTGGGCGTGAACACGGCGACCATTCTGCCGGCGCAGGGGATTTGTTTTGCGATCGGCATCAACACGGCAAAGTTCGTGGCCAGCCGGCTGCTGCGCGATGGCCGCATCCGGCGCAGCTACATTGGCGTCTCGGCGCAGACCGTTCCGGTGCACCGGCGCGTGGTGCGCTTCTACGATCTGCCGAAGGAGATGGGCGTGGTGGTGCTAGGAGTAGAAGAGAACAGCCCCGCGAAGCGCGCCGGGCTGCGCGACGGCGATGTCATTGTAGCGCTGGAAGGCCAAGCCGTGGCCGGCGTGGACGACCTGCATCGCCTGCTCACCGATTTGCGGGTGGGCGTGAGCTGCTCCCTGACCGTCCTGCGCTGGACGGAAAAGCTGGATCTCAAGGTAGTGCCCGAAGAGGCGCGGTAGAAGCGGGTATTTGATCTTTATCCAAAACCCTGGTATTGCTTCCAAAATTCAGGCCAAGGAAGGCGTGGCGCCCCGCACACGAAGATGTCGGGATGATCCTGGCTCTCTTCATTGCGGACTCCGAGTGCGTTGCCGTTGTGCCCGGCCAGACGGCACGAACTATACATCCGGTCGGCATCTTCGCGGGAGGTGCCGAGCACGATTAGCGTGGAGGGCGGTGGCACTGGATACCCGCGCAGCCACGCCGAATTCGTTCCGCTGATCGGCGGAGGCAGGTGATACACGGGGCCCAGGATTTCAATTGCTCCCTGTTCGCCATAGTTCCTCACCATTACGCCCACATTTTCCCGCTGCTCGGCGGGCAGGGAATCTCGAATGCCTGCGACCGTCTTGACTAGATCGTCCCAGCCGATTTCCTCCCGCAAATCGCCGTTGTTCTTCAGGGCGAACTTCATCAGCCTGCCGCTGGATGCCACCGGCACAACAATCGCGCCTAGAACCAGGCCCCACGCAACGAGGCCAGTGAAAAACACTGCCTCCACAGCGCGACGCGTCCACTTCGAACGCGCCGCGAGCCAGCGCTCGGCTGATACGGCGCCCATCGCCATCAGCATCGGGTACGCCGCCGCCAAATAATAGCCGCGTCCTTTTCCCACCAGGAAGAGCGTGAGCGGGATGAGATACATCCATGCCAGCAGCCGGTAGCGCCGGTCCCGCACATAGCTCAGCAGTCCAGTGATCCAAAGCGGCGCGGCAACCAGATTGGTGCATATCCAAAACTGAGTGCGCAGAAATCCATTTGCTCGCCCCTCGCCCACATCGCGTGCATGAATGTGCTGCAGGAAATGCAGCGAGATGAATCCATGCCTCACTTGCCACACCAAATTGGGCAGGCAAATTACCAGCCCCAGCGCCATTCCGCCCCAGAACCATGCACTGCCCAGATAGCGGCGTGCACGCGTCAGCAGAACTCCGCCCAGAATCCCACAGAGATAAAAACCCATGGTGTACTTCGTCTGAAATCCAATGCCGATGGTCGCGCCAATCGCCAGCCACCATCGCGGATTTTCCGTCTTCAGCAGGCGAATCATGAAGTAGGCAATGAGCACCCACCACAAATAATCGTAGGTGGAGTATTGGAACTCCGTCCCTTCGAACAGCGGCAGCGGAGAGAGCGCAATCGCCAGCGCCGCGGCCACCTGGGCGAGACGTCCTCCGCCCAGTTCCCGCGCCATCAGTCCGGTAAAGATAATGGCGAACGCCTGCGAGATCACGGAAAACATCCGGAGTCCCACCCTTGAGAGGCCAAAGATGAAAAGGCCAACCCGCTCCACGAACGGTGTCAGCGGTGGGTAAGGCACAAATCCCCAGTCCAGATGACGGGCATCGCTCAGAACCTGCAGCTCATCGCGGTGAAATCCGTAGCGACTGTTCGTGAGGATGTGGACAAGCGCGACCATGGCAGCAATAGCCACCAGCGCGAACGTGTCGGCCCGAGTGCGGCTATCGAACTGCCCAAGACTCTGCTCCGATGTCATTCCCGCTCCTCACTCATGCAGCGCCTTCGCGTGATGGTACGCACAGAAACCAGTCGCAGTTCCCGATTGTTGCAGTAGCGTCGGCGGCTTTAGAAACTATCAGCTAGGGTTGTCGCTACGGGGAAGCCCCTTCGACAAGCTCAGGGCAGGCTTCTCGCGACAGCCGGCAAGATGCCGGCGCTGCTTAATGCCGAGCAACTACTTTCGCGGCGTCCCGCACACCCCTCGTGCTATCCTCGCCTAAAGCGCGTCCCCATGCGGATCCTGACCCGCTACATCCTACGCGAAGTGACGGCGCACGCGCTGATCGGCGCGGCGATCTTCACCTTTGTTCTGTTCACGCGCGACCTGGGACGCATTCTTGAACTGGTCGTCCGCGCCAGTGCTCCCCTGCCCAGCGTCGCCGAGATTTTCTTCTTTACCGTCCCGCTCGCACTGACTTACACGCTGCCCATGAGCGTGCTGCTCGGGATCCTGATCGGGCTGAGCCGTCTTGCGGCGGACAGCGAAATCACCGCCATGCGCGCCAGCGGGATGGGGGTGTGGACCTTCCTTCGCACGCTCTCGATTTTTGTGATCGCCGCATGGGTTCTGGCGCTCTTCAACGGCCTGTACATCGCCCCGCGCGCCCAAGCCGCGCTCGGACATTTGGAAGACCGCCTGAAGGGTTCGCAAGTTTCCTTCGAGATCCAGCCTCGAGTTTTCTATGAGGGATTCCCCAAGGTCGTTCTCTATGTGCAGGATGTAAAAAGCGCACAGGGGGCAGCGGTGTGGAAGGGCGTGTTCATGGCGAATCTTAGCGACGCCTCCAACCCCAAGATCACGCTGGCCAAGGAAGGGATCGTCGTTAGTGAAGGTCAGGACCGCCTGCACCTGCACTTGATCGATGGTTCGGAGCATGAAACCGATCCCAAGGATGTCAGCCATTACCAGATTTCGACTTTTCAGCAGACTGACATTCCTCTCGACCTGCCCTCCACTGAGAACAAGCCCGATGAGTCGCTGCCCGCCGACCTGATGGATACCTCGGCGCTGTGGCAGAAAGCCGGCCGCGTCGATCCCATTTCGGCCCGCTGGTATCTCATTGCCTTTCACAAGCGCTTCGCGCTGCCGACCGCATGCCTCGTGCTGGCGCTTGTCGGAATTCCTTTGGGGCTGTCATCGAAGAAAAGCGGCAAGTCAGGCGGCTTCGTGCTGACCATCCTGCTGGTATTCACTTATTACGTGATTTCCCTGCTGGGCGTTTCACTGGCCCGGCAAGGCAAGGTTGCACCGTGGTTCGGGGCATGGTTGGCTGACATCATGTTTTTCGTCCTGGCGGTTTTTCTGTTGTCGCGGGCCGAGAAACGTCCCTTTGAACTGGCGTCGTTCCGGGCTTTTTGGAAACGAGATCCATCTGGCGCTCATCTTCCGGTCGCCCGTGGCCGCCGCGAAAATGCGTTCGAACGCGCCTCCACTCGGCGCCGCATGTTCAGCGCCAGCTTTCCAACTCTGCTCGACGACTACGTATTGCGCGACTTCTTTGTGTACCTGGGATTAATTCTTTCCACGTTCCTGGTGCTGGTCATCATCTTCACCTTATTTGAGTTGCTGGGAGATATTCTTCGCAACCAGGTTCCAGCCACGGTAGTCGCGGAATATTTGCTCAACGTCGCGCCCTATTTGCTGTATAACGTGGCGCCCCTAGTCATGCTGCTGGCCGTGCTGGTCACCTTTGGCCTGATGCAACGGTCCAACGAAATTACCGCCATCAAGGCCGCGGGAACCAGCATTTACCGCATCGTCACGCCCGTCGTCGTGGCCGCCGCGGTGTTAGCGGTAGGATTATTTTTTGCCGACCAGTTCTACCTGCCCCGCACCAACCAGCGCCAGGAGGCGCTGCACAACCAGATTAAGGGCAAGCCTCCGCAAACCTACCTGCGCCCTGATCGCAAATGGATCTTCGGTCAAAACAACGACATCTACTACTACCAGTTTTTCGATCCCGATCGCGACCAGTTCGGCAATGTCACTGTGTTTCAGCTCGATCCCGCCAGCTTTTCCATCACGCGCCGCATTCACGCGGATCGGGCGCACTGGGCCGAAAATCTGAATCGCTGGGTCTACGAACAAGGCTGGCAGCGCTCTCTGCACGGCGCCGCCATTGCCCCAGACGGCTACCGCACTTTCGACGTCTCCACCTTTCCCGAACTGAGTGAGACGCCTTCGTACTTCAAGAAGGAAGTGAAGCAGTACACCGAGATGAACTATGAAGAGCTGCGACGCTACATTCGCGATCTGCAGCAGAGCGGATTCGATGTGGTGCGCTTGCGTGTGCAGCTGAACAAGAAGCTCTCGTATCCCCTGATCACGCTGATTATGGCCGTGCTCGCCGTTCCCTTCTCGCTGTCGACAGGAAAAAAAGGAGCGATCACGGGAGTCGCGGTGGCCGTGGGAATCGCGGTGTTCTACACCGTAGTGTCGCGCCTGTTTGAAGCCATGGGAGATCTGAGCCAGCTTCCGCCGGCGCTGGCGGCGTGGTCGCCAGATCTGATCTTTGTGCTGGTGGGAGGATATTTAATCTTGAAAGTGCCGACGTAGGGGCGGTGATTAGATTCTTCAGCGGTTGCGGAAAAAGGCCTCAGACTGGCGGCGCGGCTAGAAGCCGCGTCCTTTCAAAACAACCAACCACGCTCACTTTACTGCCACGCCCCAGGGGTAGTTATCTGTCTGGACCACCGGCTGCACTGTGAGCTGCCCCGTGGCAGGTGTGATCGAGTATTGTGACATCGTGGCGGCATTGTAGTTTGTCACGAAAAGCCAGTTATTATCCCCGCGAATCGCCATTGACATAGGCTGCAACCCCGTGGCCACGGTCGCCGGACTCAAGGCCGTGAGGCTCCCCGACACCGGGCTGATTTTCAACGGCGAGATCGTATTGGAGAGCAGACCCAGCACGTAGACGTTGTTGCCATTGGGATCGACCAGAATCGGCCCCGGCTCATTGGAACTCCCGGTCAGGCTGAATGGCGAACCCGAAATCTGCACCAGGCTGCCATCCGGGGACATCGGACTCTGCGGGCAGGTTGACGATTGCGTAGAATAACCATTGCACATGGTGTAAGCGCTGACTTTGTTTGTGAGGCTGTCGCTTACGTAAACGAATCGATTGCAAGGATCGACGGCTACTCCAGCTGGTGTCTGATCCGTAGAAAAAGACAAGATCTGCGTGTGGTTCGGTGGATTCGTCAAAACGCCCGAAGACGTATTTACCTGGAATTCAAACACCTGGTTCCCCAACCCATCGACCGCATAGAGATACTGAGTTGTAGGCGGAGTTAGCGTCGAACATACCGCGTTCTGCACTCCATTGACGCCGATGGCCGGGAACACCGTGGGCGTCGGCGCCACGCTGACAATATCGAGACTCGCTTGCGATACGGTAGTCGGATTATTCGCTGTACCGGTGGTAAAAAAGGGTGACCCCGCCACTTCCGTCACACTCCCTCCACTTCCGATGGCAAACACCGAAACCGCACCGGGCACGTACAGATTGGGA
>Ga0182024_10004357_pt1 | contig 32665 bp, 23 predicted proteins | sample P32metaG_FD_120480 | JGI IMG/M metagenome (GOLD analysis project Ga0182024, IMG submission 120480) | Permafrost microbial communities from Stordalen Mire, Sweden - P3-2 metaG (Illumina Assembly) | ecosystem: Environmental > Terrestrial > Soil > Wetlands > Permafrost | place: Sweden: Stordalen...
GGACCACGACAGCCCACGCCTTGCCAAGCTCCTCACGCTTGAAATCGTCGGAGAAGAGGAGTTCCTTCTTTTTAGCGATCGCATCGGCCGGGACCTCGGGCGTATCAGCGGCGAACGCGGCAGCGGTGATGAGGAACAACGGGACGAAGAGGAGGCGTTTGTTCATTTTCATAGGGGGCTCGGATGAAAGTGACTGATTTGTCTTATGCTAACGAATCGGACCGCGGAACCGCAAGCGGAAGAGGTCGAGAAGTCGCCGTTCCACGGCACGGATCAGCATCGCCTTGGCGCCAAGCCCGGCGGCAACGGCGTCGGTCTGAAGTGCGGGAGATTTTACGAATCTTGCCTGATGGCGCAGAACTCAAGACGGATCGGCGGAAAGCCTATACAATGAACCGAGTGTTAAGCACAACGGATAGATTGTCCAGGCGCGCAAAGTTCATGAGCAGGAGATTGAAGGAAAAAGCCGGGCTTGTCCCACCTGCAGCGCCCTGGCTTCCATGGGCGTGGCGAGCGGCAGCGCTGTTGGCCGGGCTGTTCATTCTCGGGTTCACGGTTCCGTGGAAGCCGGCGGACGAGGCGCCGATCGGCGCGTTTGATTTTTCGTGGATGCTGCTGGTCCACGACGCCGTCGCGACCGGCCGGCAGTTCGGCACGCAGATCATCCTGCCGCAGGGGCCGACCGCATTTATCGGCAACTCCGTGTATGACCCGCGCACATATTGGGTGCTGGTCACGGCGCGCAGTCTGATCGCGCTGGTGACCCTCCGCGCGCTATGGGAGGCGGCGCGGCGCTTCTTGCCCCACCCGCTGGCGGCACTGCCCTGGCTGCTGGCAATCATCGCCCTGATCGGCCGGACGCCCGATCACTTCTTCCCCGCCCTGGGCGTGCTGCTGCTGGTGAGCTACTTCGCCGTACACGACCGAAAAGTCACCGGCACGGTCATCGGGCTGGTGGTGGTGCTGGGGGTTGTCAGCCTGATCAAATTGAACCAGCCGTTCTGCGCCGCTGTTGCCATCGGCGCCGTTACCGTGGATCAAATCTGCCGCCGAGCCCGCCGGGCCTGGGTCGTGCCCGGGGTATACGTTGGCACATTGGCCGCATCGTATCTGGCCACCCGGCAGTCGCCGTCGAGCCTGGGGGCGTTCCTGTGGGGCTGGTATCAGGTGACCGTCGGGCACATGGACGCGGTCGGCCTGCCCGGCGCACTCGTGGACGCCCTGGCATACCTGCTGGTGGTGGCGATGGTGCTGGCGCTGGTCGCGATTTATGCGTGGCGGCGGTGGCGCTGGGCCGGCAGCCCGCTGCTGGCGGGGACGGCCGGCGTGCTGCTGCTGCTCTACAAGCATTCCTTCGTCCGCCAGGACATCATGCACGCCCACATCGGCCCGCTGGTGGCGCTGGCGACGGCGATCCTGTACGCGCCGCTGCTGTGGCCGCTCGCCGGCCAGGCGGTACGCGGAGCGATCGCCGTTGTGATCGGCTTGGCCGCCGCGGTCGCGTGGTCGATCCTGTCCAGCTACACCGGCGCCGGATTGCCAGGTTACGCTGTGCAGGTGGCCAATACCTTCGCGGGCAATTTGTCGGCGGCCGCCAGCCCGCTGACCGACCCCGGCCGGCTTCGCCGCGAGTGGGAATCCGCCCGGCGGCAATTGCGCGACGACAACCCCCTGCCGCTGGCCAAAATCCACGGCACGGTGGACGTCTACCCGCACCGCCAGGATGTGGTCTTCGCATACGGCCTGGACTACCAGCCGCGCCCGGTGGTTTCGAGCCTGGTGGCGACATCTCCGGTCTTGGCCGAGGTGAACGCCCGCCACCTGCGCGGGCCATCGGCGCCGCAGACGGTGTTGTTCGACATCGAGCCGATTCCGGTCGACCACAACTTCCCGACGATGCTGGACGGAGCGTCGCTGCCGGAATTGCTCACGCGTTACGACGTGGTCGACACATCCGGCGCCATGCTGGTGCTGAGCCGCGCGGCGACGCCGCGGCCGTACCGTTTCACCCCCCTACCGTCACAAGCGGCGCGCTTCGACGAACCGATCCCGGTGCCCGATGCCGACTCGGCGCCGATTTGGGCGCACGTGCGGTTCGGGCCTCGGGTCGCCGGGCGCGTGCTCTCGGCCCTGTACAAGCCGCCGACGCTGGGCATCGCCGTCCACACCCTCGACGGCGTCGAAACCAAGTACCGGTTGCTGCCAACGTTGGCTGACCAGCAGGGCTTTTTGTTATCGCCGCTGATCAAGGACCGCTGGGCATATGCCCGGCTGGCGAGCCGGTCGTCGTCGCACGACCTGGCGTCGGCGCGGGTCGATGCGATGACCATCTGGGTCGATGACGGGTCGCAGGACGCATCGTTCGACCCCGATTTCACTGTTGAGTTCCAACAGGTTGAATTCCAGCGTCAGAATTGATTTGCCGACTTTATTGGTCGTGCCCGGCGACCCACGACCCACAACGAGGCGTTTTGGCGAGAAGGCTCGTCTTGTGGTATTGTGTGCTAGCTGCGGGACGTATTATTGGCGAGGTGGCGCGTGCCCAAAAGACTAACCCTCTCGTCTTCAGCCGTCCTGTCTTCCGAACCAGATCCTGGGCACGAAATGAGCCCTGCCGTCGCACGGCGGGCGTGGGCCGAGCCGCGCGTGCGCCTCTGGTGGGTGACCGCCCTGGCGTTGGTCGGCGTCGGCTTTTACGTCGCCGCCACCGAAATCGCCGAGCGGCATAAGGAGGCCCAACTGATCCGCCGTGGAACCCCCGTGGTCGCCACGGTGGTGTCGGCAAACTGGAAGAACATGCACGGCAACAGCCAGCCGGGCGACAGTCTCGTGCAGCTCGGTTTCGACTGGCAGGGGCACGCGCAACAGGTAACCGGCTACCTGGTGGATCGGCCGCCAGCGCAATTCATCAAGGTGGATGAGAAAGTTGACATTCTGGTGGACCCCGATAACCCGGGGAACTGGACCAGCCGGCACCACCCTCCTCCCCTTTTCAGCGACCTCGGACTGCCGCTGGCGGTGCTGGGCCTGGCCGGTATCGTCGGAGGGGCCAGTTGGACCCTGCGCCGCCGAGCCCTGCACAGCTACCGCCTGGGAGAAAGGCGGCCGGCACGTGTGATCGGCCGCTTCCGCTCCGCGCTGGCGCCCCGGGCCTGGGCGGCGCGCTGCGTGCTCATCGAGGGAGACGACCGGCGGATCTACACCGTTTACGTCCCCCCGCCCTTCCCCAGCGAGCCGGGCGAAACGCTGGACCTCATCCTCCCGCCTCCTGCCGGCGGCGGATACAGGCCTCTGGCGGCAGCATGGTTTGGATCATGAGGGATGATATATGAAAAAGGCCTTAATCACCGGCATCACCGGACAGGACGGGTCGTACCTGAGTGAGCTGTTGCTCAAGAAGGGTTACGAGGTCCACGCCATCGTGCGCCGCGCCGCCCTGGAAGACCCGCAGCACCGCATGGGGCGGGTCTCCCATCTGCTCGACGACCTGCACCTGCATTCGGCCTCGCTGGAGAGCTACCCCAGCCTGTTCAAGGTCGTTCAGAAGGTCCAGCCGGACGAATGTTATCATTTGGCCGCTCAGAGCTTCGTGAGTTACTCCTTTGATGACGAGTTCTCCACGCTCAATGCCAACATCAACGGCACGCATTACATGTTGTCGGCCGTCAAGGACATGGCCCCGGGTTGCCGGTTCTACTTCGCGGCGTCCAGCGAGATGTTTGGGAAGGTGCGCGAGATGCCGCAGACGGAGGTGACGCCGTTCCACCCTCGTTCGGCGTACGGGATCAGCAAAGTCGCGGGGTTTGATCTGACCCGCAATTACCGGGAGGCCTATGGGATGCACGCCACCAGCGGCATTCTCTACAACCACGAATCGCCTCGCCGCGGCTTTGAGTTTGTGACCCGCAAGATCACCAGCCAGGTCGCCAGGATCAAAGCAGGACAGGCCACGGAGCTGCGCCTTGGGAACCTGGAGGCGCAGCGCGATTGGGGGCACGCCGAAGATTATGTCAGGGCAATGTGGTTGATGCTCCAGCAACCGGCCCCCGACGATTACGTGGTGGCCACAGGAGAGACCCACTCGGTCAGGGAGCTTTGCCAGATTGCATTCTCGCACGTGGGGCTGGACTGGCAGAAGTTCGTGGTCGTTGATCCGCAGTTTTTCCGCCCCGCCGAAGTGGACCTGCTCCTGGGTGATGCCACCAAGGCCCGAACGGTGTTGAAGTGGTCGCCCACCCGCACGTTCGGGCAAGTGGTTCGAGAGATGGTCGATGAGGACATGCGGCGGGCAAGAAAGGACGGATGAGGATCGCGGTCTGGCACAATCTGCCCAGCGGCGGCGCCAAGACAAAGGACGGCTTATGGGAACATCAGAACAAGTCATCGAGCGGTGCCCGCTGTGTGGCAGTGACCGCGCGACCACGATCCATCGACTGACCGCGGATGATGCCGCATCGCACTTCGTCCGCCGCGCCGTGGAACCTGAGCGGTACGATCGGATTCGCGCCGAGATTTGCGCGATTTGGCCCGGCGAGACTGCCACGGTCAACCGGTGCGACGAGTGCGGATTTGGCTTCGCCAGTCCTTTTCGTGCGGGCAGCCCACTTTTCTACGAGGTTCTCTTGCAAGACCCCTCGTTCACGAGCGACCGCTACGAGTTCGGTTTGACGCTGGACGTTTTGAAGGGGGCGCCGGACCGCAGCGCGGTGAAGATCCTCGAGGTAGGCGCTGGCGACGGCGCGTTTACCAAGAAGCTCATTAGTGCCGGCTTCAATCCTGGCAACATCGTGTGCACGGAATACTCCCATGCTGGAGCCGCCGCGATCAGGGCGGTTGGCGTCAAGTGCCTCATGACCGACGTAACCGACTTGAGCGCCGAGGGGGTTTGCGGCCTCACGGCGATCTGCATCTTTCAGGTGATGGAGCACATGGATCGACTCGATGAGGTTTGGGGCTCACTGACGAAGCTCATAGCGCCGGGGGGGCAGTTGTTTGTGTCGGTGCCAAACGGCCGCGGCATTGAGTTTTCCGAGACCCACAATGGCGAACTCGACATGCCCCCTAACCACATCGGGCGATGGGACCGCGCGAGCTTCGAGAGAATTGGCGCCCGTCATGACTGGCGCCTCATCGACCACCGCATCGAGCCGACGCGCCGACGCGCCATCGCGCGCTCACTGGCCGGGTCGCGATTCTTTCGAGCCCGCCAAACACCCGGCACACTTACCGACCGTGCCACGAGATTCTCCAACCGAAGGATACGCCGAATTGCATCCGCGCCACTTTTTGCAGCTTGGGTACTGCGGTCCATCCCCGCGGCGATTGCAGCCGATCCAGCCGCGCTTGGCGGCTCACAGTGGGCACACTTCGAGTTCCTTGGTCAAAGCTCAGGGCAGGCCCTACAAGCTCGAACGCTTCCTCCGCCCCTGCCGGGGCGGCGGGAATCGTAGGTCCCCTTACCACGGGTTGCGCTGCGGATCGCCTGTCGGCGATCCTGCGCTCCACCCGTGGCTACAGTCCGGCGCCCCTCCGGGGCGGGGTGGAGAAAGCGTCGACCCGTTCCTCGCCCCGGAGGGGGCGCCGGATTGTAGCCACGGGTGAAGCGGCGAGACGGCGTAGCCGTCCGACGCGAAACCCGTGGGAGCAATGAGCGCCTCTGGCCGCCCCGGCAGGGGCGAAGGAACCCCTATGCTACATAGAGCCTCCCCAAAATCCGGGCACGCTCGCCGGCGTGGGCCGGCGTGGGTGTCGGCGTGGGCTTGATCGTGCTGCCGGCTTGGGGTATGGTCAATGAGTTGTTGGATCTTCTCCGATACGCTTTATGCCGATTCGTGTAGCTTATGACATTTCAGTGCCGGCCGCCGTGGGGGGCTGCGGCAAGGCGGGCATCGCTCGCGTATCAGAGGAACTACTCTACGCGCTGAGCCGTCGGTCGGACGTCAGCCCCACGCTGGTTGGAACAGGCATATGGCACCGAGTACCCGATGCACCCACGATGGACGCCCGTGTCCGCGAATACGTTGCGGCCAAGCCGCGCGGGGTGACGTACCCATTTGCCAAATGTTATAAGAGCCGTCTCGGGCTGGACCGGGTGCTCTGGCGGCTTTTCGGGGACCTTGCCGCCACTCGGTATTACCAACTGCGCCGGCCAACACCCAAATGGTTCATCCACCGAACGGGGCGCCTGCTTGTCGCCCAGGCCCGGCGGCTCGACTCGCAAATGGGGCTGGACGACAGCGCATTTGACGTGTTCCACTCCCCTTTTGTGCGCCTGCCGCCGCGGCGGGTGACAGGCCGGCTCCCGCGCGTTCTGACCATCTACGATCTGATCCCGGTCCTGAACCCGGAGTTGACCGGGCCATTCTATATAGCCAATTTCCGGCGGATCCTCGACAGCCTCGACCTGAACACCGACTGGGTCACTACGATTTCCCAACATACCAAGGACGAATTCTGTCAGTATACCGGAATGTCGCCAGAACGCGTTTTCGTGGCGCCTCTGGCGGCCTCAGACTTGTTTCATCCTTCGAACGATGCTCTGGTGGCGGCAGCAAGGAAAAAGTACCGCATCCCGGACGGGGACTATCTTCTTAGTGTGGCAAACCCCCAGCCGAACAAGAACATCCCGCACCTGGTGCGCGCCTTCGCCCGCCTCATAATGGAGAGCCCGGGCCTCAAGGTCAACCTGGTGCTGGCCGGCCTCCGGTCCGGCCTGCTCCAGGAAGAACTGAACGCCGCCGCTGGTTCGCCTGCGGCTGCCGCGGGCGTTTTATCCCGCCTGATCTTCACGGGTTATCTCGCCGATGAGGACATGAGTGCAGTCTACAGCGGCGCCACGGCATTCGTCTTTCCTTCCCTGACCGAAGGCTTCGGGCTGCCGATCCTGGAGGCGATGCAATGCGGCGTCCCGGTGATAACCTCGAACACGACCTCCCTGCCCGAAGTGGCCGGCGATGCGGGCCTGATGGTCGACCCCAAAGACGAGGCAGCGTTGTCCGGCGCGATGCACCACCTGCTCACCGACGCCGCGGCGGCCGCCGCGCTGGCGAAGAAGGGCTTGCAGCGGGCCGCGGAATTCACCTGGGCCCGGTGCGCCCAGGCGACCGTCGACGTGTACAGGAAGGCCATTGCCGCCGCTTGAGCGGGAATCTGTCTCGGCACGGTCGCCCCCCCGATTTGCAGCGGCGGTGCGAAGGAGACGGCAGCGAGCGGCCACCAGGAGGTCGGTTGACGCCGGTTGACGCATTATTGCCACGACTGCTTGTTCTTTGCGATACGGTGCCGGCAACCGGGACCGGAGGCGGGGTCGTACTCTACCGCATGCTCCGGGACTACCCGCCGGATCGGTTGCTGGTAATGGGTCCTGAAGCCTCGGCTTCGGGTGAACGGGTTCCGTGCCGGTACGAGTGGGTCGGCCGGGCCCGGAACCGCGTTTACCGCACCCGCTTCAGCCGCTGGATGCACGCCGCAGACGCGGTCGGTTTGATGCCGCACGCGCTCGGCGCGATCAAACGCCGGCTGCGCGGGTTCCGGCCGCAAGTCGTGTTGACCATTATGGAAGGATACCTCTACCGGACCGCCCACCAGTTTGCGCGCCGGCACGGCCTACCGATGGCGATGATCGTACATGACCGGCCTGACCTCCTGGCGAAGGTGCCGGCGTGGGCGGCGGCGGCGCAGCGGCGGGCCCAGGCCCAGGCGTACCGCTACGCTGCCGCGCGAATGTGCGTCTCGCCGGAGATGGAATCCTACTGCCGCAACGTCTACCGCGCCCCCGGCGAGGTCCTTTATCCCGCCCGGTCCGCGGCGATCACGCCGCGCTTGGCGGCTGAGTCGGCGACGCTCCGAGAGCCGGGCGTGCTGCGCCTGGGCTACGCCGGCTCTTTGGCGCTGGGGTACGGCCCGCAATTGCGGGCGATGCTCGATACCCTCCGCGCCGCTGGCGGCAAGCTCTACCTCCATACCCGCCCGGGACCGCAAACGTCCGACCTGGTGAAGGCCGCGCCGGACGTGGTCGTCGATTGCGGTTTCGCGACGACCCCGGAGCAGGCCTGGGACCAAATTAAGCAAGACTGCGATGCCGTGATCCTCCCTTACTGCCTCGATCCCGATCCGGTTCACCGCGACATGTACGCCACGCACTTCCCCAGCAAACTGACAGAGTACATGGCTCTGCAGATGCCCGTTATCGTCGTCGGGCCGCCCTACGCGGCCGGTGTCCGTTGGGTGGAGCAGCGCCCCGGATCCGCATTGGTGATCTCAGACAAGCACCCGGACCTGGTGCGAACCGAACTGGTGCGCCTCAAGAGCCTGCCCGATTGGCGCGTCCGGTTGGCCGAGGGCGCGCTGGCGGCGGGGAGCGCATTCGACACACGGATCATCACCCGACAGTTCTTGACAGCGATTACGACGGCGGCGGCTTGCCAAAGCGCGCCTTCGTCGCCGCGGTTGGATCGATTGGGCAGCTAACGCATTTGCGGTAACATCAAACAGCGTTCGTGCCAGGCCCTGTCTGAAAACTCGTCGCTCCTTGCGGCGGGTCGGAAATGCCCCGTATGCGATGGCGGATCGCGACGAAGCGACTCAACCGAACGAGTGGTTGCACAAAAGCGTGACCTTATTGGCGGACCGATCAATGGCAGACGCGATGCCGCGAACCCTCGCCTGCCTTGGCGACACCGGGGACATCCGGACTTGGAGCAATACCCCGTATTTCCTGTTCCAGGCGGCCTCCTCGGCCGGGTTTCTCACGGATACGGCGGACCTGTTCGACCCGGCCTACCGGCGCCGCCGCCTCCTGTGGCTGCTGGCGGCAGTGGGACGGTTGGAGAAGCCGGGCGGCTACCAATACAGCCGCGGCGCAGCCCTGCGAATGTGGGAGCGGCTCCCGGTTGGCCTGCGGCAGGGGGAAATCCTTAGTCATTTCCAGCTCTTTCCGCCGCTGGAACTGGCCCGAGCGGCCGGCGTCCGTCACAGCTTTTACGGCGATGCGACGCTTCGCATATTGTTCGGCGCCGGTAAGTCAGCGTGGGTCGGCCGCCGAACGCTTCGGGATGCCCTGCGGCGTGAGGGCGAACTGTATCGTTCGGCCCGGTTTTTCATTGGCATGGCCCGCGCCACCGTCGAGTCGGCCGTGCGCGACTACGGAGTGGACCCGGCGCGCGCCTTTATCGTCAAGCCGGGGGCCAATCTTGACGAAGGCGCAGTCAGGGCCTTCCTGGTCGCCCGCGGGCCAAGCTGGCGCGAGCGCGGCGAGCGTTTTGAAAAGAACCGCCCGGCCCGCCTCGGTTTCATCGGAATGGACTGGCGGCGCAAGGGCTTGGAGCGGCTGGTTAATGCAGCCGAACTCCTGGCCAATCGAGGCCGGCCAGTCGTGGTGAGCGTTATCGGAAATTGCCCCGAGCACCTGCGCGGCCACCGGCAGGTCGAGTGGCTCGGCGCGATGAACAAGTCCCGCGACACCGCCGCTTTTCTCGCTGCCGTTGACTCCTTCGCCCTGGGGTGCCTGCCCAGCTATGCCGAACCGCTGGGGATCAGCACCCTGGAGTGCCTTCGTCTGGGCGTCCCGGTCATGGGGGCTGACGTCGGAGGCATTCCCGATTGCGTCCCGCCGGAGGCCGGGTTTCTCGTCCCTGTCGCGGCAACCGGCGAGATGATCGCCGACGAGGTCGAGCAGCGTCTTTTCGTTCCCGACCGATATAATGAACTCCAGCAAGCAGCGACAAGGGAAATGGAGAACGTGACCTGGCAGGCGACGGTTCGCCGCCTGAAGGAAATCTGGGCGGGACGGGCCGACCCCGACCTGCCCGTGAAAGCTCCCAGCAGAGACGATCTATGACAGGTCCATCCGGCCCCATTGCCTCGCCGCGCTTGCTGCAACTTGGCTGTGGGTTGTTCGCGCCGCCCGAGTGGACGAATGTTGATGGATCGCTCAACGCGTGGCTGGCGCAACGGCCTCTTCTGAAGAAGCTGGTGAAAATGTCGCGGCTGATGCCGCGCGCCCAACTGGAGGTTCCATGGCCCAACAACATCCATATTGTCGACGCCCGTAAGCCGCTTCCGTGGCCGGCCGAAACCTTTGACGCGGTTTACGCGAGCCACTTCCTGGAGCACCTGTACCGAGACCAGGCTCAGTTCGTGCTCCGGGAGTGCTTCCGCGTGCTGAAGCCGGGAGGAATTGCCCGGATGCTGGTGCCGGACCTGAAAGCAATGGTTGAAGATTACATAAGGGAGTCCAACCATGGTGGGGACGGCCAAGCGCCGCCGGGTGCTGACCCGGCCAAGCGGCTGTGTGAGCGGCTGCTGATGCGGCTCCCATATGCGCCACGCGGAAGGTTCTTCCACCAGCTTTATTGGAAAATCTCTGATCCCCATCACCACAAATGGATGTACGACGGCCCATCGTTGGCCCTCATGCTGACGGACGCGGGCTTCGAAGGCTCTAGAACGCGAGGTTTCCTCGATTCGGATATCCCGATGTTGGAAAAGGTGGAGTTCGAGAACCGAATCATGAACGGCGAGGGCGTCGCGGTCGAAGGCTGCAAGCCACGACGGTGAAAGCCGCAGGCCAATCAACCGGGACGAGACGGGCATCGGCTTGCACGGCCATGGACGCTCACCGGGACGGGTCGAGGTGGCGGGGGTCGTGAGCGTAGCGGCGGCTGACGAATTCGGCGTGCCCGTCGGCGAAGGCAACGTTGCCGCGCAGGTCGTAGTTGGGAAAGTTCGCCGCCGTGAATGGTGGGAATGGGTCCGCGTATGCCTTCGGCCGGTCGTGGCGAGTGCATAGCAGTTCAAACGGGCCCTGCGGAAGCGGGTTGTTTTCCCAATCGTTTGGGTCGTCCGGATCCACCATTGGAGGGGTCCAGCAGCCGTCCTCGAGCCAATCCGGCTCGATCTCAGCCAGGAGGATCTTTTCTGACGAGTTCCTCACGCCCGACATCAGGGGCGCCGTGTAGGCCGACCACCAGAACGGCGAATTTGCGAGAAGGTAGTTCATGTCGTAGCTGTATGGATACGAAGACCCATAGTTGACCACGAAGCGTTGGTTGTAGTTCAAATCCGAGGGGCAGCGGAAATACTCGGCGTTGTAGCCGCCCAGATACTTGACAATCGGCGACTGCGTTGGGTCGGCCACGGTCCGGGCCGCAAAGGGCACCTGCTGATACCACAGCCAATCTTGGGGCGTCGGCGCACTGAACACGGCCGCCCCTGGAAAGCGGCCTTGGTTCTCATCCGTATACATGGTGAACGCCATCGCCAACTGCCGCAAGTTGCTAAGGCACTTGGACTTCCGCGCCTGTTCGCGCGCCGCGCCAAGGGCGGGGAGCAGGATCGCTACCAGCACGGCGATGATCCCGATCACAACAAGCAGCTCGACAAGTGTGAACCCGCAACGAGGGCCGGCAGCGCCAGGTGCCCGCGTTCCGGCGCGCGGCCACGGACGACCGGCATAATTCCTGGATCTGACAATGGGGTTCGGCATGGCTTACCTGTGTCGTGACCTCACATATACCGCGTCATGCACGCCGCGGATCGAGAAGAGCCCCGTGATTTCAAGGCCACCAGAGTGCGCCAAAAACCGAAGTCTATTGTACCCAGTTACCCACCTGATTTCACCCGCCTAGCGCCGTGGGCGAGGGCCCGGTCTGCAAGAAATCAAGTACGCGTACACCGTTTATTCAGACGACGGGCAGCGCCCGCAGGTTCACGGTCCCCCATAGCCCGCGCTGCCCGGCTCGCTAAGGCGCTTGCTCTTTGGGGTTGAATCCGACGCTGTTTTGACGGTTTTACCAAAATGCCTAACATTCTGAAGATGGCGAGGCGTCTTCGCATTGCCCGGGCGGTGCTGGTACTGCTCACCCTGTCGCTCATTTTTGTCCACCTCACCCCCGTAGACGCAGATTCGGAATGGTACTTCCTTAGCGCCGATGGCCACCGCGCGGCAGTCATCAAGCCATTTTCCTCCCGGGTGCTCCACCCCGCCGCGGTGCGCCTGCTGGCCAAGACCGCGGGGCTCTCCATAGGGGCGGCATTTCTGGCCATGGGGGCCGCCCTCTCAGCCGGCTTCGTGGCCGTGAATTACCTGCTGCTGGAGCAAGAGGCAAATGGGCGAATGGTCCTGCCCTGGCTGTGCCTGCCCGCCATCATCGAATTGCTGCGCCAGTATTTCCTCCCCGACCTGCCACATGCCGCGGAACTGGCAGTCTTCTTCCTGCTGCTGTCGAGGCGCTGGTTTATCGCGTCGCTCTTTGCTCTGTTCGTCGCTCAAGTGACGCGCGAGTCGACCGTCCTTTTGGCCGTCATTGCGGCCTTTGTCTTCTGGCGCGGTTCGAAGCGTGCCATGGCGGCTGCCACCCTGCTCGCCTGCGGCGCAGGTATCGTTGTTGCATCCGTTGCTGGCAGCGGCGGAAGGGGCAACGTGCATGCGCTCGGGACGATCCCGTACCTGGCGCTCAAGGTCCCGTTCAACCTGGCCAAAAATGTCTTCGGCGTCGATCTGTGGGCGAACACGCTCGGGGGGCAGCCGTCGTTCAGCATCGGGCTGCCGTCCTGGCTACACGTCGGCGCAATCCGGCGCATCGGGTTCGCCTCCTTCACGCCCATGCGCCCGTTGAAAACGTTTCAGTACGCACTCAATGCTTTTGGCTTGGCCCCGGCGGTCCTCGCGACGCAATTTTGGCGGCGCTGGCGGAACGGCGCGGCTCGCCCCGCCGCTGGCAAATCGCTGCCCCCGTGGTTGACCATCGCCCTGTACTACGGCACCGCCTCATTCCTTATCGCTCCCTGCCTGGGCGCGTCCGTTACTCGGCTCCTCTGCTACGCCTGGCCGGCGTTTGTCCTGGCCGCTCCCGCAGTCATCTGGCGGCGCCGGGCGGCAGCGAACCTCGACCTCGGCGCCGTGCCACGCTTCCGGCTCTTCGTCGCGGTCCATATCTTGGTTCCGTGGCTACAATGCGCCGCCGACCTTCTTGCCCGCTTCGACTGGGCCGTCGTAGTTGCCAGCCTCGTGGCCGGGGCCGCCCTCCAAGTTTGGGCGGTCCGCCAGCTCCGGCGATTCGATTCGACGGACTGTTCCAGCCGCCCTTCATTTGAGCCGGGGGTGTTGATGACCACCCAGACCGTCGTGCCCGTTCAAGTGCCCCCGATGAGCCGTGACGGCTAGAAGCCGTCCGTTTTCCACTGTTAAAGATCGATCAGCGTGCCTGCGGGGCTTTGGTCATGATGGACCAGGGCCTCGGCGAATTTTCGGCCGCACTCCATGCCGCGGAACGCCAGCATGGGCACGTGGTCTCGCGTGTAGAAGCCTTCGGGGTCCTGGCTGCGATGGGCCATGCAGGCGGCGCGTTTGAGCGGTTCGGCGTCCGTCACGTCGACGTAATGGGTGGGTTTGAAACATTGGGTATCGCGGCCCAGGTCCACCTCGTAGTAGTACAAGGCAAACTTTCGGCCCAGACGCATCCATGCGCCCAGGCTGAGGCTGGCGCAGGCCCGGTGATCGGGGTGGGTATCGATGGGCCATTGAGTCATGACGATGTCGGGGTTCACCGACGCGATCAGTTTTGCCAGTTCCCCCTCCCGAGCCGCATTCGCTTCGACGGCGCCGTCCAGTTGCCCGGCGAAGAGGGGACGGGCACTCAAGATCCGGCACGCCGCCAGCGCTTCTGCCGAACGGATGTCGGCGGCTTGTTCCGCGGTTTTCCCTGGCACTCCGGCCTCGCCGCGCGTGAGATAGAGGGCGGTCACCTCATGCCCCTGCCGCGCATAGCGCGCCATCAACCCGCCGCACCCGGCCTCCGGGTCGCCGGGATGCGCGCCCAACACCAGGACCCGCCAATGTAGGTCCGGCCGGGTCTGCGGCTGAGCCGCGGCCGCTGGCGTCGCCAAGGCCGCTGCAACTGCCGCCGATGCGCAGTTGGTGAGAAGTTGCCGGCGAGTGTGCTGCGTCATGATGCTTGTCCCTCAACGGTGCAGATTAGGGCCTAATTCGCCAGTGGTCCAGCCCGACGCACTTGGTTTTCCAAGGCACAGCCCCAATCGCGTCGTGGCGTTTGCGGGAATCAGTTAGCGTGCCCTGACGCTGCTTCTCACTTCGTCCCCACGATCGTCAGCCCTTGAGCCTGCGCCCACTGCCGAATGGCGAACCACTCGTCGGCGGCCGGCGCGCGGTTGCACAAGCCGCGCGCCTGCACGATCTGGCGGGCGGGGAGGCCGACCTGAATCGTGACGCACGATACGCACCCGGCCCCCCCGGCGCCTCGGTCGGCACGCAGCGAAAAAATCGCACAGGAGGCCTGGGCGGCCCATCGGGCGTAGCTCAAGACGCAGTGCCGCAGGGACGCACCCTCAGCCTGCAGCGCCATGGCATCGGTCAACTCGACGATGAGCCACTTGCGTCCACCAGGCCCGTCGGTCGGCTCCATTCCCGCGATGCCGCACCTGTTCCATGAAACGTCAAGACCGGCGGAAGTGCGCGACAAATCGCGGTGCCACTCGGCAAGCTCCCGCTCCAAGCTGACCGGCGTCCGCCCGGCGAGACTGTAACCGGGCCGCGCGTTCAGGCAACCCCGGCCGTGCCGGACGGCATGCAGATAGTCCACCATGGGCCGTACGCGGGAAGAATCCAATTCCGGGAAACGTGCCAGGAAGTGGCCGAACGAGAGGCAGATCGACTCATCCGCCCAAGGCCGGCGCAGCTCGCTGTCGGCGGCCGCCGTCGCGAGCATTTCACTCACGCCGAGCCCCTTGAACTGGCCCCAGCGCAATGCCTCAAGGAAGCTCAGGTGATCGGGAGCGAGTAGCGCGTGATGGGCCATCGCCTTGGTCAATGGGTACGGCAATCCCGACGCCCGGGCGAGGTTCTTCCCGATCCCGATATGGATGAACCAGTGCCGCGCCGACCGGCTCCATTCGGTGTCGTGGAGCCACGCCCCGACGAAGAGGAACGGGACCGGGTACTTGCAGAGCAGGTGGCAAGCCAGCCTGTGGAAATGCTGGTGAATAGAGCCGCGGCCGGGCACCCAGTCGGCGGGAGCGCGGGCCCACTGCTCGTGAAACGCGGCCAGCCGCCCCAGGCCATCGGTCGTCTCCGGCTCGTCGAGCAGGGGCGAGCCATGGCTATCCAGAGCGTACAACAATCGGCGGAGCGCCTTCGCCTCGTTTTCGGATAGTTGTTCCCGGGCACGGGCGACCTGCCGCGCCAGCGGCGAGCCGGAGCCGTCATGATTCAACCCGCGTTCGATCCATCTGGCGTTAGCCTGGCGGATAGACTCCCAGCTCTGCTCCTCCGCTACCTGGTCAGCGGCCCGAACCGCGGACCACGGCGTCCGCCGCCACTTTACCTCAGCAGCCACGGCCAGGCGCTTCCGGCGCATCTCGCGCGGCCGCGGCTGGTAGAGAGAATCGTACGGGTGTCGAACCATAGGCAAAGTAATGCCGAGCCGACGCTGACGCCCGTCGGCAGAAAACCGCCAGCGGACATGGTGATCGAACGATGATTCGAGGTACTTCTCATTGCGCGCCATTCGGCATCTCTTGATAAAGACGTGAAGAGGCGCTGGACTTCTGACTTCTGACAGGTGGACTTCTGGCAGGTTGACGCTCGCAAAGACCGGATCTTAAACTGCGCTCGATGCTCCCCTCCATATCGCGCGGGCTCCGTTGCGTCAGGCGGCTGCTTTCGATCAGCGCGTCGATTTCCCCGCTGCTGCTCTGTGTCAGCCTGGCCTGGACCTGGGCTCGCAGCTATCGAGCGCAGGACGTGATTCGGTGGTCGAGCTTGTGGGACCACGGAAGCAGGCAGCTCACTGTCCGTTCTTCCGAGGGACGGTTGGAGATAACGTGGGACCGCCTTGCCTCGGGCGATTCGAGTGTCAGCGCCGAGTCGGCGGCGCTGTCGCTTCCGTGGGGACCGGGGATGCGGTGGGAGACGACGGCCGAGCCGAAGCGGCTTGATCCGGCCGCGCCGCCTTGGGCACCTTCCTCGCTGGCTCGGTGGGGGTTTGGGTTCAACCAAGTTCACGAACACGACGCAGCGTCAACCTCACCGGCGGGCGGCCCGGGGCGGACCGCGCATTACCATTATTATGACCTCACCGTGCCGGTGTGGCCTTTCGCAGCAACAAGGCTACGCTTCGCTGGACGGCCGAGCGCGTGCTGCCACCGGAAAGCAGTGCGCCAGCCTCCGCAGGGCGCGCACAATGAATGTTCCCTGAACCGCCTTCAGGGGCCTTTAACGAACTCAATTTCCTCTGCCGGGACCTTGGCGATGATGTGATGGCCCACGAAGCCGTAGTATCGCTTCCACTGCCCGTCTTCGAAGGCCTCTTCGGCCTGCCACACCAGGCCATCCTGATCGAATTCGGAGACGAGTTTCGCCTCTTGCGAGTCGGGGCCGGACGTCTCGGAATAGACGACGAAACGCTTCAGTGTGGTCCACTTCGCCTTGGCTGGGAATGAGGCCAGTGGGACGACGCGCGTCTTTGCCGATCCATCCAGCGAGAAGATGGCGCCGTGGGCGTCGACTTCCTGACGGGTGGCCGGGCGGTTTCGTCGGGCGAAAGTCATTCGGACAGGCTCGAACGGAGGAGCAAACAGGGACTGCTGTTGCTCATTCCAACGGAAATTGCTGCCCCAATCGGTCACGAAGTCCACCATCGCTTTGAACGCGGCATCTCGCTTTTCCTCGGGCCAGTAGGGCTCAAACGGTGGCGAGCCATCGAGCGTGGCGAGTTTCCAGGCATACCAGTCGCAAACGCGCACACTTCGCTTTTCATTGGGCTTTGGGGCAAGTGGGTCGGAAGGATCGGCAAAGCCAAATCCCGAGTTCATGCCCGAATCAAAATCGATGTTTGGCCGATCACCACGGAGATATATGGTGCCGATCCGGGCTCGATTCGAGAGATTGGCAATGACGCTCTTGCGGAACCCGGCCGCGGCAATCATCGGCGAGGCCACCAGATCGCCGTTGCGGCAGAAGCTGTCACGGATCGTGGGAAGGCATCGCCATCGGGCTGCCGGGTCGTTAAACAGGTATTCGGCGGTTGCCGAGACGTCCGGATTATCCGGGTTCTGCCATAGGGGCTTCATCGCCTCGAGGATGTCAACTACCATACTGCCGCCGACGAGTTCGGGCGAAAGGTCCCGAGCCCACGCGCAATAGTCTTTCAGCGATGCGGCATCGAATGCGCCCAGGGCCGCAGACATATCGCTGATATTGCGCACCAGCGAACCGGTGTCCGAATACCTGCTCCAGTACGCCGCCTTCGCCTTACAGTTGGCGATCTGGGCCGACAGCACGGGCGCCGCCGCCCGGGGATCCCATTTGTTCAACGCCAGAGCGATTCGTGTCGCGTCCCCGGCATTGTCTATCTCCATTGAATTGCCTGTCACCCAGCCGGCAATCTGAGGAACGCGCAAGGCCATCAGCTCCGACACGCTCGGGGACCTTTTGTCCCGCAAACCTGCGCCTCGAATCGCAGGTACTTCGCCGGGCTTTTGCTTTGTTTCGCTTATCCATCGGCCCATGTGCTCGACGTCGACCGGCTCGACGATCGATTCCGCGGCTTCGATCCACTGGCTGGGATGGGCCTTGCCGTCGGCCAGCGTGGCATAAAAACGTTCGGCGGGCGATTTGCCCTTCCCGGCCGCCCAATACGCACGGATTTCGGCTGCGATCTGCCTTCGATCGCCAGCGCCGCCGCGGTTGGCGAGGTCGCTGGCCGGGCCGAAGCTTTCAGTCTTCAGAATGCCCACAAGGGCGGCCTGGGCCGCGCGTGCCACCGGAATCAGATTTCGCTCCAACTGGAAATCCCGGCCGAAGCTCACTGACCGCGTCAGACGGTCGTCGTTTGCAAAGCATTCAAGAAGAGGTTCGACCGCCGACTCGCCTTCTTGCTCCAGGGCCTGGACGATCGGGCTGAAGTCGGTCGATACGCCTCCCGGCTGTCCATCCTGTCCCACCTGCACGTCTTCCAAGGCACGGATCAGCGCTTTGATCCGAGTATCCTTGTCAGCAATTTTCGCTATTTGTGCCAGCGGGAGCGGCGCATCACCGCTGACGCGCCGTTCCTCATCCTTGAGCAGTTCCGGCAGGCCGTTCCCACCCGGGTCGAAAGATCCGGGCGGCTTGAACCCGCGCGCGGTGGCTGCTGCGTGGATCCGGGGCTGAGCGGCCGTAAGCAGCCGGGCGGTGCTGACCGAAGCCGCATCGTCGCCCCGGATATGGGCACAGACCGCCCGGTCGAAGGCAAACCACACCCACTGCGAAGCGAGCATGAGGTAGGGGTCCTCGTCGCTATTCTTACCGCCTGCGTTCGACTGGCCCCAGAAAGCCTCGGCCGATGCCGCATGCCCGTCGCGCAGCAACAGACAGACCATCAGCGGGGTCATCTGCCTAAAGGAAACGGCGTCGCACTCAAAAGTAACACCCCAATACCTTCCGGTGGACGATTGGCCGGGGTTCTTTTTCAACCACTCGTCCCGCCACGCGCGGTCCGCTTCGATCACCGCGGCGACGTCCGCGTCCACGTCGGCAGGCTGCCCGACGCGTAGCGCCGGGTAGACCAGTCCGCTCCAGCAGATGACGTAACGCTGCCCAGCGGCGCCGGAAAGTTGGGTTGAAGGTCGGGATGACGCCCCAACCCGCACCGCCGGTGCCGACCCTGTTGGAAGGACCCAGCCGTGAGTAAGGACAGTCGACTCGCCGCCCCAAACGCTGCCAACGGTCACTTCGACTTCTCTGTATTCGCAGCCGCGTGGGTCGGCCATCCCCTGGTCGAAGAGCAACCGGGTCGCTGACACGAGCTTCTCGGGCAGTTTCGTCGGGGTTTCCCATGCCGTTCCCTGCAATGGCGGCACCGGAATGCTGGTCCCGTCGAACGGGCGCGGCACCTGCGCCGTCATCGGCGGCGACAGCGCAAGACCACACACGATTGCCATCACGAATCGGGCCGTTGCGACGAGGGTGGGACGCGCCATGGTGTATCCTCCCAAATGACAGAAGACATTCTATCAACCTGTTCACTTGTACCGGAGCATTCTTCCTACCAGCCTAGCCGTTGTGGATACGGATGCGACGCGGCGTCGCAGCCATAGGTCGATGCGATCTCTTTGTCGGCTCCTCTTATCGGCCAGTTGCCCGGCGACGTCGATCTCGGGGGTATACAGCGACCCGGTGGCGCCGAAGGTGACGTGAAGGCCGCGCATCGTCGCGAGCCGGCCGAGCAGCCGCAGCCCGCCAATAACCTCCGGACTGGGGTTTGGATAGTCGTAATCGATATCGAGCATTAGTTCGGTCGAGCCGATGCTCACGGCCTTGGAGACGAACGCCTGCAATTCGTCCGGTTGGCAGTTCTCCTCCTTCATGATGTACTTCAAAACGACCCGGCAGCCGAGACGGATGTACTGTTCCAGGTTGCGCCACACCGTGTCGAGAAGGTCTCGGCGTTTGATGAGCTTCCAGGTCCGGCGCGTGCCGGCGTCAACCGAGCAGAGGATTTGGATGCGCTTGGTAGATAGCCCGTCGCGAATGGGGAGCGGCAATCGCGTGCCATTGGTATGAATCCAGGTGGTTGCACCGCGGCGGGTGAGGAAGTGCAGGACGGCGTCGAATTCGGGGTAGATGGTCGGCTCGCCGCCGCCCCAGTCGGCGATCAGCCTGGGAGAAAGCGCGCCGCGGCGCGCCAGTGCCTTGATGGGGCCGAGGACCGCGTAGGGATCGAAGCCGGCGGCGAATACGGATGGGTCCTTGGTTTGCAGGAAGCAATAATTGCATTCGATGTTGCAATGGGAGAATTGGGCGATCCCCATCAGGCGAATCGGGTGGCGCGGCTGGTGCCACTTCTTTGTGACCAGGTGTGGGCAGCCGCGGCAGGCTTCGTGACCGCCGGTCTGGTTGTCGGCGATGATGCGAGCCTTGGCGGCCAGGACGGCGTCGAGGTCGATTTCGCCGCCGTTATAGTCGCAAAGATATGGGTAGCCGCGGTCATGGTGGGCGATGAGGCAGGCGTTAAGGCTGCGGCGATTGAAGGCGATGCCTTCTTCAAGCCACGCACAACTCGGATAGGGCTTGGTTCGATCGACCGTCGGGACGGTGGCTCGTTTTTTGGCCGCCGGGTGCAGTTGGAACATCGGGAGGGATAGAGTCGCCATGGCGCACCCCAGTTAGACGATTGGCGGGATCTCCAGGTGCCGTTCGAAGCAGTCGCCGGCGGAGACCTCTTGAACGCGACGGAACGCGGCTTCGAAGGCAGCGAGGGTCTCGTGCAGTTCCTGCTCGCCGTGAGCGGTGCTGGGCAGCATGAAGCCGCGGAAGGCGAGCACGCCGTGCTTCAGCAGTTCCTGCTGGAGCAGGGTGCGCATCAGCGTCCGGCGGGGCTGGTCGGGCTCATTGAAGCGATAGACCATGCGGAAAGGGAGCCCGATCATCTCGCCATCCATGCCGATGCGGCGACTGAGTTCATTGATGGAGGTCATGAGGCGCGTTCCGAACTCGCCGATCTGGCCGGGCACGTCCTGGCTCTGGTAGATGCGCAGGGCGGCGGCCGCCGCCGCAAACGAATAGGCCTCGCCGCGATACGTCGGGTGATAGAAAATGCGACCCACCGATCTCATGATCTCCCGGCGGCCGACCAGCACGGACAGCGGCATGGAGGAGGTGAGGGCCTTGCCGAAGCAGGCCAGGTCCGGCAAAACGCCGGTCGCTTTCTGCACGCTCCCGCCGGGGTAGCGGAAGCCGGTCATGATCTCGTCGAAGATGAGCAGCGCCCCATGCTGGCGGCAGAGTTCCGCCAGGCCATTGAGAAATGCCGGGTCGGCTTCGCGCACCGGTCCATCGACACCTTCCACCTGTGCGGCGGGTTCGATGATGACGCCGGCGATTTGTCCCGCGTGCCGCTCGAAAAGGGCTCGCGCCTGCGCCAGGTCGTTGGTGGGAAAACGGAACGCCGTCTGAGGGTAGCCGGGCTGCTCCAGCGCCGGCTCGAACACCTGAGCGAACGGCTCCTGCCAGCCGCTGTAGCCGCTGAAGAGGATGCTGGGGCGGCCGGTATGCACACGCGCCATGCGGACGGCGGCGGTGCAAACGTCCGAGCCGTTCTTGCCAAACAGGGTCATCTCGGCGCAGGGGACCAGGTCGCCGAGGAGCTGCGCCACTTCAAGCTCGAGGAAGTTCGGGAGTCCCAGCACCGCGCCGGAGTCGAGTTCCGCGCGGACGGCATCGCTGATTTCGGGCCGGGCGTAGCCGAGCAGGGCCGAGCCCCACCCCATGACATAGTCGATCCACTGATTGCCTTCCAAGTCGGACACGCGGCAGCCGGACGCCTTGCGCGCGAACAGCGGGAATGGCCGGCCGTCCTGCCCACGCAGCACGCCGCCGCTGGGCAGATAGAAGGCGCTGCATGCCAGGCCCGCGAACAACGCGGCGTCTGCCGTGACGTTGTTCTCCGCCGGTCCGGTTTTCATCCGCAGGACCAGCGGTGGCGCGCCGGTGGGCTGGCGGGAGGTGCCCGTCCGCTCCACCAGGGTGATGCACAGGTCCAATTCGCCCTGCGGTCCCAGTGAGACGAACGGCACGATGAATGGGAAGCTGAAGATGACCTCCGACCCGGGCGAAACGTCGTGGGGCGCTGGGAAGAAGCGCGTCTCGTCCTTGGCGCTGACCTCCAGGCCGATGACGCCGCCGTCGGCGCCCTCCTGCATTCGCCAGGTGCGCGCGCCTGTGTTTCGCGCGCGCAGGTAAACGCGCTGCATGGAGAGTTGCGGCCAGCGCTCGGGCAGGTTGTGCCCAAGCCATTCGACGCCGAGCCGGCCATCACCCGTTGCGATGCCTTTGCAGCGCAACTGGGATGAATTGATCACGGACACATCGGCGCTGTCCGCCGGCGTTGATGTCATGCATGCTCCCGAACGGGGATGTATCCCTCAAACAGGACCAACGGCCGGAACGTCGGCAACCAGAGGTGGTGGCGTGCCAGTTGCAGCCGCAGCGTCACTTTCTCGCTTCCACGCGGCGCGGTGAGGTCGAAAACGAAGTGACAGCGCCGGCCTTGGATGACCTTTTCGCGCACTTCAACCGAGGCCGTTTTCCGGCCGTTCACGTAAACCTGCAACTCGACCGTTGACCCGTGTAATTCGCCGGGCGGGTGCCAGCGGCGCATACCATGATTCTCCACGCACACCCTGCACGTGCGGCTTTCCTGTGGGCGCAGTTCCGCCGGCAGCTCGCGCGTCACCAGCCTGGCGCTGAACCAGCGGTCGCCGACCGGCGGCACGCGCTCGCTCACGGGAGGCTGCACCTGCCCGCGCCGCATCCGGTCCACGACCTTTTCATTCAGCGCGATCAGCGTGCTGGGGATGTCGATCCCGGCGGGGCAGGCGCAGGTGACATTGTCGCACGTGGAGCAGGCTGCCTCGGTGCGCGGTTGGAGCCGAAAGTATTCGATGTCCTCCCAGGTTTCGTAGGGCGAGCACGGGTACAGCGCCATGTGCCCGGCACGGAACAACCAGGAGATCGGAAGCTGCCGGCTGCACGATTCCTCGCACTGGCCGCATCGGCTGCACAGTGTCGTCTGCAGAGCCCGCACGCGTTCCCCCAGTCGCTGCCGCGCCTCTGGGGCAAGAACGGGCGTATGCCCGGCCAGGGCATTCTCCTGGGCTTCGGCCACTGACGCGGTCCCAGGCAGCACGCACGAAACGGTGGGGTCGGCGAGGATGGACCGCAGCGCGTCGGCGGCCGGCACTTTCGGCGCAACGTCGGTGACGTCCGGGTCGCGCGGGAAAGCTTTGCTGTCGCACAGCAGCCCGCCGCCCAGCGGCAGCATCACCATCAACCCCACGCCGCGCTGCCCGCACAACGGCACCAGTTCCGACCGTGTCCGCGCGATGTCCTCAAACTGGCTGTTGGCCGGCGGATGCAAGGTGAGCAGGTGGAAGCCCAGGTCGTTGCAGGCCAGCATCACCGCGTCGAACGCGCCGGATTCGATCAGCTTCCGGCTGAACTCCGGCTTGCCGTGGCACGTGCAGAACGTCGCCCCCAGCCGGCCTCTTGCCTTCATGCGCTGCAGGAACTCCACCATGCCGTGGCGGCCCCAGACGTTTTCCCCCAGGTTCTCGCGGTCTTCGACCGAGGCGATGCCGAACAGGTCCAACCGGTCGGTCCGCAATTTACGGCAGGTGGCTTCGAACAGGCTTTCGAAAAGCCGCACCGGCCCGCTGCGGTTGTACTGGACGTCGTATGCGTTGGAAGCCACGATCACCTTGTGCGGCGTACGCGCGACGGCCGCCGCGACAAGTTCTTCACTCCCCTCGTAATCCGGCGCGGTGTGGATGATGTTGACCCCGCGGTCGAAGCCCGCCAGCAACGTATCGATCGCCTGCGTCTTTCCCACTCGCCGGAGTTGGGTCGTCCCGAAGCCGACCACGGACACGCGCAAGCCAGTCTTGCCGAGCGTGCGGTATTGCATTTGAGTCGTGTCAGGCGACAGAGATGTCACTGATGGGAATGCTATCGGGATCTTGAGGCAGACTCAAGTATAGACTCGTATTATGAAATATCCGTAAGATCAGAAGGGTGAACGCCAAGGAACCTCATCCGCGCCCGACTGTCTTCCACGTAACCCATTGGAAAGCGGGTTCGCAATGGGTCAGTTCCGTCTTGAAATATGCCGCTCCGCGGCGAGTCATTCAACCAATTACAAATGTGCAAGGATTGCTGGGTGGCCCGGTCAGGCAGGGGAGCATTTACACGCCGGTTTACGCCTCCTATTCCCAATTCCGGGCGTTCGTGCCACATGACCCGGCCCATCGGACTTTCTTCGTCATCCGCGACCCTCGCGACACGCTCATCTCCTGGTACTTCAGCCTGATGTATTCGCACGAATCGGAATGGCCCTCGGTCAGACGATCACGGGACGAGCTGCGCGGGTTGAGCAAGAGCGACGGCCTTGCCCTCATGATTGGCAAGCACATGCAGGAGCTGTCCCGGATACAAGAGGAGTGGATTGCCGCCGGCGCCGCGATCTTCCGTTATGAAGACCTGGTTGCCGACGAGCAAAAGACGTTCAAGCAGATCTTCGAGTTTTGCCGCCTCGGCACCGCAGACCTCCATCGCCGGCTGATCGTCTTCCGGCACAACTTCAAGGTGCAAACCTGGCGGCGTTTCTGGCGCGAAGACCGTTTATCTCATCTTCGCAAAGGGGTCGTGGGGGACTGGCAGAACCATTTCGACGACCGGCTCAAGGAGCTGTACAAGGCGCAGCACGGCGAAACGTTGTTGCGGGCAGGATATGAGAAGGACGACTGCTGGTAAAAAGGGGACGGCCCTCAATTGGCGACGAGATGCAGGATCCGGGCGGCATGGCCGGCACTCCTGGCATCACTTGCACTTGAGATTCGAAGCACCAGCGAATGTTTTCCCGGCTTCAAGTCGGTGGCGAACAGGACCGTCCGCGGATAGTGCAAGCCTTTGCTGAAGTCGTGGTAGAGGTTGACGGCCCTGAAGGCGCCGCCGTCCACGCTCGCGTCAACGGCGCCCGCATCCGGCCCCGCCAGTACATACGCGCCAACCGCAGTCCCCTCGAAATCCAGCGTCAACTCGGCGCCGGGATCGGTGGCGCAAAGCATCGGAGCTTTGGTAAAGCGGTCTCGCTTGCCGCCGGGAATATGGGCCCAGTCCGGCACGCCGACCGTCCAGCCATGGGCGAGCTTTGCCGTCTCAAGGTCGAGGAACCTTCCCTTCTCATAGTTGAGAGCATCAACGGGTTCGGCAGGCAGCACGTGCGCGGTCGGGGCGGCATCCTTGCCGGGCGGCTCAGCCCAGGCGCGCCCGAACAACTCATCGATCATCCGGGCGCAGATGGCATTCCCGAACGGCGCGGGATGAACGCCGCCGTATTGCTTCCAGGTCAGTTTGTTGGCACTGATCTCCTCAGCCACTTCCCTTGCCAGATTGATCGTCGGAACACCGTAGTATTTCGCCACCGTCTCGTGTGCGTCGATCGTCAGCGGCGTTTTTCCCGCCTGCAGCGTGTCGAGCATCGCTTCGTTGACGAAGAAGGTGATAACGATGTCGATGTTGGGGTTTACAGTTCGGGCGTGCCGGATGATCCCTTCCATGCCGCGAATGCACTGCTCACGAGTGTGGTGACCATCCTGATCGTCGTTGACGGCGAATTCCACGAATAGCAGATCGACCGGACCGTCCGCCAGCACGTCGCTGGCCAGCCGGAACGCACCCGTGGTGGATGTGGTCGAGCTGACGCCGGCGTCGATGAACTTGAAGACGGTTCCGGGAAAGCGCTTCTGGAGGATGTCGCAGACCATGGGGCGGTAGCCGTTCATCTCGGTGATCGAGCCCCCCATGAACGCCACCGTCCCTTTCTTCGCATTCAGAAACTGCAGGCGTGAATCGCTAAGGCTCCCGCGCATCTCCACATCGTCGCCGAAGGGCTTGTCGGGCACCGCCTTCAGCGCTGCAGCCGCGGGGCCGACGACGAACAGAATCGCCATCGCCAGCCATTTCCAATATGCGGGGAGGTGAGGCATTGGATGTTTGGCCCGCCTGGCATTTTCATCAATGGTCAAAATGGTCGTCATGATGGTCGTCGTGGTGGTCCCTGTCGTCATGATGATCGTGGCCCCACCAGCATCCCGGCACCGCCGTGAACAAGGCCAAGGCGATTGCAGCCATCAGGACCCTTTTGAGCAATGTTGTCCGCATCATACTGGCACTCCGGTTGGATTCAAATCGTTCTCGCACCACCGGCATGGAGGGTAGAACGATGCATCGTAATTGGCAACGAGCAAAATGGGGCTGCGAAGCGCCCGGCCATCGCGTTTACGCATTCCGCGGGCCTGTCTCAGCCGTCGAGTCGCCGGTCGGCTGAACGGGGAAGCCCACACGAGTTCTGCGGCGCCGTCGCCGGACCCACGCCAATGCGATGATACAAGCGGCCAGCGCGGCGATTGGCCCAATGTACTTGAGAGAGTTGCTCCATTTGCCGTCGTTCCCGCCCCAGCGATAGGTCACTTGCCTGCTGATTTGCGTTCCGGTTGCGGCGCTCAGCACTTCAACGAAGGTGCCGGCGCTGCCCTGGCTGTTGACCGTCACTCTGCTGCCCCGCATTGTGACCGTCGCGGTGTGCTCGTACTTCGAATGGGTGACATTGGGCAGCGGGGCGCAGTCGGTCTCCCACATTTTGCGCCCGGTATCCGGATTGAAACGGATGACTTCCACGCCGCTGTTGGCGATCTGACAGAAGATAAAGGCCATCCAGTCGCCGTCGGGTAGGCGCAGCAGGCCGCCATCGGCGATCCATTGTGGGTCGCTGAATGGCAGCGACCAGGCGATCTTCCCCTCGTCAGAGGTCAATGTGACATCGTGACTGGTGAGAAAGAGCCTGCCCGCAGGCCGTTTCACCCCGCTGATGACAAATCGGTCGAATTTGAGCTGTACAAGCCCATTCCGATCCACCAATAAGTTCGTTCCCGTCATGTCGACCTCGTCCATCCGCTGCACGAGGAAAAGCCCGGCGACCTCGCGGATCGGCAGGGCATCGAACGAATCACGGGGCAGTTCCACCCGGCGCGTCTCCTGCCCTGTGACGGCCGATCTGAACAACAGCAGCCGCGGGTCGACGTCACCGGGCTGAATCCCGCGGCAATCGGCCGCGAGCAAAAGATCCCCACTGAGCAGCATTCGATCGGCAGGGCCGGGAGAGTGCCATAGTGTCGCGCCGGTGCCGGCGTCGAGCGCGGTCACGCCATCGTTGTGAGTGATGTAGACTCGCTGTGCATCTGCCTGGAGGTGGGGAGGCCGCGTCGAGCCGAGATACCCGGTCAGAAGCGTCGTCCATTTCACATGACCGGCGGCGTCCCGTCGCTGGACCCGGTTTGCATTCTCACCGAGAAAGATTCGGTCGCCGCCAGGCAGGACGGCTCGCGATGGATTGTCGTAATAGTTTGTCGTCTGCTCGGCTGGTTCCGGCTGCGCAGATGCCGAAGAGTCGCCGTCGGCAAACCGGTTGCTGTGCCAGATGAAAAACCCTGCCACGACCGCCGCCATGATGATCGCCGCCGCCACGCTAAGGTGCAGTTTAATCCGGCGTTTCATTTGCGTTCCGACCGAAAGGGCCCGCGCAACATTATCTGTCAAAATGTATTCCACGCCGAAACCGGCGTCTACCACGGTCCGGATTCGCGCGGAAAGTGTGTCTACCGAATGTCGATCCGGACCGTCGCAAACTCCGGTCTCGGCGTGACGATCTCCCAAGCGGAGCTCATCCCCATCCGCCAAACCCTGCTCCCACCTTCGCCAAATACCGCACGGCGTTGTCATGATACAGGCTTTGCAGCACCTGGTCTGGCAACGCCAGTCCGCGCAGCATCGGCTGCTCTTCCGGCGGCAGGTCCGGATCGGCAATCGGGCTGGGGCCGACGTAGGCCGTCTCCCAGAGCTTGCGGTGTGTCCAGAACCGGCTAGCCAGGAAGTCGAAGCCGCGGTCGTCGGTGCTGACCTGATCGGTGCCGAACAGGAGGCGGTCGCGGTTGCGGACGAAGAACTCGCGGACGGCGTCGCGGCGCCGGCTGACCTCGCGGGCCATCCAGCGGGTGGCGCTGCTGTCGAGCCACAGGTCGGGGAAGCGGTCGAGCAGGCGCTGCAGGCGGGAGGGGTCCTCGGGATTGCCGCCGAGGTGGGCGCCGATCCACGGCACGCCGGGGTATTCGGCAAGCAGGGCTTCCCACATCTGATAGTGGTCGTCGCGGTTGCCGTATCTTGCGGCCGATTCGGGGCTCGAGCTGTACTTGCCGCGATACCAGAGATCGGAGTCGCCGATGTGGGTCATCACGCCCATCTTGCGGGCGACGACCTCTCGGAAAAGCGGCTTGTAGAGCGGTGAGTCCAGGCGGATGCCGCGCTCCACTTGCGTGCCGGGGGCGGCATGGAACTTCACGATGCGGCTGCCCAGGTTGTAGAAGGCCTCCAGGCGCACCAGGAAGTCGTCCACCCACTGCGCGGGCGACATGGCCGCCGCGGCTTCGCCCCAGGTAGGGACGGCTATCAGTTGCAACCGGCCGCCCCAGTCGCGCTGCAGAGCCGCGGCTTCCTCCAAAGGCGTCATGGTGACAAAGCAGTCGATGCCGAAGTGGTCGGCCGCCTCGAACCAGGCCGGGGCGTGCCGGGCGGCCAGCAGGTGGCAGTGGAAATCAACGACGAAACCGTTCACCTTCGGCCGCGGCATCGGCCGGCGGTAGTTCAAACCGACCCGGTTGTAGTCCGACGGCTCGGCCGGCGCGAACGCCGGAGCGGCGGTGGCGGAGGTGCTGCCGTCAGAGGCAGCGGCGGGGAGCGGCGGGTGAACGACAAATATGGGGACAATCACCGAGCGATCGACGGTGGGCGCCAACTCGGGGTCATGTAAGGCTGTGACGGTGGATGCCGGCAACGCCTGCGCTTCTTGGCCGCGCCCAAATTCCAGGACGGGGCCCTCCGGTGGCATACTCCTCGACGCCGCATCCTCTGCCCTCTCCTGGAGTACCGAGGGAGGGAGAAAGACCACTTGGCCGCCGACGATGCAGGCCGAATCCGAGTTCGAGGCGGTTTGAAGAGCTGGCGACGGTTCCGTCGCGGCCAAGTTGGGTGCGGCCACTTCGTCACGGAGAGTGACGAGCGACGACAGGAGATCGGCGCGTGATTCGTTGTGACCTACCGGCCTCTCGCGGTAGTCAGCTTGTGCGAAATCAGCAACAGCGGGCGCGGGCGTATCGGCCGGCGATGAGCCTGCAGGGTCCGCACTGAGTGTCGAAATCGTTAGTGCCGCCGGTGCCCCCACCGGCGGGTCCACCGCGCCATGGAGTGTTCCGCCGGTGAGGGCACCGGCGGCACTTAAAAGGTTCTCACTCTCATTGCGGACCGATTCGCTGACATTCGAAATGGTCCGCAGTGCGGACCCTACGACATCGACACAAGCCGGCTTGGAGGTATCCACTGACGAGGTCTCGGAGCCCGTAGGGTCCGCATTGCGGACCGATTCGCTGACATCCGAAACGGTCCGCAGTGCGGACCATACGACTGGCGAGGCAAGATTTCCCTGCACGGTCTCCGGGGGTTCCGCACCGCGGACCGATTCGCCGGCAAGATCGACCGGCAAGTCGCTCGGTACAGATAAGGGATCGGGCACCTCGGGGGTTGTCCCCGACGTTTCTGCTTCACCGGGTACAGGGTAAACAGTGGCCGATGCCAGGACCGTGGCGAGTGGTTCTGCAGTGTGTGCAAAACCGACATTTCGGGCCGGTTCGTCGGCAATTGAGGGCTGCAGTGAGCGTGAAAACGTTTCAAGTGCCGCCGGTGCCTTCACCGGCGGAACGCTGCCTGGCGCGGCCAAACCGCCGGTGGGGGCACCGGCGGCACCAAAGATTCCCAAGCTCAGTGCGGACCCGGCAAAGTCAGTCACCCCGTCCGACACGGCGACCTGCGGAAGTTCGACAGACGTCTGGGCCCCGTCGAGCAAGTCCGCCGGGCCAACCGGCATTTCCTCACGAGCGACAGAGTCTGCCGCATCGGCGCTTTGTTGCCTTTCCAATTCCGCCTGGGCCCGTTCGGCCCATATGGCTGGGATGGCAAACGGATCGTATTCTTCCACCGGCTCAGCCGGCACGAGTTCGGCATCAGCCGCGACCGCAATGGGCGGGTGATCGATGGGCGCGGCCTCGGCGGCCGTTGCCGGAAAAAACTCGGCGATCCGGTTGCGCCAACTGGGCAACGGCCGGTTGGAGGAATGGCCGACGAGCGACGCCAATCGCAAATGTCTGCGTGTCATGCGGGCCAGCAGGCATACGCATTCAGGGAGATGAGCTTCTTCGATCATGGCACCATCCGTGGCTAAATGACCGTGCCCGATGCAACTCGTCGGCAGGTCCACGCGGCCTTCCTGGCATCTCCGCGGCCGCGACTGTTTCGCGGGGCAGCGCGTTCTTACAGAAGTAATAGTTTCGCGAACATGCGGCGGTTCGTCAAAGCGCCGCGCATCACAGAACTTCAAAATTAGGGTCCGCCAGCGGATTGACGGATTTCGGCACTTTGGCTTTTCCGAAGGCGCCCGCGATGAACCGGGTCGCTGAATCGATGCCGCCGAGGGACACGGAGGGGATCTTGCTGGCAGCGCCGTCGATGACCTGGTCATCGCTGACCGGAGCGGCCAGGGCGACCACCCCGTCCAGCGGGCTCAGCCCGGCGGCGAAGAGCGAGTCGGTCACTGCACCGGAGACCTTCAGCTTGAGGATCGACCCGGCAGCGAAGGTGTCGGCCGCGGCGCCGGCGCCACCGAGCAGGGCGTCGGAGCCTAGGTTGACGCCGCTGAGGACGTTGGCGTTGGAAACGGGCCCGCCGATGGCGAGGCTGGCGATGGCGGCGGCGGCGATCGTGCCGCCGTTGACACTGCCTAGCGTCAGTTTCCCGGCAGCCCCGTCGATGAAGAGCGTGCCGGTCAACTCGGCCTTGGCGCTGAAGGCGCCGAGCGGGCCGTTGACCTGCACGTTGCCGAGCAGGACCGGGCCGCCGGTCGCCTTGAAGGAAAGCGAGGATTTGGGGCCGGTGCCGGTCAGTACGAGCCCGACCGACGTTCCATCATAGAGAACGCTGCCGGTGCCGGGTCCGGTCAGGGCGGCGGTCATGAGCGCGCCGTCGGCGGCGGTGAACGACAGTTTCCGGCTGCCTCTCATGCCAGGGATCTGGCCGAAGGCACCGACGTCCGCCGAGCCGGCCACGTTCAAGCGGCGCAGGGAGGCCGCGGTGGGAAGCACAGTGGTTTCATCGGTCGCCCCGACGAGAAGGTCGCCGTCGTTCTGGAGGGCGGCATATGCGTGCATGACGGCGGGGTCCAAGGGCGTGCTGCTGCCGGCGGCGCTGGTGATGCTGGGCGCTGCCGTGAGCATCCCGGTGCCGTTGAAGCTGGCCAGCGGAGAGCCGTCGGGGTTGTAGGCGGCGACGGCAAGCTGCGGCGCGCCGCCCGCGCCGCCTGCCTGGGAGATGCCGGCAACGTAGATCTGCCCGGTGGCTTCGACGCGGACGGTGTTGGCCTCATCGACACCGCCGAAGTTTGTGGTGGCCAGCCCGCCGCTGCCGAAGGTGGTATCCGCCGAACCGTCGGTGTTGAGGCGGACGGTGCCGAAATGCCCGCCGGCCGTTCGGCTGGATACGAGGATTTTCCCGTCTGACTGGAGCGAGAACCCGATATTGCGATCGAGCCCGCCAGCGGGGGAAACCGGGTCGAGGGCGGCCACGCCCGCCTGGCCGTCGCTGCCGAAACTCGAATCGAGTGCTCCGCTGGCCGCGGCGCGAAGAACGAAGACCGTGGTGACGCCGCTGAAATCGGCGCCATCGCCGGCGGCGACGACGCTCCCGTCGGCCTGCACCACCAGGCCGGTCATGGCGATCTGCGTGCCCCCGGCCACCGAACTGCCGAGGATTCCGGCATTGGCGAAACTGGGGTCCAGCTTGCCGTTGGGCAGGAAGCGGAGGATAACGGCCTGCCCGCCGCTGGTCCCGCCGACAACGATGTCCCCGTTGGGGGCGACGGCCACGCAATAAGCGACTGCCCCTGTGCCGCCCAGGCTGGCGACGACGACACCGCGCGTGCCGAAATGGCGGTCGAGCACGCCGTTGGCGGTGAAACGCTCGACGAGCAAATCGTTCCCGCGCCGTCCGGCGGCGATGATCCGGCCCGCGGAGTCGGTCGTCACGGCATAGAACGCGTCCCCGGTCGGGTTGCTGATCACCTGCCCGCCGGCGCCAAAGAACGTGTCGAGGCTGCCGTCGGGGTTGATCCGCAGCAGCACCGACTGCCCGGTGCCGGCCGACGGGCCGTTTTGATATCCGGCCACGAAAATCCCGCCGCTGGCGTTGCAGGCGACGGCTTCGGCGATGAACCCGGTGACCACCGGATCACCGGCGTTGAAGCTCGGATCGATCGGCGAGACCGCCAGGCCAGACCGGATCGCCACCTGGAACGAGCCCGAGACCGCGCCGGTCGGATTGCCGGCCACGTCGGTCACCGCGCCGCCGACGGTGGAAACGGTGTACGTCCCGTCGTCGGCGCTGGTCCACGCCCCGCCGGGCGCGCGGACGGTGTAGGTGGCGATGATCGACTGGGCATCTGATGCCGGCGTGGTGGTCACGCCCAGGACAGCCAGAGCGCCCGGAGGACCGCTCACGGCCAACCCGCCCGCCAGGATGGTCGAAACCTCAATCGGGTTGCTTCCGGTATACGTGACTACAACAGTCTCGGTCGCGCCACCCGCGGCGATAATCTCCACCGGCTGAGTAATCGCGGCGGTAGGAGGCGCTGGCGTGGGGGTCGGCGTTGGTGTGGGAGTTGGGGTTGGAGTTGGAGTTGGTGTTGGAGTGGGAGTCGGCGTCGGCGTCGGGGTTGGGGTCGGCGTCGGCGTTGGGGTCGGCGTGGGTGTTGGCGTTGGAGTCGGCGTCGGCGTGGGGGTCGGCGTGGGTGTGGGAGTTGGCGTCGGCGTGGGCGTCGGCGTCGGCGTTGGAGTTGGTGTCGGCGTTGGAGTCGGCGTCGGCGTGGGGGTCGGCGTCGGCGTCGGCGTCGGCGTCGGCGTCGGCGTCGGCGTCGGCGTCGGCGTAGGCGTTGGAGTCGGCGTCGGCGTAGGCGTA
>Ga0182024_10004358_pt1 | contig 32665 bp, 27 predicted proteins | sample P32metaG_FD_120480 | JGI IMG/M metagenome (GOLD analysis project Ga0182024, IMG submission 120480) | Permafrost microbial communities from Stordalen Mire, Sweden - P3-2 metaG (Illumina Assembly) | ecosystem: Environmental > Terrestrial > Soil > Wetlands > Permafrost | place: Sweden: Stordalen...
CCGTTGGGCCGGCGCGCCGCAATCGCATAGCGATCCCTGCCGCGCATGAGCACACCCTCGATGACCGCCTGGCCGCCATAGAAGAAGGTCGAGGGGGGCGCGCTGACGGCATTGACCGCAACCGTGAGCAGGAGGTCACGGCAGCGCTGGGCTCTGGGCATGATCGGCATGCTAGTCGAGCGTGACCGAGACGGCTCGATCGGAACTTCCCAGTGCAGCACCCCCCGGCGCTGCGGGAGTCAGGCCTTTTTCGCCGCCTCCTGGCGTCGCCGGAAGCGCTCGACCTGGCCGCCGGTGTCGACGATGCGCTGCGTTCCGGTGAAGAACGGATGGCACACCGAGCACACTTCGGTCTTCAACTCCGTCAGCGTGGAGCCGGTGGTGAAGGTGTTGCCGCAGAGGCAATGCACTTCAGCGTCGACGTGGTAGACGGGATGGATCGCAGTTTTCATGGGGCGCCTTGGTTCACGCGGAAGGGATGAGTTGACGATACCACGCCCGCCTCGGGCTCAATCCAGGGCCATCGCGACCGGCCGGGTGAAGTTGCCGTGGGTCACGCCGGGCAGCCGCTCCACGAGGTGTTGATAGGCCGCCGCGAGGCCGATGCCGTCCTCAGGAAGCAGCCCGCGCACCGTCAGTACATCGACGAGCCAGTCGTGGTCGCAGTTGAGCGAGCGCCACTGGATCTGATGAGCGCCCATCTCCACCACCGCGGCGGCGGTTCGGTCGAGTTCCTCGCTCGAATCGGTAAGGCCCGGGAACGTGAGCAGGTTGAGGCACACCTGACCGCCGGAGCGGGACATCACCAGCCCGCACTCGAGGACGTCCTCGATGGAGTAACCGACCGGACGGTAATAGGCGCGGAACACCGAGTCGGTGAAGGAGATGGCGCTGATCCGGACGCTGTTGCAGCCGGCGTCGATGAGTCGCTGCAGCACCTGCGGCCGGCTCCCGTTGGTGTTGACGTGGATGGTCGCCCCGGGGTGGTCCTTGCGGATCAGGGCGACGGCGCGGGCAAGCACATCGTCACGGGTCAGCGGCTCACCTTCGCACCCCTGCCCGAAGGACACGATTCCCGCGTCGGAGCCGCCGAGGTGGAACGACGCCATGCCGGCAAGCTCGGCCTCGGTCGGCGCGAAGCGCATCCTCGGCTGGGGTGCCGGCGCCTGGCCGTCGGTCTGCAACGAGATGCAGCCAAGGCAGTCTGCGTTGCACGCGGGTGAGGCGGGCAGCGCTCCCTCGTATCGGCGCAGGAAGGTGTTCTGCGCCGTATAGCAGCGCAGGTCGGTGGCGCAGATCGCGAGGTGGTCGACCAGACGGTTGCCCGGCAGCGCGAGGCGGGCGCTCTCGATGGCGGCGTCGAGCCCACCTCCCGAATAGCGTCGCGGCTCCCACCATCCGAACGCGTCGGTGCTCAGGGCGGCAACCAGCAGCTCGTCGTGGTGCTCCACCACTGCCGCATATCCATACAGGGGTAGCCGCCTGCTCCCCGGCAGCGGGCGCGACGCGGGCAGCAGTGTCCGCAGATGACCAACCGGCAGCACCGCCGCGACCGGCAGCAGGTCCGCCTCCACGTCGACCGGGCGATCCTTCGAATCGAGCGCCAGCGCCCGCCGTCCCGGGAGGTGCATCAGTGTGGTGCCCTCGGGCAGCGGGATCATCTGAGAGGCGTCGAGCTTGACCAGCCGGCCGCCCGAGCGAGCCGCGGGACGGAATCCGCCGAGGACTTCGATCTCGCCGTCAGGACGAGCGACGATGGGGCGCACTCCCCGATTCTCCCCCAGCGCCGCTCAGGTCAACCCGCCGGAGTTCCTGTGGGCGGCCGTGGTGCCTTCAGGACGCGTTGAGCGCCTTTGCCGACGGGAGTCGCGCGCCCGCCATGGAGACGAGAAGCAAGACAACCGCCGCGCCTGCTCCGAACAAGGCGCATTGCCAAAGCGCAAATCGAGGCCCTGGAACGCACATCAAGAGCCGGAGGCAGGGCTCGTTCGACGTGTTGACCCAAAGGCTGGCTGTCCAAAGGCCTATGCCCATTCCCACGGGCACCGAGGCCACTCGATGGACGTTCATGAGGGTGCGCCTCATCAGTCGATTTTAGAGCCTCCCTTCCCGTCGATCACGCGGACCTGGGCGCCGGCTCGCGTCGGCAGCGAGCGTTGACCGGGTGGCCAGACGTTGCAACGCGGCGCCCCGTTTTCTTCAGCCGACCTTAAGGCAACGCGAATCGTGATGCGTAGTCTCTGCGCCAACGCCGCGCCCCGGCGGCCAGGGAAGACAGGAGACGAGGCATGAGAGGCCGCATCACCATCACCGCCGCGACGGTCGTGATCGCCATCGCAATGGGTTTGCTTGGACCGTCGGTGCGTGCCGCCGGCGGGCTCACCATATCGAGCTTCTCACCCGCCTCGGGGCCGGTCGGGACCGTGGTCACGATCAATGGCACCGGCTTTGTCGTCAAGGACATCGTCCGGTTCAACGGCACGACCGCCGTAGTGACGGGGGTGAATGCGGCGGCCACGGTGCTCACCACGTCGGTGCCCTACGCCGCGACCAGCGGGATCATCACGGTCACCGACCCGACCACCGGTCAGACCGTCGGCCTGCCCAACTCCCCATTCACCGTGACCAGAGGCATCTTCCCCAACCCGCGCAACGTCTGGGCGGGGGGAGGCCTGACGCTCTTCGGCTCGGCGCTCTCACCCGACCGCACCGATCCAATCGGGATCGGCACGCGCACCGTGGGACGGGTGACCACCGACGCCTTTGGGAACTTCAAGATCGGCGTGTCGGTGCCCTGGAGCCTGACGTCCGGTCAGTGGCAGATGTGGGTGCTGGATCCCGTCTACAGCAGGATCATCTCGATCATCTTCGTGCTGGGAGACTGGCCCGAGTACCGTCACGACACGTCGCTCTCCGGCTACGACACATTCGAGTCCTCCCTTTCGCCCACGTCCGTCTCCGGGCTCAAGCAACTGTGGTCCAAGTACACGGATCCGACTGCCGTCTGGACGATGGAGCCGTCCGTCGCCAACGGGCTCGTCTACGAAGGCTTCAACGAAAGCGGCAATGGCAACTTCTACGCCTTCACGACCGACGGCAAGACCATCAAGTGGTCCCTCGGGCTCTACGCTCAGCAGCTCGGCCCTGCGCCGGCTATCACCAACGGCGTCGTGTACCTCGTGACCGGTTCGGTGTTCGGGCCGGCGCTCTCCGCCATGAACGCCGCGACGGGCGCCCCCATTTGGAATCGATACATTGGCTATGCGAGCGGATCAGCGCTCTCCGCTCCGGTGGTCGTCGGCACCTCCGTGTACGTCGGCACGCGCGATGGCAACCTCCTGGCCCTCAAGACGTCGACCGGCGCGACTGAGTGGTCCTTCGCGACGGGAGCGGCCATCGATGCCTCCCCCGCGGTCGCGGGCGGCATCGTCTACGTGGCGTCGAAGAACGGGGATCTGTGGGCTGTCAACGCGACCACCGGCAAGAAGGTGTGGGTTGCCCTCGGTGCCGAGGGTGACGGGTCCGCGGCGGTTGTCGGCGGCGTCGTCTATTCCGGGTTCGTCAACGGATACGTGGAGGCGCTGAAGGCATCAACGGGATCGATGCTGTGGGCCAGGGGGTTCGCCGGCAACGCGGTGTTTCGGACCTCGCCGGCCGTGGTGAAGGGCGTCGTCTACATCGGCTTTGACACCACCGCCGCAGCCGGCGGAATTCTCGCAGCGCTGAACGCGAGTTCCGGCGTCGTCAATTGGATTCAGATCGTCGGACCAGGCATCTCCGACGCGGCCGTCGCCAATGGAGTCGTGTACTGCGCGAGCACCACCGGCAACCTGGTGCGGGCGATCAATACGAGTACCGCCGCGGTGCTCTGGCACACGACCGCCGTCGCCGCTCCCAACGCTCCCATCATTTCCAACGGGACCGTGTTCCTCGAGGGGAAGAACGACATCTACGCCTTCAGCCTATGAGTGCCCGGCCGCGATATCGTGAGTGCCGGCGAGGCAGGGATCAGCGTGTTCAGGTCGGCCGGCTGAGGGCACGCGTCTAGCGAGATGCGGGGAGGTCCCGACTACGGGACCTCCCTGCATGCGCGTCGTCCTCGTGGTGTGCGACCTGCGCGCTGACCTATTCAGGGATATTTGGGTTGCAAGGAGGGTGCAGAGGCGTGGAGGCGATGGACTGCAGCCATGCGCTCATGAACATCACGGTGTAAGGACGCCAGGAGACGTCGGAGGACTCGCCCCCCGGATGGCCACCGGAGCACTCCGTAACGCGAGCGAAGGGGGGCGCGACGTGCCGAGCCTTAGGCGGACCGGCGCTGGCAGTTCCCCACGACCGCCACGGCCCCGGCGCCGATGGCGAAGAGCAGGCAGATCGCCACGCCGACCAGTGAGATCGTGGTGAGGCTGCCGATGAGGCCCGAGAGCAGCAGCCCGGCGATGACCACAGCGCCGAGGAAGGTCGCGAGAGTCATCCAGTAGGTCGACGGCGTGACCCAGGTCGTCCGCAGGGTTCCGCTCGGCGGCTTGGAGAACATCGCGATCATGAAGGCGTCGGCCACGGGGATGACTGCGGAGCCAAAGCGTCCCGGCGGCGGCACTGGCGAATCGGGAACGCGCGTGAAGGCGTTGGCCATCGACCCAGGGTATTACGCGGCCGCGAGTTCGTCCGGGATCGCGGTCACAACGTAACTTGACCCCGCGCGGAGCACCCGGATCACCAGGAAGCGCTCGATCGGGCCGTCGACCATGAGGCGCTGCACGTCGCGCGGGCTCTCGACCGCCCTGCCGTCCACCTCGATGATGATGTCGCCGGGGCGCAGGCCCGCGGATTCCGCCGGGCTGCCCTTGATGACCTCGACGACCTCGAGCCCCTTGCTGCGGCCGATCTTCGCCGCCCAGCGAGGCGGGATCGGACGCGAGCCACCGGCGACGCCGAGATGCGCCCGCCGCACCCGTCCGTCGCGGACCAGGGCGCCGATGATGCGCTCGGTGGTCGCGTTGATCGGAACGGCGAGCCCGAGACCGACGCCTGCGAGGGCTGTGTTGATCCCGACGACGCGGCCGGCCGCGTCGGCGAGCGCGCCCCCCGAGTTGCCGGGGTTGAGCGCCGCGTCGGTCTGGATAACATCGTCGATGACCCGGACCTGGGCACCGGATCGGGTCGGGAGCGAGCGCCCCAGGGCACTCACCACGCCCGCGGTGACGCTGCCGGCGAGGCCGAGGGGATTGCCGATGGCCACCACCAACTGGCCGACCCGAAGCACCGAAGCATCGCCGAGTCGCGCCGGCTGGAGATCGCCGTGCTCCGCTACCAGCACCGCGAGGTCGGAGAGCGGGTCCCGTCCCCGGACGCGAAAGCGGAGCTGGCGGCCGTCGGCAAGATCGAGCCTGCCGCCGTCACCACAGGCGACCACGTGGGCCGAGGTCACCAGGTACCCGTCGGAGCTGAGCGCGACCGCCGAGCCGCTTCCGAGTGGGGAGCGTCCCCCGCCGGAAGTGACCTGCACCGCCGCGACCGACGGTGCGAGTGCGGCGGCTACCTGGGTGAGCGTGCGCGAGTATGCGTCGAGCAGCTCGCCGTCATCGCTCGGGTCAGCCGACATCGGGACCTTCGGCCCGCGCCTTCTGAACGGCGGTGAGTGCGCCGCGGAGGCTCTCGATCCAGTCGGACTGATGCTGGCCGACCAGGCGGACGCACCAGGCGAGCGCCTCGCTGCGGCTGCGAGCGACACCGGCCTCGATGAGCGTGTCGAGCACGCGGCGATCCTGGAGCCGGAGCCGGGTCATGACCGGGACCCCGAGGGTGGTGAACAGCTCCTCGACGCCACCGCAGCGGGCTCCCCAGGAGACCTTGCGGCCGAAGAGACGCTCGGCGTCACGAGCGACCTTGACGCGTGCATCACGGGTATCGCTACGGAATCGGGAGATCCGGGCGCTACGAGCTGCGGCCCGGGCGCCTTCGGCGGCGTCAGCGGGAAGCTCGGGCTCGTCGATCTCGCCGACGATCAGGATCTCGTCGGGATCGGAGGTGATGGTCGGGGCAGACTTGTAGAGCCCCTCGGGCAGGCGGCCGGCGAACCAGCCTGAGACTTCGTCGTCGGTGAGCAGGTCGGGAGTGCTATGTCCTTTCATGGATTACATGATTACACAGCCGCCGCGTAAGTGCGAGGCACTCCCTGAACGCCCCACCGACGACGGGTCAGTCGAAGTCTATGTGCAGGACTGGATCACGACGTTGATGTGCGTCCCCGGGGTTCCCAGGGTGTTCATCCGCGCCCAGAACCGCTCCTGGTCGTTGGATTGCCGACTTGCTGGAATCCAACGTGCGTCCGCGTGCCGAACCGGGTGAGGACCCTGTACTTCCAGCCCTGGGTCGGGTCGGTGTCGGTCACCTTGAGCGTCGTCTAGATCGCTGGCCACGGCCGCGACCGGTTGAACATGAAAGAGGAGGACGAGCACCGGGGTCATGAGCGCGCCGCCACCCATCCCGGTGACGCCGACAGCGCCACCGACATCCGTCCAGCCAGCGCGATGTACAGAGCACAGTGCATCGTGGTCCCCTTCTCAGCCCCTTCTTCGTCCTCGCGCAACTCTGACGCAGTTAAGGATCAGAGATCAAGGAGGTGCATTTTGATCAAAGCCATCTGATGATGCGAACGATACCTGAGCGGAATCTCGCCCTACTTCACCCGGCTACCTGGACAGTGATCGAGAACGTCCGCTGACCAGGACCGCATAACACCACTTCGCCACACACGCGCCGCGAGGCAGTTACCGCGGAGTTCCCGGCTCGGCTTGCTCTGAAATCAGCAGTCACCGTTCCACACCCCTGTCCCGGAACGCATCCTCCGGGCGACGGCGCCACCTGCACGGCTCCCTCGGGACCGAGGACGCCAGGGTCAGAGCTTCCGCTGATCGTCCAGTACGTGCTGTTGAGTTGCACAATGAGCGACTGTCCGACTTGCATCGAAACCGACCGGCCATTGTCGGCCTGAGTGACGGTCATTGACGCTGACGGATCAAGGGACGGGGTCCTCGGGACCGATCCGCATCCGGCGAGGCAGACACCCAAGACGATCACTGCAAGATTGCGGGCGACCACTTGAGCTTTTGTCGCTGCGGCACAAGGCTTCGCTGGCCAGAGACCCATCATCTCCACTTCTACGCACTAACCGCGGAAAGAGTTCCGGAGACCGATTGGTCAACGAACGATCCGCCGAGATGCCGAGCGCTAAGAAGAGGCGTCAGTCTCGGCCGAACGCAGCAAAGCCGTCGCTCGCACCCAACATGCCCGTGGACGCCTGTTACTATCCGGCCGCTTGCGAAGCCATTCAGTCCGCCGCACCGGTGGCAGGTTTCGCTCGAAGGGGACGCTGGGGAATGGAAGGTAACCACCTGCGACAAGCGCAATCCACGAAGGGTAGGGGGCTTGGCCGTCGACTCCGCGTCGCAGTGCTGCTCGCGGGAGTGCTGGCAGCCGCGGCGTGGGGGGTGGCGCCACGAGGCGTCGCGGCGGCGCCACCAGCCAAGGCGGCCCAAACCAAGGTCCATTTCTTCCCATCGACCACGTACGAGAAGACTCACCCGACGTCGTGCACGACGGATTGCAGTCTGATGACCTTCCACGGCGGGACGGTCCAGCATGGTGAACTGGACTACCTTATTTTCTGGACGCCCTCCGGGTACTACATGCCCTCGGCGTATCGGAATGGCCTGAATACCTGGATGTCCGAGGTCGCCGCTTCAGACTACCAAGCAGGTAATCAGTTCAGCGTTGCCCAGCAATACTACGACAACTCGGGGCCGGGTTCCAGCAAGAACTTTGTGCCGTACGCGATCACGAATGGAGGGATCATCGTCGACACGGATGCGTTGCCGGCGAGCGGATGCACTGACTCGGGCACGACCGCATGCATCAACGACACTCAGATCCGAACCGAGATTCAGAACGTCGTGACGGCCCACAAGCTCCCACAGAACGCGAACACGGAATACATCCTGTTCACTCCCTTAAAGGTCGGCAGCTGCTTCACCAGTGCAAACACGTCGTGCGCGTATACCTCGTATTGTGGATACCACAGTTACTTCACCGGGACAACAGGCCAGATCGTGTACGCCAACATGCCATGGTCCTACTCAGTGTCGGGATGCGACGTGAACCCGGCCTTCTCCACAGGCTACGCGAACGGGTCCGCAATCGATCCTGAGGTCGGGGTCTTCAGCCACGAGCTCATCGAGACGATGACCGACCCCAACATCAACGCGTGGTACGACGGCTCGGGCAACGAGATCGGCGACAAGTGCGCCTACATCTATGGCAGCGGTGGTTACGGCTCTATGACGGGCTTGGCAAACAACGGGTTGGGCTACTGGAATATCAATCTAAGTGGCGATGAGTACCTCCTGCAGCAGGAGTTCTCCAACTTCAACTCCAACGGCACGACCACCGGGTGCGTCAAGACCGACTCCGACACGCAACCGACCTTCACGGTCACCATAAGCCCGAACCCGCCGGTCCACGGGTCGTCTGCCACATTTACGGCCAACGTCACGGACCCGTATGGCATCAACCGCGTCGTCTGGTACTTCGGCGACTCCACCAATGCCACGGTGTTCGGCAGCGGCGTGACCCACCACACGTACGCGACCGCGGGCACGAAGACGCTCCAGGCGATCGTGACCGACGGCCACGGCAACGAGAAAAGGTTGATCGAGACGATCACCGTGTCGTAAGTGGATCCTTCCTGAGACGCGGGTCTGGTCAACCGCCTCGATTCGCCGAAGAGACGGCCGCCGCCACAAGCGGTGGCCGTCTCTTCGGCGATGAAGCCTTGGTCAGCTCAGCGCCGATGATACCCGCCATGGAGGAAGGCCACCTATAGTGGTGTTACAACCTCTGCTGATATATCTCCTGGCAGGGTCAGAATCGCAAGGCAACTGACCTCGACGGGGAGACCGGCGCTCTCGGAGTGGCCCTTTCACAGAGCCCCGTGGTCGCCCGCGCAGTCCTCGCCACAAATGTGTGCTCTGGACGGATTTGTCAAGCGCGAGCCAATGGGTGATGTCGACGTTGATGCGTTGCGTGGTGCGTGCGGCGTGGTGAACGACGGGGGCGAGACGCGACGGAGGCAGATACAGCGATGGTCATCAGTCTGCTCTTCGCGGGTCAGCATGCTGGTGCCGCATGTCAGGGGATCCGAGGCCAAGCTGCCGTCGAGTCTGTGGTAACGCGAGTCGGGTCGCAACACATTTACGCGGGTGCTCGGCATCACTGCCACCCCGTTGCGGTCCCGCCCTCGTCGTTCAGGTCACGCTGCGGGCAGTCCCTCCCATATGGTGCCGACCGCACGGCCGGCAGACCGGGCCAGCGGATCAGGCGCCTCTCTCAACGAGGTTGAGCCCGAGCGCCTATACTTCCGTGTTCTAAGAGAGGGGAAGCAAGCAATGGGCTCGTGACAAACACAGCAAGCAGCGCCGCTACTGCCCCCCGTCGCGTGTTCGTGCGTGATGGCGCAGTCGACCTGGGCGGGGTGGCCTACGACCGACATTCCAGCGCCGCGCCAAAATCGAATGGGACCGGCCGCGGTGTCACGTGGCCCGCCGATCCGATCCTGGTGGTCGGGGCCGGTGGGTTCATCGGCGGGCACCTCGTAGCCGCTCTCAACCGGAGCGGCTTCACACGCGTCCGCGCGGTGGACGTGAAACCAGTTGAGAGCTGGTATTAGCCAACTCCCCGTGTGGAGAACGTCCGGACCGACCTGCGCGAGATGCAGAAATGCCGCCTCGTGACCGGTGGTGTGGAGTGGCTCTCCAAGCATTCCTGAGGTGATCGCCACTGTCACCAGGTCGAACGACGGCTCAGTCGCGTTGCTGCCCATCCTCACCCAGGGAGCGTATCGTCGCCTGGCCCAGTAGTCCATGCGCGCGTCCCCATATACAAGCGCAGGTTCTCTACATTGAGCGGGCGAGCGCGAAGAAGGACGTTCATTGCACGTATCAGTGTCATTGATTACAGTTAGTCATCGCGACGAAGAGCAGGTTGACGCGCTCCTCGCGCACTTGTCTTCGCTCTCCGCTTCGGGGGTCGAGGTTATTATCGTGCGCAACGCCTGCCCAGCTACATCTCCACCGCTCCGCCAATTCGGCCTGACTACTCTCATTGAGCTGCGGAACTCAGATAACGCTGGTTTCGCGGCTGCATTCAACCAAGGCCTACGTGCCGCGCGAGGCGACGTTGTAATGTCGTTGAACTCGGATGTTGTCGTCACGAGCGCAGCACTGGCCGCTTTAGCGACGGCGGCGTTTCATAGCGAACAACAGCCGGCTGTAGTTGCTCCCATTTTGACAAATGAGAAGGGCTCCGTCTTTGGCAGAAGGTTCTACTCGCCGATCTCGCTTATCCTAGCGCGGACTCGTGCAAGGTCTAGGGTTGCCTTGGCGCGAGACCCGGCCGGCGTGGAGTGGGTATTGGGTGCGTGCTTCGCGATGCGGCGTCAAGCACTGCTAACGCTCGGAGGATTGGACTCCAGATTCTTCCTTTACTTCGAAGACGTTGATCTGTGCTGGCGCGTGTGGGAGTGTGGCGGGGTCGTTAGGGTGTTGCCGGGCGTTCATATCTACCACAGCCACCGCCGAGCGAGCCGCCAAGTTAGTCGAGTGTTCCTATGGCATATCCGTAGCGCGGCGCGATTCTTTATGCTTCATCCAAGGGCAATCGTCGGACGAGGTCCGCGGCATCGGAGGCCGTGATGCGCAGGAGCCTCTTCGGGGGTGTGCCAAGGGGGGTCCCTCAAACCTAGGAGGCAGCCTACGCTCTCAGGTTGCCCGAGATATCCGCGCCGGTGAGTACGGCGCGTCGGTTGACACTAGCCACTGGTCCGAGCTTATGGCTACGCTTCGTGATTGGATCAACCCGCCCGATGAATGGGAGGAAAAGGGGCAATCCGGCCTTAGGTATTTCCTTGCGATACGCGAGAAACGCATCATTGCCGGCGAGTGGTTACGACATATATGAAACGACACGGATCGTGCCGAACGTGAGCACAGCCAGACGAGAATCGCTGCGCTTCACAAGGCCAGCGCCCTCGCAGCCAAAGCGCTGCTCTGGGTGCTCGTCCGCGGCATACGCGAGACTGCGCTCGACGAGCGTGGCCGCGAATGCTTCCGGCGATCGCGCCCGTTCTGCTTAGAACTACCGTACCCGTCCGTCGTCGGCTGCTGGGCGATTGAATGGAGGACGCGTCAGAAGTCAGGGACGTCGGCTGTTGGGCTCGCCGCGCGTCTGCGCTAGTAGCGGCCGTTGTTTCGATAATCGAATGCGGGACTAGTGGTGCGGCATCACCTGGGTCGGGTCGTGTCGACCGCAGGCTGATTCTAGATGGACGCGCCGGGACGTTGCTGGATGTCGGTGGTCACGAACAGTGCACTGGTCCTTGAGGCGCAGCAGGACCCGGAGCAGTGATCGGAAAAGAGGAAGTCCCCCCTGAGATGCTCGGTGGTGTCGAAGCCCCGAGAACCAGGGAGGACCATCCGTGGAGTCTGAGGAGACCGGCATGGATCTGTGCGCGCTACATCGACACGGCTGGAGCATCAGTGCTCTCGCCCGGCGGTTCCAGATCAACCGCCGCACGGTGGCCAGGGAGGTGGCGCCTGACGGCCCACGCGCGTATCCGTCGCGCGCCCCGAAGCACCCGCTGACGCCGGCGCAGCTCGGGCACATCGAGCGTCGGCTGCTGGTCTGCCCGATGCTGCGGGCCACCGACCTGCACCGCGAGCTGCAACGTGTCGTCGGATACCAGGGCAATCCGACCTTCGGCCACCAATTGCGACCGTTGCGCCCGCCCGTGGTCGTCGAAGCGGAGGTGCGCTTCGAGACCGCCGCTGGAGTGCAGACGTGGGTGGACTGGAAGCACCTCGGCCTCTGGCCACTCGGCGAGGAGATGGTCCAGTTGCACGCGCTCGTGGCCGTGCTGGGTCACGGCTGTTTGGCGGCGCTCCCTTGCAGAACCCTCACTCGTGGACAGATCTTGGGAAAGGCAGCTACGGCGCCAGGCGGTTCACGAGTCACACGAGCGAGGGCGGGACCCTCATATCCTCACAGGCGGTTCAGCTCGCGCGGCGTGCGGCCGGTCACACGGACCGTGAGCCACGCTCCGGCGAAGGCAACCGCACTAATCAGCAGGACGATCCCGACCGCGAGGGTCGGGACGTTGACGAGCTTTAGCCCAGAGAGGAGCGGCAGCGCGCTGAGTGCGACGCGATAAACAGCGTTGGTGCATACGACGAGATGGTGGCGCCGTTGAGCATTCCAGCGATGCTGCCGATGAGGATCCGCCGCCCTGGCGCGCCCGTCCAGCTCGGCGTTGACCATCTCGATGGCGTTGGCCGAGGAGATCGAGCGCCGGTGGTCAGCAGACCTTGCTTTACCGGCCCTCAGGAGAGCGGTGGATGAACCAGTCGTACCCCTGCGCGTCCGTGATCGTTTCAGTAGGGCGCGCACCTTCTGGATTACATGATTACATGTAAGGATATCCGCAGCGATCTTCGCGGGTCAGCTATTCCGACTCTGGCCTCGAAAGCTCGGCGGCCAACTCTCGGAGCGCTCCGAGCTGCCCGTCCGTTGGCCCCGCCTCGGGGCGGACCTCGACGACCCGCTGATACGCGTCCTGAAGCGACCATCCCATCATGAGCAGGGCCGCACATACGACCATCGGCGTCCGTTCGACGCCGGCTTGGCAGTGGACGAGCACATCGTGGCCATGCTTAACTAGTGAGGACACGGTCACGGCTGCATCTCGTAGCTCCTCGACTGAGGGCGTGCCGTGATCCTGAAGGGGGACATGCTTGATCACGACCTCCGTGGGCCAATGGCCGGCGTCCGGACCCTCCTCGCGGAGATCGACAACGCAGTCGATCCCAGCCCGGGCAAGACGGGTACCGTTGCGGGCGTCAGCCGCAGATCCCATCGAGAGCCCAGGTATCACGCGAACGGTTCCGGGTCTGCGGCGAAACATCTCCACTACAATGACGATATCTTGGCCTCGGCGGTAGACGCGCGAAGAGGTCAGGGAAGGAAAGCGCCGGGGCCTCCCAGTAGAAGCGTGCAACCAGACCAACTTCGAAAGCTCACCCGCAAATGGGCAATTCCGATCATCGCGCTGATGATTATCGGAGCCTTGGCCTCATATCTCGTCAGCAAACGGCTGACGCCCATCTACGCGGCAACCGGGAGGGTACTCGTTGTCGCAGGCCCGGGCCAAGCGGGAAACAACGGGATTAACATCAACTCCACCACGGCGACGACGACGGCGGCATCGCTGATCACGGAGCCCATTCTTCTCCAGAAGGTCATCGCCGCCCTCGATCTGAACACGAATCCCACCTATCTTTCGAAGAACGTGACGGCTGTCGCTGAAGCTAACACGGAGCTTGTCGATGTCACCGTCAATGACCCCTCACCCAGCCGCGCAGCCGATGTTGCAAACGCGCTCATGGACGATTACGTCAAACAGGTGAGCGCCGCCAATGCGGCGCGGGTCCAATCCGCCGGGGCGGCCATTCAAAGTCAGATCACCAGCGTGCAGAAGATCCTCACTTCGGAGGAGACGCAGCTAGCTTTGCAGGTGAGAGCAGGTCAGGATACCACCGCCGTCAAATCGGCCATCTCGGCAAATACAGCGTTGTTGTCGCAGCTCAACCTTAGCTTCGCCACGTTCGAATCGACGCAGGCCCAATCTCTTGAATCAGTGTCTGTTGCGGAGTATGCGTCGATCCCGATCCGCCCGAGCTTCCCTGATGTCCTGCTCTTTACCGCGGCCGGTGGGTTGGCGGCTCTCGTGCTTGCCACAGGCATCGCTTACCTCATCGAATTCCTGGACCAGGGTTTGCGGCGCGCCGACGATGTGACGGAGCGCCTTGGCCTCCCCTGCCTTGGTGTGATTCCGAAGTTTCGTCATGTCCCGGGTGGGATGGAGTCGCACGACCCCAATCACCGCCACGACGAAGCTGTTCGAGAGGCGTACCGCCGGCTCCGGGTCAACCTGCTGTTCTCCACCCCAGACGACAACTTGAAGACCGTTGTCATCACGTCGGTCCGCGCTGGAGAAGGTAAGACGTGCACAGCGGCCAACCTCGCCGTCGCTCTCGCAAGTTCGGATCGAAAGGTATTGTTGATTGATGCTGACCTTCGGAAACCCGATCAGCATCGGCTGTTCGGGACAACGCTCGACGGTGGCTTGAGCGAGTTAATTCTCAAGACACCAACTGCGGCAAGAGTGCAAGCGAACGGGTTTCGGCAGACTCAGTTCGCCAGTCTCTCGCTACTGACAAGCGGCGCCGTCCCACCAAACCCTGCAGAGCTGCTTGCATCCAAGCGTGCAATCGCGCTCCTGGCGTCCATCGGCCCCGACGAGGATCTGATCGTGATCGACACCGCCCCGGCCGGGTTGGTGAGCGATGCCCTTAGCATTGCTACGAGAGCCTCGGCCACGATCCTCGTCGTCGAGGCCGGGAGGACGAAGGCGTCGCAGGCAGCGCGGACGATCGACGCCCTGCGTGAGGTTGGCGCAAACGTGATCGGAGTCGTCCTCAACAAGACGTCGCGCCGTGTCGGAGCGGGGTACTCGTATCGCTACGGATACGCGAGCTACGGAAAGGACAGCGCAAACCAGGCGACGGCAGATGATCTCCTCACCCCGCGGGACGAGCCCATAGTTCCTGGCGAGCAGTCAGCGGGGTCCGCTACCGACGAGGCTCCGCTGACCGCCCGGCTGAGGTAAGGCCCCGTGGAGTGCCATTGGGTGATCTCAAGCCCAAGCGCACATACCTAGACCACCGGGTCTTGGGGAGCCCGTTCGATTATCGCGATAGCTACGGTCAGAGCCATACTGCTGCGCCTAGGGCGGAGGAGGGGTCATGGCAGAACCCATAGCAGTCGAGCCGGACGTCAACCTCGGCGCAACGCCTGATCTTGAACTCGAAGAGGGCTTCGTCGAACTCGAGAGCCTTGCACTGCCCTTTGGCCCAGCTCTCGCCGAGGGCATCGGGCAAATGGGTCCGCGCAAGTCAGCCGCGCGGATGGACGGCGGGCTCATACCTACGGGTCGGCGCGAAGCGCCATGTGGTGTGCGTCAGGCTGTGGGTTGCCTTGCTCATTCTGGTCGACGGTTCGACGGCGGTTGTCGCGACGGCAACTGGAACCATCGTTCGCTTTGGCGATACCACCGGGCCGCTGCTCCACGGAATCCGTATGGAGAGTTGGGCGCCACCGTTTCCCGCCCTCTGGGTCGGGGCGATGCTCCTGGGAGGCTCCTACGATCGCCGGTGGCTCGCAACCTGAGCCGAGCAATTCAGGCGGGTCGCCAATTCGGCAGTCTGGGTCTTGCGCGCGACCGGGCCGGACTGGTCGTGGGGCTTATTCTCGCGCGACCGTGTGGCCGCTAAGCCGTCGATGACGCGCGCCCGAGCTGCAGATGATATGTCGGATGATGCGGAGTAGAACCGCTCTCGGAGACATCGCGAAGGTGCTGTCGGCATAGCTGGACTATCTAATTGGGACGGACCATTACCACATCCGCCTGGAGCAAGACGCCGTCCTTATCACGAAAGCCGGGCTCTATTCCTACAGGTATGAACCCAGCATCGCGCAACGTAATCAGCGCCTCGTCGTACATCATGCCGCCCTCGTACAGGGGCGCGAAAGACACCTCGATCTGAATGCCGACGAGGCTATTGATTGTGCGCGACGCGCCTTGGAGGACCTCCCTCTCGAACCCCTGTACGTCCATCTTGAGGAATGGGTACTCAGGGCTGAGGTCATACAGGGGCAACTCGTCATCGAGACGGGCAACCACGATCGTTTGCTGCTGGATATAGGTCGCTTGGGGGGCGGCCCCTCGGTGACGTTCGAGCATCGGCAGCAGTGAGCTGCTGTCGCCATTTGCAGCAACGTTAATTACTGACTGCCGGGGAGCTGCGCCTAAGGCTTTGTTGACTGCAGTCCAACGACCATCGCGCGAGCTCACTCGTCGAAGGACCTCGAACGAGTTTGTCAGTGGTTCGAAGCTAATGATGGCGGCCCGATACCCTCCCCTCCGCAGCTCAACGCCGTACCAGCCTCGCGCAGCTCCAACGTCCACGACTAGATCAACGTTGCGGCGGCGGAGGAGCTGAGCGGTGCGGCGCGACTCACACCTATGCAACTCAAATCCGATACGACCCAAGGCTCTCGCGACCGACGTCTTCACTGAGGTTCTGCGCATTGGACGAGATTAGCGAACCGAGCCAGGCTCGTGCTTATGCTCCCCGCGGCCGGTAGTTCATGCTCCACAAGAACGCAATTCCTGCGATGTCAATTGGTAGAACAACGATCCTTCGCGCAAGTGTCCACCCAACCAGGGCCCCTCATCGTGGTCGTCCCTCCTATCGGTCAACGCGAATCCGCTGCCCCGCCAGGTGCTCTCTCACAAGATTCCAATCGGCCACCGCCATGAGTTGCGCCAGATCCTTCCAGAGGGTGCGCGGGCTCCACCCCAGGGCCGCCTTCGCATAGGAGGCGTCGCCTATGAGCTCCTCCACCTCTGCCGGTCGCAGATACTGCTCGTCGACCTGGACATGGTCCAACCAATTCAGACCGAGCGCAGCGAAGGCAACCTCAGCAAATTCGCGAACCGACGCTCCCACTCCCGTGGCGAGCACATAGTCGCTCGGCGCGTCAGCTTGCAGCATGTGCCACATCCCCTCGACGTATTCGGGCGCGTACCCCCAGTCACGTATGGCGTCAAGGTTCCCGAGATAAAGGGTGTTTTGCAGACCCTCCTTGATTCGAGCGGCAGCGCGGGTAATCTTGCGCGTCACGAATGTCTCGCCGCGCCGCGGACTCTCGTGGTTGAACAACACCCCGTTCACAGCGTACATGCCATACGCCTCGCGGTAGTTGATGGTGGCCCAATACCCGAAGAGCTTTGCAACGCCGTACGGGGACCGCGGATGGAACGGCGTGTACTCGCTTTGAGGTGAGCGCGCTGTCCCGTACATTTCTGACGAGGAAGCCTGGTAAAATCGCGTATCAACGCCAGCGGCGCGGATTGCCTCGAGTATGCGAATGGTGCCGGTGCCCGTGACATCCGCCGTGTACTCGGGCATCTCAAAGCTGACCTTTACGTGACTCTGCGCGCCTAGGTGATAGACCTCGGCTGGGGCGATGTCGCGCACTAGGTTGACCAAACCCACCGCGTCGGAAAGGTCGCCATAGTGCAGGAACAGCCGACGATGAGCTGTATGCGGATCCTCATAGATCTCGTCAAGGCGCTCGCTGTTGAACGTTGACGCCCGCCGCACGATGCCGTGGACCTCATAGTCCTTCGAGAGCAGCAGTTCAGCGAGGTACGAGCCATCTTGGCCGGTAATTCCGGTGATCAGGGCTGTCTTTGTCATGATCAGAGTGGAGGGTCCTCCTTCCTGACATCGGGTATTTTGGCGACGGCCGGATCGACACACCATCGCTTGAATGCGGCCTCCCACCAGCCCACGGTGGCCTCCCGCTCGGTCAATCCTTGCACACGATTATAATTGCGCGACAGGCGACGGTGTGTTCGGGCCATTTCGAAACAGGTGGTTGCGTGATTATCCTAGGGAAGTCGATCGTCGTTACTGGTGGAACAGGGTTCCTCGGAACTAAGGTCGCTATGGAGTTAGGTACCGCGGGCGCCAATGTGCACCCCCTAGGCCATTCGGACTACGACCTGCGGCGCCGCTCTGAGACTGACAGGATGCTCCGTGAGCTGCATCCTGACGCCGTTGTCCACCTAGCCGCTGTAGTTGGCGGGATCGGGGCCAACAAGACGTCGCCCGGGCGATTCTTCTACGAGAACGCAATCATGGGGATAGAGTTGCTCGAGGCATGCCGGGTTGCGAAGATCGCAAAGGTGGTGGTTGCAGGGACCGTTTGCGCATACCCGAAATTCGCGCCGGTCCCATTTCGCGAAGACGACCTCTGGAACGGGTATCCGGAGGAGACGAACGCTCCATACGGCCTCGCGAAGAAGATGCTCCTCGTGCAGGCACAGGCCTACCGGACCCAGTACGGCATGAACGCCATCTGCCTCTTCCCAGTCAACCTCTATGGCCCGGGTGACAACTTCGACGTCGAGACCGGGCACGTGATTCCGGGGATGATTCGAAAGCTCGTCGAGGCCCACGCCGCCGGCCAGCGTTCTGTCGTGCTCTGGGGCGACGGCAGCCCTACGCGTGAGTTCCTCTATGTCGATGACGCGGCTCGGGCTTTCCGGATGGCACTCGAGAGCTACGATGGGGAGGATCCCGTCAATCTCGGATCGGGCGAGGAGCTCTCCATCCGCGCGCTGGCCGACCGAATACGCGATGCGGTTGGATACACCGGGGCAATCGAATGGGACATTTCAAGGCCGAACGGCCAACCGCGCCGAAGGCTGGACACCTCACGTGCCCGCGAGCGTTTCGGGTTCTCGGCGCAAACGACATTTGCACGTGGACTGCGCGAGACTATCGACTGGTATCTCTCACATCGAACCATGGCGCCGGCATCCCAGCCCTGATGCCGAGCGTGGCGAGAGGAGAAGCGGTGGATCCAGGAGTATTGACAGGGAGGGATTCAGCGACGCGTGCCAGCCCAATTCTTATCACCGGATCGCATTATTCAGGCACAACCTGGGTAGGCAAGATGGTTAGTGCGGCGCCACATGTAGGTTACCTAAACGAGCCGTTCAACCCTCGAGTGGCCCCGCGCATTCCCGGCGCCGCCATGAGCTTCTGGTTTCCTTACCTATCATCACACAACGTGACTCGCGACACACGTGCGGCAATCGCCGACCTGCTACGTCATAAGTACCCGCTGCGATCCGAGCTTCGTCGAGGGCAAGGCGCGAAGGACACTCTGCGGAGTGCGCGCGACTTCGGGCAGTGGTCCATCAGGCGATGGAGGCATGACCGTCCGCTACTGAAGGATCCTATTGCGCTGCTCTCAACTGAGTGGCTCGTCGAGGAGTTCAGTGTGATACCCGTGGTACTCGTTCGGCATCCCGGAGCCTTTGCTAGCAGCGTACGTGCTCGCGGCGCATCTCACCCATTTAGCGACTTCCTTGCACAGACGCAGCTTATGGACCAGCATTTGAGTCAATACGCTGAGCAAATTCAAGACTTTGCGAGACATAAACGGGACTTGATGGAGCAAGCGGCGCTCATATGGAACATCCTCAACTCCTACGTCATCACTATGCAGGCGAGACACCCAGAGTGGCTAATTCTCCGGCATGAGGACCTGTGCCGCGACCCTATGGGAGAATTTGCACGGATTTTTCGGTACCTCCATCTCGAGCTCACCGACCACGCCAGCAAGACGATCCAAGACCACTCGTCCGCTGGCAACGCAGTCACCGGCAAGGACTCCTCCGAGTTCCGACGGGACAGCAATGCGGTCCGTTGGAGTTGGCTGGCCCGCCTCACGCCGCAAGAGACTGCTTCGCTGAGGCGGGCGGTCGAGAACGTCGCGGACCATTTCTACGGGCCCGCGGATTGGGAACCGCCCTGTCCAGAGGTGGAGTGAGTGAGCGCGGAGGCATCGCACGCACCCGCTGATCCAGACCGACTCCCTAGCGATTTCGTCCGAACACCAAGGCGTTCCGGACACTCCATGGGCGTTGGACCGCTGGGCGACCAGTTTCAGATGGCGCAGACCAGGTTCACGGCGCCTGGCTCGGCCCCGCGCAAGAAGCCTTCGTGAGCGATACCTCCGAGGACACCCCGTCTGTTTCTAACCGCGTGCGGGGGACGAACGCTCAAGTCTATCGACACTATGCTTGGTCGTTATCCGGCGACTTGTCAGGTAAGGTCGCTATCGCTCTCCTGACACTGCTCGCGGCGCGTCGACTCGGCCCTCATCCTTTCGCGACTTTTGTGACTGGGTGGGCGGCGGCACTTTTTGCCGCTACCGTGTGGGATGCGGGTCTCAGTTTGCTGATCACGCGAGAAGGCGCCGCCTCAGGGGGGTTCAGCTGGGCCGATGTCAGTCATGTGCTTCGTCTTCGCGCGGTGCTCGTACCCCTGTGGCTGGCCGCCATCTCAGCGTCACTTGTCGCCGCGAGCGGCGGAGAGGCTCCCGCGTGGGGGCCGCTGTTGCTGTTCGCATTGGCGTCAATCAGCAACGCCACGTCGGCGATACCTCTCGCCATTCTGCGCAGTCGACTGCAGTTCGGACGCGCGGCCGCTGTTCTTGCCGTTGGCAAATGGGCGGCGCTCCTACCCATCGCTGTAACGTTGTTTGCTGGTTGGGACGTGAGCCGGGGCTTGACCTTGTTCGCCGCAGCGGTGCTCTTGGGCGAGATAACGTCCCTTATTGGGGCCATAATCTTGGCTGCTCCGCTGGTCCGGGCAGCGATGCCCCCGCGGCCGGTCGTGAGCCTTCGCGCGGCGTTACCGTGGGCTGCAAATAGCTTCATCACAGTCAGCTTCAATCGCTACGATGTGTTACTGCTCGCGATCCTGAGCTCCGTTAGCCAAGTGGCTTTCTACGCCCCAGCAACGCGCCTGCAAGACGCGTTGTCGGTGTTTCCAGCGACGCTCGGCCTTGTTGCCCTTCCCGCCCTGGCCGCTCTTTGGCGCAACAAAGACACGGCCCAGATGCGGCGAACTATTGCAACGCTCACCATTGTGGGTGTCTGCATGGCCACTATCATTGCTGCGTTGACGACACTACTTGCCCCCGAGCTCATCCGAATCGGGCTTGGCGCGGGGTACGAACAAGCAGTTTTGCCTCTTCGCATCCTCGTCTGGTTCCTTCCGTTGAGCGCCGCGGTTACGCCGATGCTAATGGCCATCACCGCGAGCGGCGGGGCAGCCGACGTGACGAAAGTGCTCGTCGTGGTTCTGGCGTGCGCAATCTTGCTTCACGTCGTACTCGACCCTCACTGGGGCGCGGTGGGTGCGTCCTGGGCCTCGCTCGGGAGAGAGCCAGTCCTACTCGTCGGTGTGGTGTGGTTCTATCGCCGCCGCTACGCGCGGTCATCGGCGGCCATGGAGCGGCACTAGGAATTGTCGCTCGGTGGTCGGCGTTGCCCGTGGGTCGTGGGTTGTGCGCCTGCCAACTCCCTGGTGCATAGCCGCTCCGGTCGGGTCACCCACAACCCGCGCTACACCGGCGGCTCGCGACACCCAGGTGGCCCGTCTCATCCGGCGACACCTCCGCCCTTGGAGGATCGCTTCGACGGATCGGCACGGGTGCCCCTTTTCCTGAGCAGCGATTCGACCTAACGGGACGAGGGTTCGCATGAGAGCTTGCCTGGAACCGTACACCTTGGTTTGCGAGGACCGACGCCAGAAACTTACCCCAGATGCCGAGCCACACTATTGCGTTGACGGCCGCGGCGTGGCGCCGCTGTGATGGGGTCTTGTAGAAGATCCACATCGCATTGTGGAAATGCGAAGTTGATGCGCACTCGGCGGCGGCCCGTGATGCCCGCCTTGACATGCGTTACCGCCGCGCCCGGCCAATACACGACACGCCAGCCCAACTGCGAGAATCGATAACACCAGTCGAGATCCTCGCCATACATCTCAACATCGCTCATCGAGGTACCAACCTGGTCCATCGCAGCCCGGCGTACTAGCATAAAAGCGCCGTTGACCGACCCACATTGCCTTCCTCGTTTTCACCAAGGCGGTCTGCCCTGTACGTCTCCGACCCTGAGAGGCAGGGAATGCGCGCCGAGCGAAAGAAGTAGCCGAGAGCCGACGATAGCGTCGGCTGGCCGCGTTTGCAGGCGTGATCGAGGGTTCCATCGCTCTTCAGGAGCTTGCATCCGAGGATACCCGCAGCTGGCCGCTCCCGGAACGCGTTCACGCATGCAATCAGTGCGCCAGGCCACACAACGGTGTCAGGATTGAGTCTCCTACTCCCCGAACTAGGAACTGGACTAGCCTTCGCTTACAATTTCCGCTCAGACCATGACCACTGACTCGCTGCCTCAAGCTTCCCTTGGGCGCTCGGTGCCCCAGTACGAGGCGGCGTCCTCAATTAGGAAAGGCCGCGATGTCGGCCTGGCCGCGCTCGCCGTCCTTCTCGGCCTCACTGCCGACATACGGATTCACGTGGTGGGCGACATCTACGTAGGCGAGGTGGTCATGGTGCTGCTTCTACCGGTGGCACTGCTCCAAGGCCAGCGCACCTTGGCGACGAGCCGGCAGCAAATGTCTCTGCTCCTGCTTGGTCTGGCGTGGTTCGGGGACCAGATCGTCAGTGACGCCGTCAATGGTTCCCCGATCTTCAACTATGTGCGTGGCTGGTCAAATATCGCTGCCTTCCTCATCGACTTTTTCGTTCTGCGCTGGGTATTGCGCACGAGTGTTTCACGGCAGAGGACCTATATTTTGGCACTCGCGGCGGGGGGGATCATCGGCTTGAAACTCACACCGAGCGTTGAAGCTGCAGTCGACGCGTGGAAATTCGGCTTAGCCCCAGTAATCTCCCTCGCCACGCTCGTAGCGTGCGGCGCGTTGCTCCGATCTCGCAAGCCGGCGCGACTTATCGCCGTGTTGGGATTGAGCGGTTGTGTGGTGGTCGCGAATTTCCTGCTCGGATATCGGTCAGAGGCTGGGATTCTTGCGATTGCGACACTCTTAACGCTGGCTCCAAGAAGTTCCAGGAGTCAGGCCAGGCTGGCGGTGGAGGGGTTTGGACGAAGTACCCGCCGCGCTCTTCTGACTGCCCTGGCACTATTGGTCCTGGCGGTCGGCGTCTTAGCCGGGTATTCCTCTGCTGCGCAAGCCGGGTTGCTCGGCAGCGCGGCTCAAGCTAAGTACCAGTCGCAGGCCAGCATAGGGTGGGGCGTTCTGGTCGGGGGTCGGGGAGAAATCGTGATCTCTGCGGCCGCGATCCTTGAGAGGCCGGTTCTCGGTTTTGGATCTTGGCCGTCGAGCTCCAAGTACGTCGCACTCGCGGACGAGCTACGAGGCGAAGGCTTTACGATCGACAATTACGTTGGTGATCTCACCGACATTGAACTGATCCAAACCCATTCGTTTCTGTTCGGTGCGTGGGTCAGCGCCGGCATTATCGGTGCGCTTTTTTGGATATACGTGCTGGGATTGGCGGTGCGCAGTGCCTCGCGGCTTCAGCTAGCTCGTCGCCAAATTCAGCCGATACTAGCCTACCTGGCTATTCATCTGATTTGGGACACGCTCTTTTCGCCATTTTCCGGTGAGTCGCGCCTAACCGCTGCAACCGCGCTGGCGCTACTGGTAGGGAACCTTTGGACGCAGCAGCCGCTTGGGGCGAGTAGTGAGGGTATGCCACCGCCTTCCGGACGATACACGGCCCGGCCGTTGGAAGGAAGGTTGAGTTGATGGCCTCGATCATCGTTCCAGTAAGGAACGGTGAGACGTACTTGGGCAGAGCTTTGGATAGCGTGATCGAGGCGGCCGGCAACTGTTCGTACGAGGTCATCGTGCAAGATTCCCTCTCCACTGACGGTACCCCCGGCATTGCGAGTGGACATCCGGGTAACATGATGTATGTGCGGGAAAGGGACGCCGGGCAGTCTGACGGCCTCAACCGTGGACTGTCCAAGGCGAAAGGTGAAATTGTTGGGTGGCTCAACTGTGATGACCTATACCTCCCCGGAGCAATCTCCACTGCAGTCGAGTTGTTTAGCGCGGACTCCTCGGTCGACGTTGTGTATGGCGACTTCATCGTTATCGACGGAGAGTCCCATGTACTGCGCGAATACAAATCATCCGAGTGGAGTTGGGATAGGCTCTACCGTAAGGGCAACTACATCTTCACCGGTGCGACTTTCTTTCACCAACGCGTTTTCGAACGCTTCGGAAACTTCAGTACGCGGTATGACTACGTCATGGACTTGGAGTTCTTCCTACGCGTGGGTGCTGGAGTGCGCGCCATTCACAGCGGCCGAGCATTCGCCGCCTATCGTTATCATCCCGGCTCCAAGTCGGCAAGGAGGCCTTTCCAATTCTGCCGAGAGGCCGCCCAACTCCGCCGCTCGTATCTGGCGCAATCCCCTGCGGGGATTCGGGGCTACCTTGCTGCGCAGGCAGAGCTTTGGCTCGGTGCGACCACGGCCAGGTTGCGTTGGAGCCGACCCTATTCATCGATTCGGCATCGGAAGGTTCTGTGAGTGGCCTTATCCAGACGGACGGATGAGGTGGAGCGGGGGGGAGAATCATGGCTCGAATATTGCACGTGGTGTGGCGGCTTGACGAGGATCTCGGAGGAACCCCAGCTGCGGCCGTCAACATGGCCGCTGCAGAGACCGAGTACAACCTCACGACGTCGATAGTCACAACACGAGCTCCGCTCAGCAAGGCGCAGGGAGCATTTGTTGCCACGCGCGACGACGCGGTTATTTCCTCTTTCCCCCGCTCACGGCTATCCGTCTACAGCTATAGTCGAGCGTTCAGATCCTGGCTTCGGCGGCACATTCACGAGTTCGACCTAGTCGAGATCCACGGCATATTCAACTATCCAGCTCTCGTGGCCGCCGCTGCTGCCAGTCGCGCGTCGGTGCCCTATCTCGTCCATCCCCACGGCTCGCTCGATCCATACGACCTGGCCAAGCACCGTCTGCTCAAGCGGGTAGCAGTTGGACCGCTGCTGGTGCGACCTATGCTGGCGCGGGCGCGACGCGTCGTAGTGGCTTCTGACTTCGAGAAGGAACGATTGCACACTTATCGTGCCCGATGCCGAGTCGAGGTGATCCCGCTACCGTACGAAGTCGACCTCCGCCCCGCCGATCCAATGGTATTCCGTCGAGCCAACGATCTGGAGGGCAAAATGATTGTCCTCTATCTCGGGCGGATCGATTCGAAGAAGGGGCTTGGTAACCTGATCAACGGAGTGGCCGCACTCCAATGTCGGTTTCCCGAGTTGGTTCTGGTTCTCGGCGGAGACGATCGCTCCTACTATGCACGACGCCTGGAGGCGTCTGTTACAAGACGCGGTCTGCAATCCAGGGTCCGATTCTTGGGCCACCTCGGAACAGTGGCGAAACGCGAGGCTCTCGTGGCGGCGGACATTTTCGCCCTCGTCAGCGAGAACGAGAACTACGGTCTGGTTATTGTTGAGGCCGCTGCGTGGGGCGTTCCTGTGCTAACGACAACGCAAGTCGGCGTCGGTTCGTATTTCGCCAAGAGCGACGCTGCGATGATCGTTGAGCCCAACTACCACGCGGTAGTCAATGGTTTGGCCCGTTTGCTGTCGGATCAGAACCTGCGAAGGCGCCTCTCCTTGGCGGGTCGCGGCGTTGCCGGCGGGGTACTCTCGTGGGAAGCATGTGCCAAAGCACAGCGAGAGCTTCGTCTTGCCGTCCTAGCGAACGAGTGACGTAGTGACCCGCGCCGGGCCGGCCTCGGCGCGAGCAGGTCGCAGAGGAGCCCGACCTCATATGACACAGGACGAAGGCGTCGAGGTCCGCGCCCTTCGTCGACGCGGCTGGACGGTCTCAGCGATCGCCCGGCATCATGGTCGCAGTCGGCATCATCATCCCGGCGTACCCGAGCGGCATCCCGGACGTCCTCGCGGCGCACGAGCCGTACGTGCGCGAGCGCCTCCGTGCGGATCCACACGTCGGGCGTCGGTGGTGCGCGACGACGCTCGTGAGCTCGGCTACGTGGACGCGTTCTCGAACGTTCAGCGTCCTAGCATCCGTTGAGACTGAAGACGATCCCGACCTTACCCCACTCCTACCTCCCATCGGCGATCCATATTGAGCTGGCTCTGAAACTGGATAATCCGGCCATCTGGTAGGTGCACCGCGACGCTAACCGGCCACGTTAGCGCGTTGATCTGCTTCTCCCACGCGAGCTGGTAACTTACCGACCCATTTTGTCCTACCTGAGCAAATGGCCCGTCATACAAGAACGTCACCGTAGTTGTCTCATTGACATCGAGTATCAGGTCATACGAGATCCACTGTCGATTGTTTTCGACGCCCAAGTCCTCTGGGCTTTCAGACACTGCCGGTGCACCCCCTTCGCTCACTTGGAGGTCGTCAAAGTTCGCGGAGGGCGGAAGGTACACTCTGATGTAGTCCTCATACAGTCCGCCCGAGTTGACAAGTAATGCAGCGTTGGCAGGCGCCGTCTCGGGCGGGTTGTGATAAGTCAGGGTCAGCTGATCCACGACGTGCCCCTGCGCGTTGACGGTCGAGACCATGTCGTAGTGACGTGAGACGAACAGGTCGCCTTTGGTCCCCGAAAGGTTGGAGTCCGCGACAAGCACGGCGTCCCCAGTGGGGCGCTGCGGAAGCACCCCGCCGATGCCCGCGTCCGCAACCAATTGCTCCAGCTGCGAGTCGTTGAAGTGGAGGACGATGTGCTTTTCGGCGGCGCCGCGCTGAAGCGCGGTCGCGAGGGCCACCCATTTAGCTCTCGGCGTCTTGAGAGCGGCGTCCACGACTGCATGCCCGAAGGGTCCGAGATAAGCCTTCCCGGGATCGCCGGGACGCGCCATGTTGATGATGTAGTTGAGCTCGAGCAGTGTGTTGCCTGGGCCGACGACCTGCGGGTAGGGCGGCACCTGTACGCTGCCCACCACCTGGAGCACGTACGAGAGTGCGACCGGGTCCACGTTGATCACGCCATCAACGGATTGCCCGGTGGCCCGTGTGTAGAACTCAGCCGCCAGGGCGGCGGAGGTCGGGTAATTGGGGGACCAGTCCGAGTCAGAGAGCACGAGATTGGTCCCGGTGATCTCCTCAATTGGAGGCGGCGCCGGAATGTTGGTCACCAGCGCATCCGAGAATTCCGACGGCATGAAATTTGAGCTGAGCAGCTGCCCGTCCTGGAATACGACGACCCCCACAGCGCCGATGAAGCCGCCACCACCGCGCTCCTCACCTGGGTTGGTCAGCAGGATCAGGTAGCGATGCGTCCCTGTCCCCACGACCCGTGGCAGCGCCTGCAGGATGGTCAGCCCGGCTCTCACCGGGCCGTCCAGGCGCTGCTGCGCCTGCTGTGCAGCCGTACGCAGATGATCGATCGGCCCGAACAGGGAGCCGCCTGGGACGGCGGCTACAGAGCTGTCAAGCGATGCGAGATCTGCCAACGCACGCGTGATCGCGGAGTGCTCTGTATCGCCGACCGAGGCGAGTGCCTTGATCACTCCGGAGCCGCCGCTCGCCGAGCCGCTGTGGAGGCCCTGAAGCAACGGAATGAGGTCGATGGCAAGGTCGGTCCCGTCCTCGCCTGCGTGCCGAAGGGCACGCACTGCAGCGACCTGCCGGTCAAACCACGGAAGGTGACCAACGATTCCAGCGATCCACCCGTTGTCGATGACCGAGGATCGCTCGCCGAAGTCGAGTTTCGCGTCGTTGAGCTGGGCGCTTGCCGCGGACAGCTCTTGAGATGTGGGATCGAGGCCTGCGCTCCTTAGGATCCCCTCCGCACTAAGGACGTCGGCGCGGCCCTGCTGGAGTGCGTTATAGGCGGGCAGATACCGCAGAAGAAGCACCACGACCACCGCGGCGACCACGGCGCCGACGCCGGATGCAATGCCAAGCGTCCACCGACGCGACAGCGGCCAGCGAAGACGCGGACGCTTCCGCCGAGGGGGTAGGAACAGTCCTGGGTGGGATGGCCCCCCGCTACCCAAGCGGCCTCACGCAGACTGGTTGGCCGCGAGCCTCCCAAGAGAGAACCAGCGCCGTGTGCGTACCGCGTATCCGGTGACGATCGCACCGAGCACGCCCATCACGCCCAGCAGCGATCCGCCGGCAGGGGGAAGCGGACTTCCTGCAGGGATCATCGCCGCAGTGGTGGTGGCAGTCTTTGCGCAGGTGATATGGATGACCGTGTGATGAGCCTGCTTCTCGCCTTTCTCCGTTGCGGTAATGGTTGCTGCCCCGCAGTAGTTGCCGCTGGCGGTGAAAGTACCGAACGCCTTGTCATTCTTACCGATGATCGCGCAGTGCCCAGCGCCGGTGCCGACGGAGCCGGCCTTGGCGGGACTCACGCTAAAGCAAACCTTCTGACCAGCAGCGTTCCCTTCACTCTTGGTCCTCTTATCCACAAAGGTCACGCGGCACTGCCCATGCTCCTCCGAAACGCGTCCGGGGCTGCAGTCAACCCGCTCGTGCTTATGAGGCCGCGACGACGTCTGCGGAACTGCAGCGGCGGCGACGTGAGTCGTGCTCGCCGAGGATGCAGCGAATACGTTGACGCTGCCCAAAGTCAGAGTCAGGAAGCCTCCGGCCACTAGGAGCGGGGCCAAGAGGGCAGTACGTGCCACTCGAATCATGATGAGTCCCGACCCTCCTATGAGCCTTCCATCGATTAGGGTCGCAGGATAACAGGCCGATCCCCGAATACGCAATCCCCTTTTCCTTATAGATGCAAGTAATACTGCGTTAAAGGCGTCACAAGCGTCAATCGGCGCGGCTGAATCGCTAACCAATCCCAGCCGTCTCGTCCGCTCGGGGCATTTCGAACCGGAATAGCGATGCTCCGGTGAGGTTGTACCGCCGTCGGGCGAACAGGTAGCAGACCCAGCCGATCACCGTGTTCAGCCCCTTGTCGGCCAACCGCTGCATCACCGAGATCGCTGTCGCGATGTCGAAGCTGATGCCGAGCAGCACGAGCAACCCAGCCGTGCTCGCCTCCACCGCGCCGAGTCCACCCGGCGCGAGGCTCAGCCAGGCAGCCCCTTGGGTCACCGCATAGACAAACCCCGCGCTCGTCCAGCTGAGCTTGCCCGGATCGACCGCCTGCGCCACCGCCCAGAGCAGGCTCACCGCCATCATCGCCTGGGCGACACTCAACGGCAGGTATCGATACGTGTCGGCATGGCGGAAGAGCACCCGAGTGTCGCGATGCAGCTCATCGATCGCCGGCCGGAGCCGCTTGAGCACCGGCACCCGGCCGATGATCCGGCGCACGCGCGCATACAACCGCTCGACGGTGAGGATCGCGACGATGGCCACCACGAAGATCATCGGCACGATCACCGCGATGGCGATGAGGTGGAGGCTCAGCGCATAGGGGAGCGCGAGCACGAAGAGCATGAACACAAAGAGCAGCTCCTGCACCGTCTCGCTCGCAACCACGCTGCCGAGATGCACGGCCGCCGCCTTCGACAGCAGCAGTGCGCGGGTCAATTCTCCGAGCGGCAGCATTGCGGTCGCCTGACCGGTCTCGGTGAGAAACACCGTGTCCAGCAAGGGAAATTTGATGCCGAGCGCCCGGTTCAACGTCCACCAGCGCACCCCCTGGACGAGGTAGAAGCCGACGGCGAGCGCGATGACGATCGGTATGTAGACGAGGTTGAAGTGCTGGAACGCGATGCCGATCTTGTGTGGATCCGCATACACCAAGAGGGCGGCGATGGCTCCCAGCGCGAACAGCACGGGCAGGTATGTCAGCCACCGCCGGCGCGGGCGGCGCGCCACATCGTCCGACTCGTCCTGGTCCTGCCCGGCCCGGGAGCGTTGCTCGCCCCCAGCGGGTGCCTCCGTCACCACGCGTCGATGGTATGCCCATGCCGTTCGCGGAGCGCCCGGCCCTGCGCGGCGTCAGTCCGGTGGTGCGCCGCCAGGCCAGGGGAGCGCAGCAAAGCCGATCGTCCCGGGTCCCGTGTGGGCACCGAACATCGGGCTTAGGACGACGGTCTCGGTCCGGACCACACGCACGGATTGGGCGAGGTGTGCAGCCAGGTCGGCCGCTTCGTCGGGCGCGTCGGCGTGGAACACCATCAGCCACTGTGGGTCGGGGCCGAGCTCGTCGACGGCAACTCGCTCCAGCTGGCGGATCGCGCCCCCCGAGGTACGGGTGAGGCCGACCCTGCCGGTATCGCCACCTTCGACCAGCCGGAAGACCGGTCGGACCCGCAGCGTGTTGGAGATGCCGGCGAGCAGTGCGGGTACCCGGCCGGTGCGGGCGACATAGGTGAGGGTTGCCAGGGCTCCATAGACCCGGATCCGCTCGCAGGCGGCGCGAACCGCTTCCTCCCACGAGTCGTTCTCGGGCGTCGTCTCCGCCAGGCAGGCGGCGCAGCGCGAGATCAGCGAGAACCCTGCGACTGCGGTCCCGGTGTCGATGACCGTGACCCGGCGGCGACCCTCCTCCGCCTCGAGCATGCCGGCGGCGAGCGCCGCCGTCGAGTGCATAGCGCTCCAGTGCTCGGGGATCGTGAGGCAGATGATCGTCTCGGCATCGGTGCGCCGGAACGCCTCGAGGTACGACCCGGGGGACGGCGTCGAGGTCGCGGTCACTCCCCCGCCCCGGAGCAGCGCGTAGAACTCAGGGTAGGTCCCGATGTTCCCGTCATCGACGAACTCCCTGCCCCCGACCGTGATGCGCTGCGGGACGACGACGAGACCCCGCTCCAGGTTCTCCTGCAACGCGGCGCCGCCGTCGACCACGAGGGCGCGATCCCTCAATGTCCTCTACCTCACCCAAGCCGCATGATTGCCAGCATCATGATCTCCCCGTGGGTTGTGGCGGGTTGGTGCCTCGCCGCCTACCTCATCGGCGGGCTGCCGGTCGGCTGGCTGCTGGTCCGGCGCAAGCGATACGGGCTCGACCTGCGCAGGTTCGGCACCGGCAACATCGGCACGAGCAACGTGTACCGGCACGCCGGGATCGACATCGCGGTGATCGTCGGCCCGCTCCAGTTCCTGCAGGGATTCGCGCCGGTGCTGGCGTCGCGATTGGCGGGATTGCCGCTGAGTGCGAGCATGCTGATCGGGGTCTGCACGGTGGCCGGCAACGGCTGGTCCGTGTACATGAAATTCAATGGCGGGCGCGGCGTTGCGGTGGCCACCGGAGCGGTGGCCGGGCTCTCCATCGCGGGGCTGATCGCGCTGCTGATGTGCTTCGCCGGGGGCGCCATTCGCGGCCGGATCGCGCTGGCCGTGCTGGTCGCTTTCGTGCTGCTTCCGGGGGTGGCGTTTGTCTTCGGCGGCACCAATGGCTGGATCCTCGGCAGCGGGTGCCTCGCCATCCTGGTGCTGCTTCTCCTCCGCCGCCTCGAGGGGCTGCCCCGCGACATTCGCGTCTACGGCCACTTCTGGCGGCGCCTGTATCAGCGGCTCGTGTTCGACGAGCGCCCGGGACGTCCGCTCATGGGCCCACGCACCGACCAGAACGCCGACTCGCTGCCCCAGTGAGGCGCCACGCCCTTCAGCGCTGGTAGATCTCGCCGAACGGGTACCACCACTCCGGGTTGCGCCGGATCGCCGCCTCGAGCCCGGTCGCGATCCGCTGGGTCACCTCCGCATCGCTCTCCCCAGGCTGGATGACCACCGGCGCGTGCACCACCAGCCGGTACTTGCCCTTGTACCGCCAGCAGTCAACCGGCATCACCGGCACCTTGGCGACGCGCGCCAGCCAGGCCGCCGCGGTGCTGAAGGCGACCTTGCCGCCGCAGAAGTCGACGATGACCGTCTCCCCACGGTCGGGAATGTCGCTGAGGATCGCGGCAAAACGGCCCCGGCGCACCGCGCGGATGAGGCCGCGCGCGGCGTTGGACGACACCAGCACCTCGAGATCCTGTTTCCGCCTCGACCACGCGGCGATCCGGGTCACGAGGTCGGGGCCGACCGGCGCCATCACCGCGGTCACCCGAAGTCCCGACGCGTACCCGCATGAGGCGGCGACGTCCCAACTGCCGAAGTGCGCGAGCGCGAAGACTCCCCCGCCGTGCTCCTCGATCGCCGCATGGGCGTGCTCGAGGCCGTATGCGCGGAAGTGGCGGTGCATCGCGTGCGCCGGCACCCCGTACTGCCAGACGAAGTCCACCGACGTCCGCGCGTAGTTGCGGAACGATGCGAGGGCGCGACGTCGAGCACCCCGGCGGTCGAGGGTGGAATCGAGCACCCGATGATTCGCCGCACATCGGCGCCGGCTCCAGGGTGAGCTCGCGTAGATGCAGGTGCCGATGACGTCGCCGAGCGCGTAGCGCCCGGAGCCGAGCATCCGCAGCCCGAGGCTCGCGATCCACATGCCCGCCCGCAGCGCTCTCGAGGGGGGCTCGAGCAGGGCCGCCGACCTCGACGCTTCCGGCGTCAAGTGACCTTGCTGGCCTGATCCGGCGGGAGTGCGATGTGGTGCTTGGCGATGATCTCGCGCACGGTGCCGCTCTGGGCGCGCATCACCAGGCTGTGGGTCTCCGCCCACCAGTTGTGGTAGCGGACGCCGCGGAGCAGGCCACCGCCGCTGATGCCGGTCACGGCGACCGCCACCTCGCGGCCGGGCACGAGCTGCTCCATGTTGAGGAGCGCCTCGGGGTCGTAGCCGGCCTCGCGCATCGCCGCGGCCTCGTCCTCGTGGCGCACCCAGGGACGGCACTGCAGCTCGCCACCGAGGCAGCGCATCGCGCAGGCCGCGACGATCGCCTCGCGGGTGCCGCCCGACCCGATCATCACGTCGATGCCGGACCCCGGCCACGCGGCCATCATGGCCAGGCCCACATCGCCGTCGCTGACGATGGCGACCCGCGCACCGAGCGTCCGGATCCGCTCGAGCAGCGCCATGTGGCGGGGCCGGTCGAGCAGGACGACGGTGAGGTCCTGCACCTGCCCGTTCATGGCGAAGGCGACGCGGCGGAGGTTGTTCTCCGGCGTGTCGCTGATGTCGACGGCGCCCCGCGCCTGCGGGCCGACCGCGATCTTGTGCATGTAGGC